>Ga0115030_1000055_pt1 | contig 41115 bp, 47 predicted proteins | sample SidtaG_4_FD_87174 | JGI IMG/M metagenome (GOLD analysis project Ga0115030, IMG submission 87174) | Marine algal microbial communities from Sidmouth, United Kingdom - Sidmouth_Male1 metaG | ecosystem: Host-associated > Algae > Red algae > Unclassified | place: Sidmouth, United Kingdom | collected... | reverse complement strand
TACAGTTTTCATCTGTTTTGAACTGATCTGAAAACTCTAGAAGGTTTTGTCCTTTAAAAATATCCATAATAATACCTATTTAGTGAGATATAAGATACGTAATTAAATACTGACCTCAATAATGTAAAATCAAAAGAATTAAAGTATTTATTTCAAACAAACATTATCAAAAACAACACAGAAAAAACATTTAAATCAATTTATTTACTATTTATTTGAATAATATATAATTTTGAACTATTTTTATTGTATTATAAACAAAAAAACCCTTAACATTATGAAAAAAATAACTTTATTATTTCTTGCATTATTTAGTGTAGTAGTTTTAAAAGCCCAAACAATTACACAGTCTGTAGTAAAAACAGCAGAAATTAGAACAGACACTAAAGATGTACCTACAAGTTGGGTAACAACTCCTTCTACATTAACAATTACCTTAGATGGTTTTGCTCCTTTAACAAAAATAGTTGTCTATAATCAAATTAGAAATGCAGCTGGTGATCAATTTGCAGGAGGTGGTGTATCTGTAACTACTGATGCAACAGGTAGTGGATCTGTTAATTTTTTTCCTGCTTTTTTTGGAGGTGGAACTTTAACTGAAGATGAGACTATTACTTGGAATTCTCAAGCCGCTGGTGCTACAAATAAAGTACAATCTTTTCCTGGAAAACTTGCAACGCTAAGTTCTAAGGTTAACACAAATAAGCTTTCTCAATCCTTCTATAACCCAAGTAAAGAAGCTATAGTTGTTGGAGATACTGTTTCTGGAAAATATTCTATCTATAATATTACAGGTAAAACAATTCAACAAGGTGTTGTGTATAATGAAATTGATGTCCAATCTTTGGTTTCTGGTATATATATTTTAAGTACAGAATCTGGAGTATTAAAATTTATCAAGCAATAACAGTTATTATTTTATACAAAACGCTCTATATATATAGTGCGTTTTGTATTTAAACAATACAAAACAAGTAATACAGTATAGGTATTCCCTCTACCCATAAAGAGCAAAAATATTTAGATTGGTTATTGGTACTTTTTATTAAAAACAAAACAACAACAATACATATAATTAAATATTGTAATAAATACAAATCCTTAAATATGTAAAAATGTAACGCAATAGACATCCCCAACAAAGTAGTGCCTAAGTATTTTGTATTCTCTATTCCTAAAATCATAGGAAGCGTTTTAACAACCTTATCATCAAAATTAAGATCTCTAATATCAAACGGAAGCGTGTAAGCAATCATAAAAAAAAGTAATTCTATAAAATAAAGCTTTGTTTTTTCTTCGTACTCAAAAGGAAAAAACACAATACTACCCGACCAAACCAAAGCAATTATAAATATTTTAAAACCAGGTAAGTATCTTATAGAACGTATTTTCCCTTTTATTTTAACAAAACTGAAAGCATAAGCCAACGTTAAAATACCAAAAGGTAACAATTTTAGTAGTTGCGAAAATTGAAATTTTAAGAGCATAGACAACGAAACTACAATAGCAATACCGTTTACTAACCAAATTATTTTTTTGTATTGATTACTAAAGTTTTCTAAAGCGTGGAGTTTGCCATACTTAAACCTATTTGAATATCGTATTAAATGATAGCCAATAAATGTTATACATCCTAAAAAAAGAGCCTCTATCAAAACTAGTTTTTTAAATAATTTTCCAGAGACAAGAACCAAACAAACTACTGATAAAGAAACATGTAGATTACTAAACACGTAGAATTCAATTATTTTCTTAAAAATTTTCATTTGTTTATATAACTTATCAACATTTAATTTAAAATGGTCAAAACATTTGCTGAAGAAACAAAAATAAACCTTTTATAATTCCTATTTTTGCTGTCTTTAATTTTTATTATTCTTTAGCATGAAAACAGATGTTTTTGCCAACAGACACATTGGATCTAATTTAGAGGAACAAGCTCAAATGCTTGAAGCAGTAAATGCAACTTCTATGGAATCTTTAATTAATTTAACCGTTCCTAAAGACATTCGTTTACAAAACGATTTGCAATTAGACCTTGCCTTAAGTGAACACGAATATTTAGATCATATTCAAAAGCTGTCTGTAAAAAACAAATTGTTTAAAAACTATATTGGCTTGGGCTACCATCCTACTATTACGCCTGGAGTAATTCAACGTAATGTTTTAGAAAACCCGGGTTGGTATACCGCCTACACTCCTTACCAAGCAGAAATTGCACAAGGTAGACTAGAAGCTTTGTTAAATTACCAAACTATTGTTACAGATTTAACAGGAATGGAAATTGCCAATGCATCTTTATTAGACGAAGGAACAGCTGCTGCCGAAGCAATGATTTTATTATTTAACACACGTACAAAAGCTCAGAAAAAAAACAAGGCATTACATTTTTTTGTTTCTAGCAATGTATTACCACAAACCATTGCCATTTTATATGCTAGAGCAACTCCTTTACATATTGAGTTGATTGTTACCGATCATAAAGAGTTTGAATTCACTGAAACTATTTTTGGAGGTCTAGTTCAATATCCGGGTAAGAACGGAAAAGTAGTTGATTATACTGATTTTGTAAAAAAAGCCAAACAATCTGAAGCTAGAATAGCTGTTGCTGCCGATTTATTAAGTTTAACTTTACTAACTCCTCCTGGAGAATGGGGTGCAGATATTGTGGTAGGAACAACACAACGTTTTGGAATTCCTATGGGATATGGTGGACCCCATGCAGCTTATTTTGCAACCAAAGAAAGTTATAAAAGATCTTTGCCTGGTAGAATTATTGGAGTTACCAAAGATTTGGATGGAAACCGTGCTTTGCGTATGGCTTTGCAAACCAGAGAACAACATATAAAGCGAGAAAAAGCAACCTCTAATATTTGTACTGCACAAGTATTGTTAGCCGTTATGGCAGGTATGTATGGTGTTTTTCATGGTCCTAAAGGATTGACCTATATTGCTCAAAAAATATTAAACCATACACACACTTTAAATCTAACGTTAAAAAACTTAGGTTTTGAACAAGCAAACACCGTGTTTTTTGATACTCTAAACATTACAGTTTCTTCTGCTAGTAAAGTAAAAGAAATTGCGGAGTTGTTACAGGTAAACTTTCTTTACAACTCAGAAACTTCTATAAGTGTTTCTATCAACGAAACAACCAATTTACAAGACATCAATAAAATTGTTAAAATTTTAACTAAAGCAAGTAATATTCATTTTACAGAAATTAAAGAAATTTCAACAGTTGATATAAAATCTACTTTTAAAAGAACTTCTGGTTTTTTAACAAATCCTGTATTTAACACTTATCATTCTGAAACAGCAATGATGCGTTATATTAAAAAATTAGAGCGTAAAGATTTGTCTTTAAATCATTCTATGATTTCTTTAGGGTCTTGTACCATGAAATTGAATGCAGCATCGGAAATGCTTCCGTTAAGTTGGCCAAACTGGGGAAACATTCATCCATTTGTTCCTATTGAACAAGCACAAGGATATCAAGAAGTTTTAAAAGGATTGGAAAAAGATTTAAACGAAATTACAGGTTTCCACGCAACTTCTTTACAACCTAACTCGGGTGCACAAGGAGAATATGCTGGTTTGTTAGTAATCAAAGCGTATCATGAATCTAAAAACAATCATCATAGAAATATTTGTTTAATTCCTTCTTCTGCACATGGTACCAACCCCGCTTCTGCCGTAATGGCTGGAATGAAAGTTGTAGTTACCAAAGCTAGTGAGGATGGAAATATTGATTTAGATGATTTAAGAGAGAAGGCTCTTTTACACAAAGATAATTTATCATGCTTGATGGTTACCTACCCATCAACACACGGAGTTTTTGAGAGTGGAATTAAAGAAATTACACAACTAATTCACAACAACGGAGGACAGGTTTACATGGATGGTGCAAATATGAATGCTCAAGTTGGTCTAACAAATCCTGCTACAATTGGAGCAGATGTTTGTCATTTAAACCTGCACAAAACATTTGCAATTCCACATGGAGGTGGTGGACCTGGGGTAGGACCTATTTGCGTAGTAGAGCACTTAGCCCCTTTTTTACCATCAAACCCTATTATAAAAACAGGTGGAAACCAAGCAATCAACTCTATATCTGCTGCACCTTGGGGATCTGCACTGGTTTGTTTGATATCTTATGGATATATTAAAATGTTAGGTGCAAAAGGATTAAAATCGGCAACAGAAAATGCTATTTTAAATGCCAATTACATCAAAACTAAATTAGAGGTTGAATATGATATTTTGTACTCTGGTGAAAATGGTTATTGTGCACACGAAATGATTGTTGATTTTAGACAATTTAAAACCAAAGGTATTGAGGTGGTTGATGTAGCTAAACGTTTGATAGATTATGGATTTCATGCTCCAACAGTATCATTCCCAGTAGCAGGTACATTAATGATTGAGCCTACAGAAAGTGAGAACAAACAAGAGTTAGATACTTTTATAAACGCAATGTTAAGTATTAAAGCAGAAATTGATGAACTAGAACAGCATGATGAGAATTCTATTCTAAAAAACGCTCCTCATACGCAACAAATGCTAACCCATGATGAATGGAGTTTTAATTATTCTAGAAAAAAAGCAGCATACCCTATAGAAAGTGTAGCAAACAATAAATTTTGGCCTTCTGTACGTAGGGTAGATGATGCTTTTGGAGACCGAAATTTGATTTGTTCTTGCGAACCTATTGAAAGTTATATGTAGATAGCTACACATAATTATAAAACACAAAAGAGCTACTAATATTATTAGTAGCTCTTTTTTATATAGATGTTTTTTCTATTTTTTGTTGATGATATAATTTTCCTGTATCGGCAGTATAATCAGTATCTTGAAAAATACCACAAGATGTGTTTGCTCTCACTAAAGATTTTTTATTCTGATACTTAGATAAAGCTTCTATGTCCTTTGATAAAAATTTCATGTTTAAATAATTTTTAAATGAGTCATATTTATTCTTACGATCTTACAAAAGGTATAGGTAACAATTTATAAATTATTAATAAGTTTCATAACCTTGTGTGTAATTATCTAAACTAGCGTTTTTAGAATTGTACTTTTTAAAAAGAGTCCACAATTCTGAGCGATTTACCAATGATTTTGCGTTGGCTCTTTTTCCAATCTCTTCGATGTTTTTGTTTAAATACTTCATAATTATACTTTTTAAAATTAGCAATATTTCTTGTTTCAAAGTTATAAAAGAGAGACAGTGAAAAAACTGCATTAAAGCATATTTACTACATCTTTTTAATACCATTAACAAATATCATTAACTGTAAAAAATCATGTTTTATAAAGTTATTACCAACTACTATTTTGTTTACATAAACAAAAACAGCAATTTACAATTGCTGTTTTTTTGTTATCTATACAAAAGGAGCTACTGTTCATTTAATCCTTTGGTAAAAGCCTCTGGGTTTTCTACCAAATGATATCTTGGATCATCAATATCCTCAATAATCATAGCTGAGAATTTAGAATCTGCCTTTTCTAATAAAATTTTAGATTCTTTACTTAAATGTCTTAATTTAACTTCTTTGCCTAATTCATTGTACTTGTTTACAATGTTTTTAATAGCCTCTAAACCAGAATGGTCGCTTACTCTAGACTCTATAAAATCTATTTCTATATACTTAGGATCGTTTTTAGGATCAAATTTTTCATTGAATACATTTACAGAACCAAAGAACAAAGGTCCCCAAATTTCGTAGGTAGACACTCCATCTTTTACTCTTTTTCTAGCTCTAATTCTTACGGCATTTTCCCACGCAAAAACCAATGCAGCTATAATTACGCCTACAAAAACTGCAATGGCCAAATCTGCAACTACTGTTATTATAGAAACCGAAATTAAGATAACAGCATCTGCTTTAGGTATCTTTTTTAAAATTCTAATACTAGACCATGCAAATGTATCTATTACCATTACAAACATTACTCCTACTAAGGCAGCAATAGGTACTTGTTCTATATATTTATCTGCAAATAAAATAAAAGACAACAACGTAAAAGCCATCATTACTCCAGACAAACGTCCTCTACCTTTAGCATTGATGTTTACCATTGTTTGACCAATCATTCCACATCCTCCAGTTCCACCAAACAATCCGCTAGTAATATTTCCTACGCCTTGTGCAATACATTCTTTGTTACCATCTCCTCTAGACTCCGTGATTTCATCTACCAAATTCATCGTCATTAAAGATTCTATTAAACCAACAGAAGCCGCTAAAAATGCTGGCAAAGCAATAAATTTTAACGTATCTAAGTTTATAGGTAAGTTTTGCCATAACTCCATATTTGGTGTTGGAAAATGACCCTTCAATCCATCCCCTCCTCCTTCTCTAATATAAGAACCAACAGTGGTAACATCTATTCCTGTAAAAACAATCAATAACGTTACAATTACAATGGCTGTTAATGCAGCAGGAACCTTTTTTGTTACTTTTGGTAGTAAATAAATAATCGCCATGGTCAACCCAACCAAACCAATCATCCAATACAAATCTGTACCCGTCATCCATTCAGAAACATATTGTGTAATTCCTTTCTCGTTGATTTCTGGATGTTTATGTACAAACATTTTTACTTGTGCCCATCCAATTACAATTGCCAAACCATTTACAAATCCCAACATTACAGGGTATGGAATTAAACGTACAAATTTTCCTAATTTAAAAACACCTGCAAAAATCTGAATAATACCCATTAAAATAACGGCTGCTAACAAATAGAAATACCCCATATTATCTACAGGTTGATCGAAAAGCATTCCCTTTTCATGTCCTTCTTGTATCATATGTACAAAAATAACGGCTACTGCTCCTGCTGCTCCAGAAATTAACCCAGGTCTTCCTCCAAAAATTGCGGTTATAATTCCTATAATAAAAGCTCCTGACAAAGCAACCAGAGGATCTATTTGTGCTACAAAAGCAAAAGCCACCACTTCGGGTATCATTGCCAAAGAGACTGTCATTCCTGCTAAAATATCGTCTTTAGGATTTACAACAAATCCGTTAAAAAACTTACTCATTTTTTTGTTTTTTTGAATTGCAAAAGTAAGTTTTAAAAGTGACCTAAACCAATTATAAAGAAGGGAATACTTATTGAAAAAGATTCTTTTTTTGCATAATTAATAAAAATAAAATAGGAACAGCCAACAAGCATATCTGCAACGGATGTGTTTGTAAAACATTGGGCTTTAAAATAAGTGTGCCTATAAACCCTACAATAGCTCCTCCAATATGTGCCGAATGTCCTACATTTCCAATTTGTCTGTTCATTCCGTAAATAGAATAAAACAAATATCCTACTCCAAAAATATAAGCAGGTATTGGTATAGGAATAAACATTAAATACAGGCTCATGTTTGGAAGCAACACAATACTAGAAAACACAATTCCAGTAACCGCTCCTGATGCACCAACCGCAGAATAGTAAGCATCTTTTTTATGAATTTGTAACGATAAATAATTTCCTGCTAATAAACTCAACCCGTAAATTAAAACGTATTGTGGTGTACTAAAAAAAATTAAAACTGTACCTGAAAACAAGTACAAAGCATACATGTTAAAAATTAAGTGAATGTAATCTACATGTAAAAAACCCGAAGAAAATAGTCTTATTTTTTCACCTTGTTGAATTTTTAACACATTAAATTTATAGTTGTTAAAAAACACATTATTTTTAAATCCCTGAAAACTTGCTAAAACATTAGCAATGATAAATCCTATCACTATTAATTTCATTTTGTTTGAATTTAGTTTTATTAAATATATATGCGATATTTGTAGTTATTCTATTATTTTAAAATGAGCAAAAACAAAATAACCTTTTGGATAGTGTATCCGTTTATTTTTATCATTGCAAAGTTACCACTTTGCATATTATATGGGTTCTCTAATTTGCTCTATTATTTGGTGTATTATGTTTTTGGTTATAGAAAAAATACTGTTAGGCATAATTTACAACTCTGTTTTCCTCAAAAAACAGATAAAGAACGACTGGATATAGAGAAAAAATCTTTTCGGCATTTTATAGATATCTTTATTGAAATGATTAAAGGTTTTGGAATCTCTCAAAAAGAATTAAATAAAAGATATAAATACACAAATCCAGAAATATTCAAGGAGCTAGAAGCTTTAAACAAAAGTGTGATACTGTTAGGAGCACATCAAGGAAATTGGGAATGGTTATTTAATATTAACCACCATACAAAATTACAATGTTACGGAGCTTATAGAAGAGTTAAAAACAAATATTTTGACAAATATGTAAAAGAAAACAGAAGTAGGTTTGGTTCAACTTTTATTCAGACAAACAACACCATTCCACAAATTATAAAAAATTACAGAAAAGGAATTCCATCAATGTATGGACTCTTAAGCGATCAAACTCCACACATTAGCAAAACTCATTACTGGGCTCCTTTTTTTAAACATACGGTGCCAGTACATACCGGTGCAGAAATGCTAGCTCAGCGTTTTGATTTAGCTGTTATATACATGCATACTAAAATGCCCAAAAGAGGGTATTATGAAATTACTTTTGAACTTTTATCTACCTCTCCTAAAAAGACAGAAAACTATCCGTTAACAAATCTTTACCTTAGAAAATTAGAAAAGGATATTTCAAATCATCCAGAAATTTATTTCTGGACTCATAAAAGATTTAAATACTTAGGAAAAAAACCAACACGTTAAACAAAAAAAATGATTCAAGAATTTAAAGATTGGTACAACAAACCCTACTTTTTAATTGATAATCTAAAAATCAAACTATCAATGGTTTTAGGCGTAGGTCTTTTTACGCTTTTGTTTTTGGTTCTGTTCCAACCCTATGGAATACAAAATGTAATCAAAGCTAATTTTACCTTGATTGTTGGCTACAGTGTATTGGTTAGTTTTAGTTTGTTTATTAGTTATTTTGTACTTCCCAAAATTTTTCCGCATTATTTTAGTGTAAGAAGTTGGACCATTCAAAAAGAAGCTACATTTTTATTGATTTCTTTTTTTATTATATGTATCACAAATTATTTTTATCACAACGCTTTTGTAGCTAGCTATTTGTCTAATTTTTCATTTTTAAGATTTGCCTTCTCAGTACTTTCAATAGGAATTTTTCCAGTATTCATTATTATTTTTATGGTAGAAAGGTATTTGTACAAAAAACATAATGTACAACCTACTAGCCTTGTTCAAAAAATAATAAAAGAAGAAAAAGAACTTGTTACTATTCCATCTGACAACCTAAAAGTTAAACCATTAGTGTTGGATATTGACGATTTTCTATTTGCACAATCTAACAACAATTACACCACCATTGTTTTTTTACAAGACAATAAAGTAAAACAAGAATTAATGAGAATTACCTTAAAAAAAGTGAATAAAATTTTAGATATCTATCCTCAATTTGTTAGATGTCATAGATCTTTTTTAATCAATAAAAACGAAATTTCAGAAATAAATGGAAATGCTAGACTTTTACAGGTTCACCTAAAATATGTAAAAGATATCATTCCTGTTTCTAGATCATTTCCTAAAGAAAAACTAATTTCTTAGTCTACAAAAGCTCCCTAACCCCTGTATTTTAACACCAGAGTATCCCAAACATCACAAATTCTACCTATATTCCCCTTTTTTAGCACAATGCCTTAAGTATTTTGTAATATTGAGCTAAGTAGTTGTAAAAAAAGACTGAAAAACAATTTTATGGATCAAAAAAAAGTAATTATTATAGGAGCAGGATTTTCATCCCTTTCAGCAAGTTGTTATTTAGCTAAGGCAGGTTATGATGTAACCATTTTAGAAAAAAACAACCATGTAGGAGGTAGAGCACAACAATTAAAAAAAGAAGGTTTTGTATTTGATATGGGACCTACCTTTTATTGGATGCCTGATGTTTTTGATAAATTTTTTAATGACTTTCAAAAAAAAGCATCCGATTATTATACCATTACCCAGTTAGACCCTGGTTACCAAGTTTACTCAGACATTCAAAACTCAATTTCTATTGCTGCCAATTTTGATACTATTGTAGCTACGTTTGAGCAAAAAGAAAAAGGAGCAGGAAAAGCTTTAAAAAAGTTTATTAAAAATGCAGAAGAAAACTACAACTTAGCAATAAAAGACTTAGTTTATCAACCTGGGGAAAACGTTTTTGAAATTATTACACCCAAAACTGCTTTAAAAGTTGGAGAGTTTTTTAACAACATTAAATCTCAAGTTGCTAAGTACATCAAATCACCTGAATTAAAACAAATTTTAGAGTTTCCTGTTTTATTCTTAGGAGCAAAGCCAGAAACTACTCCTGGTTTTTACAATTTTATGAACTATGCAGATTTTAAGTTGGGAACTTGGCATCCTAACAAAGGAATGCATCAAGTTGCGTTGGGAATGGGCACTTTGGCAAAAGAATTGGGAGTAAAAATTATTTGCAACCAAGATATCTCTAACATCAATTTAAAAAACGATAGTGTTAGTTCTGTGGCAACTACTGAAAAAGAATATGTATGTGATATTTTATTAAGTGGTGCCGATTATCATTTTACAGAGACATTATTACCAAAAACACATAGACAATATTCTGAAAGCTATTGGGCGAAAAAGACATTTGCGCCCTCTTCGCTCCTATTTTATGTTGCTTTTGATAAAAAGATAGAAAATGTAGCACATCATACTCTGTTTTTTGATACCGATTTTACTGAACATTCAAAATCTATATACGATACACCAGAATGGCCAGAAAAGCCATTGTTTTATGCAAGTTTCCCTAGTATTACTGATGATTATTTTGCTCCTGAAGGAAAAGAAGCAGCTACTTTTTTAATTCCTATTGCTCCCGGAATAGAGGATACTCCTGAAATTAGAGAAAAATACTTTCTAATTATTATGAAAAGACTCGAAAAAATTACACAACAAGAAATTTTCCCTTATATTAACTTTAAAGAAAGTTATTGTGTAAACGATTTTAAAGAACAATTTAACTCTTATAAAGGAAATGCATACGGCTTAGCAAATACATTGTTACAAACACATATTTTAAGACCTAAATTAAAAAGTAAAAAAGTAAAGAACTTATACTTTACAGGACAACTAACCGTACCTGGACCCGGAGTCCCTCCAGCAATTATTTCTGGAGAAATTGTAAGTGAATTAATTCTTAAAAATCATTAATTATGAAAGCTATTTTTGATAATACTAGTTACGAAGCTAGTAAATTAATTACCAAAAGATATAGCACTTCCTTTTCATTAGGAATTCAGCTTTTTGACTCAAGTATTAGACCTGCTATTTATGCTATATACGGTTTTGTAAGATATGCAGATGAAATTGTAGATACGTTTTTAAACTACCCACAAGAAATTCTTTTAGATGAGTTTGAACAAGAATATCACAAAGCTATTGAAAGAAAAATTAGTCTGAATCCTATCTTAAATTCTTTTCAAGAGGTAGTTTTAAAATACGATTTGCAAGATTATGTGCTATCGTTCTTAAAAAGTATGCGACAAGATTTACATCAAACAGTATATAACACACAAAAAGAATATGAAGAATATATCTACGGGTCTGCAGATGTTGTAGGTTTAATGTGTTTGCGTATTTTTGTAAATAATAACGAAGAAAAGTTTAAAGAGCTTAAACCCTATGCCATGAAATTAGGTTCTGCTTTTCAAAAAGTAAACTTTCTTAGAGATTTAAAAGACGATTTGGAAGGTTTAGAAAGATCTTACTTTCCTAATTTAAGCTCTTTACCTATGAACAAGCAAACCAAAGAAGAAATTATTGCCGATATTCAGAACGATTTTAAGGAGGCTTTGATAGGAATTCAAAAACTTCCTATGGAGAGTAAAATGGGTGTATATTTGGCCTATAAATATTATTTAAAGTTGTTAAATAAATTAAAGAAGACAACAAGCGAACAAATAATGTCAAAAAGAATCAGAGTATCTAACCCTACTAAAATATTAATTTTAATGAGAGCTTACACAAAATACTCTCTAAGACTTGTTTGATATGAAACTAATTTTTACAGCATTCTTTATATTTTTAACACTGCAACCTCCATGCAATGAATTACACAAACTCAGAAAGCTATTTCAAGCAGAAGTAAATGAAAAGCAGCTTTTAAATATGATTACTATTTGTGAAAAATCAACTTGTGAAAAAACAACTCCATACCATGCTGCTGCCATAATGCAAAGAGCTGAATTTGAATGGTCTCCAATAAAAAAAATAAAAAGCTTTACTATGGGTAAAAGTATGTTGGAAAATTTTATCTTAAAATCACCACAAAACATAGAAGCTAGATACATAAGGTGGTTGACACAAAAAATGGCTCCTAGTTTTTTAAATTACAATCAAAATTTAGCGGAAGATTATGATTATATTTTATTAAATATAAAAAAAAGAGGCATCGATATTGAGTATCAAAAAACAATTTTAGCACATTTAAAAACAATAAAATAATGAATAATATATTTATATACATTGTTACCACTTTATGTACTTTTTTATTTATGGAGTGTATTACATGGTGTACGCACAAATATGTGATGCATGGTTTTTTATGGTATTTACATGCAGATCATCATCAACCTAAATACCAAGGAATTTTTGAGAAAAACGATGCTTTTTTTGTGATTTTTGCTGTTCCAAGTATTGCTCTTTTTTATTATGGAATACACCCAACTTTAAATCCTTTATTTTTTATTGGACTAGGAATACTTTTTTATGGATTAGCGTATTTTATTGTACACGATGTTATTATTCATCAACGCTTTAAATGGTTTCAAGATATTAAAAATCCCTACATAAAATCTTTAAGAAAAGCACACAAAGTACATCACAAACATTTAAACAAAGAGCATGGCGAATGTTTTGGAATGTTATATGTACCCGTTAAATATTTTAAACAATACTTTTAATGCAATACACTTATTTACTGATTAATATAGGTTGTATTCTTATACCATTTTTATGTAGTTTTTATAAAAAACATGCTTTTTACAGAGAGTGGAAGTATTTTTTTACTAGCTGCATAATTGTTGCAATTGTGTTTTTAGTATGGGACATTATTTTTACCCAAAAAGGGATTTGGGGATTTAATCCAGACTATTTAATAGGAGTTACTATTGTTAACTTACCTTTAGAAGAAATTTTATTCTTTATCTGTATTCCATATGCATGTAGTTTTACGTTCTACGCATACAATTATATAGTGCCTAACAAACTTCACGGCAGTGTGCTTGCCAAAGTAAACTCTATTTTAGCTATCTTGTTGTTGGGTGCTTCTTTTTTAAATTTTAACAGATATTATACTTTTATCACTTTTTTTACTCTAGGACTCTTTTTACTTTTTTTACATTTTAAAAAGGTAAACCTGTATTACTATTATCTAACCTTTGTAACCATCATTCCTTTTTTCTTGATTAGTAATGGAATTTTAACGGGTAGTTTTTTAGACGCTCCTATTGTATGGTATAACAATCATCAAAATTTAGGAATTAGAATGTTTACAATCCCTATAGAAGATACTTTTTATGGAATGTTATTAATCTACAGTACTATTTATTTACATCAATATTTAAAAGAAAAAAAACATGCAAAAAATTAATATTTTTTGGTTCCGTAGAGATTTACGTTTGATTGATAATACTGCTTTAAACAAAGCTTTAGACAGTAAATACCCTGTGCTTGCTCTTTTTATTTTTGATAAAGCTATTTTAGAACATTTACCTAAGGATGATGCCCGTGTTACGTTTATTTACCAAAGTCTTTCTAAAATTAATGTAAAACTAAAACAACATAATAGTAATTTGCATGTCTTTAAAGGAAAACCTATGGACGTATGGGATGAAATTTTAGATAAGTATGAAATTGATACTATCTACACCAATAAGGATTACGAACCATACGCTTTAGAAAGAGATAGAAATGTATATAAATTAGCAGAGTCTAAAAATGTTTCATTTTTACGATTTAAAGATCAGGTAATTTTTGAAGAGAACGAGGTATTGAAAGCCGACGGAAAACCTTACACCGTTTACACGCCTTATAAAAACAAATGGTTGGCAGGATTTCAAAAAATTAGTTTACAAACAACTACTAGCAACCTGCAGAATTTTGCAGAAATTAAAAAAGATTTTCCTTCTCTAGAAGAAATTGGTTTTAAGCAGTCTAACATAGAAGCACCCTCTTTTAATGCTAGTAACATAAAGAATTATGGAGAATTTAGAGATTTTCCATCTAAAAATCATACTACACACATTGGTACACATTTAAGATTTGGAACTTTAAGTATTAGACAGGTTATTTTAAATTTACCAGAACAAAGTGATGTTTATTTAAGCGAACTTGTTTGGAGAGAGTTTTTTATGCAGATATTATTTCACTTTCCACACGTTAAAAATCAAAACTTTAAACCAAAATACGATGCTATTCCTTGGAGAAACAACAAAGATGAGTTTTTAAAATGGTGTAACGGACAAACAGGTTACCCCATGGTAGATGCGGGTATGCGTGAGTTAAATGCCACTGGACATATGCACAATAGGGTACGAATGATTACGGCGGGTTTTTTATGCAAACATTTATTAATAGATTGGCAATGGGGAGAAGCCTATTTTGCTGAAAAATTGTTAGACTATGAATTATCTGCAAACAACGGAAATTGGCAATGGGCAGCAGGTACAGGCTGCGATGCAGCTCCCTATTTTAGAGTCTTTAACCCAACAACACAAATACAAAAATTTGATAAAGACTTACAATACATCCAAAAATGGGTTCCTGAAATTAATGAACTATCGTATCCAAAACCTATGGTAGAACACAAGTTTGCTAGAGAAAGAGCTATTAGTACTTACAAAGAAGCACTTAAAAATTAATAGTATGAAGATTACGTTACAACTGGCTGCTATTTATAACATACTATGGGGAGCGTGGGCGGTTATATTTCCAAATCATTTCTTTGATATTGTGGGAATGAATCGCTTAAATTTACCTATGATTTGGCAAGGTATGGGAATGATTGTAGGAGTTTATGGTTTAGGCTACTGGTGGGCTTCTTACAATCCATACAGACATTGGCCAATAGTAGCTGTTGGTTTTTTAGGAAAAATATTTGGTCCTATAGGATTTTTAGGAAATTATATAAAAGGAATTGTTCCGTTTGAATTCTTTTACACCTTAATATTTAACGATTTAATTTGGTGGATTCCTTTTGGGCTTATTTTAGTAAAAGTTCATAAAAACTATAAATGGCGTTTAACTTAAGGTTTAATGCTAGTTGTTTCTGTATTTATATATACTTAGTACACAGTACTCGTTAAAAATATTGTTACAAACTAGTACTATTAGGGGAGAAGTACTTTAGCTTTTTACCTGTTTTATCCTTGTTTTAACAAAGGAATCTTTATAAAACATCTTTTTCCTAAAAAACCTTTCTATAAAACCTATTCCCAAAAGAACAAAAACCAAAATGTAGTTAAATAAATTATTAAAATTTAATTACTTAATTTTATTGTAAGTTTTAAACTACAATTTTATGGCACACTTAACAGTAAATGACATACCTGATACAAAATTAGAATTCTTTAAAAACTTAGTAAAAAACTTAGGTTACAACTACACCGAGAGCAAAGAAGAAAAAATAAGCATTCCTAAATGGCAACAAGAGGAAGTAAATAAACGCTACCAAGATTATAAAAACAATCCTGAGCAAGCTTTAAACCTTAACGACGCCATTGATCAGGTAGAAAAAAAATATGGCTTATAAACTAATTACCACTGCCAAAGCTTATAAAGACTTTGATAAAGCAACTGGTTATTATTTTGACATTCAAAAAAGTCTAGCCAAAAAATTTCATTCTGATTTTAAAACGGTTTCTAAATACATTTCTAAAAACCCAGAAAAAATACAAATACGATACAATAATGTACGTGTAGTTTTTCTAAAAAAATTTCCTTACGCAATACACTATACTTTTGAAAACAATACCATTATCATTTTAGCTATTTTTCATACTGCAATGGATGACGAAAATTTGGCTACTGTTTTGTGTTTTAATAATTATGTATAATATTTCCTATTCAAAAAATTTAACTTTTATATATGCTATAAACAAGAATACAACGCAAAGAAAAAATATGTTACGTGCCGAGTATTTATGATCTTGTTCCTTTTCTAAACTCGTCTTACAAAACTTGATCAATAACCACCACAAAAAACCACCTATTTCCACTATTAGCATATATTTACTAGAACCTGCTTGCATATTCTTAAATTTTATGAATCCTTATCATTAATAATTTCATATTGTCTTTTACCAAGTTCCTTATATTCTCTTTACTACTCACATTTCGTGCCCTCTGAGCGTGAAAAGTTTTATCAGAACCTAAACCTGCTTGTGTTGACCCTAAAAAACTTAGTCCAAAGTTTATGCTTTTACCTATAGTAGGTAATGCTTTTTCTATTAAAAAACTTTGAGCTTCACCTTCAGCTACATTAACACCTATATTAAATAAACCTTTCAGCAATCCATTTTTACTAGGCTGCTCTCTAAACTTATCTCCGTTTAATGCTTTTACCAGATCTCTAGGACTTACATTCAACCTTGAAGATACATCAAAATATAATCCGTCTGTATACCTCTTATCTGATCAGATGCAAACAAACCACTCAAACCCATATCTAAAAAACTATTTGGATCAACAAAAAAGTCGGCAGACAAATTAGTAACATCATCATGTCCAAAAACTTGAGCAGCTTCTACTAAAGCTGCATCTCCAGTCGCTTCTGTCCAAATAACATTATTTGTAACATTATCTTGTACATAGTCTTCTCCAACTGCACCATCTTTATCAATAGTTCTTATAGGATTGTTTCTCATCCCTAAATATGGAGAATAAAATTGTCTCTTCGGATCCGTGGTCAACCACCTACCAATTCTGCTATCCCACAATCTTAACTCAAAAGCTTCTTTACCTGTTTCAGGGTCTTTTTCTTGTCCTTGGTAGGCATAACGGTAGTTTCCTGTGCTGGTGCGGTTAGGCATTGGCATACCAAAGGGGTAGTAGTGGTTGTAAAATTATTACTGATTTCCTAAAATAATAGGCAAGCCACTTTTACCTGAACCAATCACAATAACTTTTGCATTTGGAGAATTACTTAACTCTTTAGTTGCCTCAATACCTTTTTCTTTTAAAATTTTATCGGTTAAAGAAGCACTTAAAATTCTGTTAGCTGTAGCTTTCCCTTCAGCATCAATTTTTTGACGTTCAGCCTCTTTCTGTGCTTTCTGTATGGTAAACTCATACTCTAAAAACTCTTGTTCTTGCTTTAGCTTATTTTCTATAGCTGTTTTAATGGTTGGAGGCAAGGTTACATCTCTTACCAATACGTTGTTTAATTGAATATATTGACTTTTCAATAATTTTTTAGTTTCATCAAAAATTTCATTCTGAATAACATCTCTTTTACTAGAGTATATTTGTTCTGGAGTATAACGTCCAACCACAGAACGAGCTGCAGATCTTAACGAAGGTTTAATTACTGTTTCTAAATAATTTTGTCCTTTCTTTTGGTGTAAAAACCCTAAATTTTCTGTTTGTGGTAAATACCATGCTGTTACTTCTAACAAAATATCTAATCCGTTAGAGGATAGAACCTTCATTTTCTCGAACAATTCTTGCTGACGAACCTCGTAAATAATTACTTTGTTCCAAGGGGCAATTATCTGAAAACCTTCACCTAATGCTGGCTCATCTGTTACAACACCTCCTGCAAAGGTTTTGTATAAAACACCTGCTTTCCCAGAATTTATGGTAATGGTAGATTTTGATAAAAAAACCAAAACAACAATAACAACCCCTATAATTAAGGGCAAACTTTTTGGAAAATTTGGTAGGTTATAGTTTTGATTGTTACTCATATTATAAAATATTTATTTGATTATTTTGAATGGTTATTTTTTTTCTTAACCTCATTTGAGCATCAGCTCCTGGAATAAAACAACATCCTGCTTTTGTAACATCGTACAAAATATCTAAACTAATGGTCTCTATATTATTCTCTTCTGTTTGGTTAAATATCAACACATCTATAGCATCTATATTAGGCCAACCTCCTTCTGAAACAAATTCACTAATTTTAATTAAATGAATATTTTGCTGTATTAATTTTTGTATTTCCTGTTTACTACGCATATATTAATTTACAAAGTGATACAAGAATACAATATCTGCATCTAAAGCCGTTTTTCTTTCCCCTTCTATCTCTATATTAATAGATAAAACTGCTTTTGAAATCCCTCTTAAGTTTTCTATAGACTTTAATTTGGTTCTTAATCTTACTTTGCTATCAACAGTAACTGGCTTGTTAAATCTTAGTTTTTCTATACCATAATTTACTAACATTTTGCTATTGTTTACCTCTATAATTTGCTCCCATAAATAAGGCATTAAAGATAAGGTTAAATAGCCATGTGCTATAGGGGTTCCAAAAGGTCCGCTTTTTGCTTTTTCAGCATCACAATGAATCCATTGGTGGTCTAACGTAGCATCTGCAAATTGATTGATTCTATCCTGAGGAATTTCTAAATACTCTGAAACTCCTATTTCTTTTCCTTCGTACGCTTTAAAATCCTCAAAGCTATTAATTACAACTTTTGTCATTTTTGTTTTAGTTATCGTTTTTAGTTAACGTATGCTTATTTACTCTAACAAATTATGAATCCATGCATACTGAAGTAAAATTAAGGTTTTTGCATCTTTTATTTCGTTATTTTCTATGCTTCTTTTTACTTCTGTAAATTCTTGTTCAAAAACCAAGATATCTTCTTGTTCATTTTCTAGACCTCCGCCCTCGCTAACTCTCATGGTAGCATCGTATTCGGCAATAAACATATGCGTAATTTCTGTAACTGCTCCTGGAGTCATAAAACAGTCTCTTACTTTTTTAACCCTAGGTACTCTGTAACCTGTTTCTTCCTCTATTTCTCTTATAATACAGGTTTTAGGATCGTCTTTGTCTAGCATCCCTGCAGGTACCTCCGTTACAATTCCGTTTTCCAAACCATTTATATAGGCTGGCATTCTAAATTGTTGAGTTAAAATTATTTTTTGTGTTTGTTTGTTATACAACAAAACAGCAGCCCCATCTCCTTTATCATACACCTCTCTTGTTTGCTGATATATTTCTCCTTTAGAGGAAGTGTAATTGTAAGTAAATAGTTTTATCGGCTTCCAAACATTAGACAAAACTTTTTCTTTAATAGTATCAATTGTCATAAAATGATTTTTATAAATATAAAAAAACTGCTCTAAAAGAAAATCCTTTAGAGCAGTTTTTAAAATATGTTGAAACTGTGTTTATGCAGTAATCATACCTCCGTCTACATTTAAAGTTTGACCTGTAATGTAAGCAGACATATCTGAGGCTAAAAACACACATGCGTTTGCTATATCTTGTGGCTGACCTCCTCTTTTTAATGGAATGGCTTTTCTCCATCCATCAACCACAGTTTCATCTAACTTTGCAGTCATTTCTGTTTCTATAAACCCTGGAGCTATAGCATTGCAACGAATATTTCTAGATCCTAGTTCCAAAGCTACAGATTTGCTAAACCCTAACATACCTGCTTTGGACGCAGCATAATTAGTTTGCCCAGCATTTCCTTGTACTCCAACAACAGAACTCATATTAATGATAGAGCCTGCTCTTTGTTTCATCATTGGACGAATAACGGCTTTGGTTAGGTTGAAAACAGACTTTAAATTTACTTCTAATACTTTATCAAAATCATCTTCTGATATACGCATTAATAAATTATCCTTGGTAATACCTGCATTGTTAATTAAAACATCAATTGTTCCAAATTCTTTTAACACCTCTGCTGCCAAAGTTTGTGCTGCATCAAAGTTAGCTGCATTAGATTGATATCCTTTTGCTTTTACTCCTATTGCAGTTAATTCAGCTTCTAAAGCAGTTGCCGCTTCTACAGAAGAACTATAAGTAAACGCAACATTTGCTCCTTGCTTTGCAAATTCTAAAGCAATTCCTTTACCAATACCTCTTGTAGCTCCTGTAATTATAGCTGTTTTATTTTCTAATAATCCCATCTAAATAAATTCTTAGTTTGCCACTTTTGCCAAAACCTCAGCAATAGCTTCTCCTATTTTTGCAGGTGATGCTACAACATGAATTCCATTCTCTGCTAAAATCTCCATTTTAGCTTGTGCAGACTCTCCTTCTCCACTTACAATAGCTCCTGCATGTCCCATTGTACGTCCTGCTGGTGCAGTTTGTCCTGCAATAAATCCTACAACTGGTTTTCTGTTTCCATCTGCTTTGATCCATTTTGCTGCTTCTGCTTCTAACTGTCCTCCTATTTCTCCAATCATTACAATTGCTTCTGTTTCAGGATCATTCATTAACATTTCCACAGCTTCTTTAGTAGTTGTTCCAATTATTGGATCTCCTCCAATTCCAATAGCAGTAGTAATTCCGTAACCTTGTTTTACAACCTGATCTGCAGCTTCGTAAGTTAATGTTCCTGATTTAGATACAATACCTACATTACCTTTCTTAAAAATAAAACCAGGCATAATACCAACCTTAGCTTCTCCTGGAGTAATTACACCTGGACAGTTAGGCCCTACTAAACGAGTCTCTTTTCCTTCTAAATATCCTTTTACTTTTACCATATCTGCAACAGGAATTCCTTCTGTAATACAAATAATAACTTTGATACCTGCATCTGCAGCTTCCATAATAGCATCAGCAGCAAAAGCTGGTGGTACAAAAATAATTGTGGTATCTGCTCCAGCTTTTACAACAGCATCTTCTACTGTGTTAAAAACGGGTTTTCCTAAATGTTCTTGACCTCCTTTTCCTGGAGTTACACCTCCAACTAAGTTGGTTCCGTATTCAATCATTTGAGAAGCATGAAAAGTTCCTTCACCTCCAGTAAATCCTTGTACTATAATTTTAGAATCTTTATTGACTAAAACACTCATTTAATTTTATTTTTATTGTTGACAATTCGTTGCGAACAAATATAAATATTTGTTCATAAAATATCTCTTTTTATTTTTTTTATCACAGAATTACAAAACCTGTATTAATTTTAAAGTTTAGGGTATTGTATACCTACTTTTTAAACGTATTTAGGTTCTGTTATATTTATCTAAAAGTGTGTTTTAAAAAATATCTACATTTCCTTTACCTTCTCTAATAATCTTTGGTTCATTGGTACTTAGGTCTATTACGGTAGAGGCTACATTGTCTCCATAACCGCCGTCTATTACCAAGTCTACAGAATCGTCCCATTTTTCATAAATCAATTCTGGATCTGTTGTGTATTCTAAAACATCATCTTCGTCATGAATAGACGTAGACACAATAGGGTTTCCTAATAGCCTTACAATACTTCTTGCAATGTTGTTATCTGGAACTCTAATTCCAATAGTTTTTCGTTTTTTAAATCCTTTTGGTAAATGCTGTATTGCTGGTAAAATAAATGTATAGGGACCTGGCAAAGCTCTTTTTAAAACTTTAAATGTTCTTGTATCTATGGGTTTTGTGTAGTCTGATAGATGACTTAAATCGTTACACACAAAAGAAAACGTGTTTTTTTCTAACTTAACACCTTTAAGTCTAGCCACTTTTTCCATGGCTTTTGTATTGGTTATGTCGCAACCTAATGCGTATACCGTATCTGAGGGATAAATAATAACCCCTCCATTACGCAACACTTCAACCACTTTTAAAAGTTCTCTTTCGTTGGGATTATCTGGATATATTTTGATGAGTTGGGCCATATTTACAAACGTGTTATTTTACTTTTATCAAATTTATACACTCTAAAACAAAGGCTCTTTTCTTAGGCGTATTTTTCCATTTCTGCATCATAAAATTCAGATGCATCTTCTATATATTGTGCTACCTGAATAGACAATTCTTCTTCGTCAGACCCAACCAAGTCATCCCACATCTCTATTTCATCATCTTTTAAATTGATGATAAATCTTGGAAACTCTGTGTGAATCACAAAAATATCGTCTACACAATTTGTATTGTCTGCTAATAAAAACCTAGGTAATTCCATTTTTTAAAAACTTATTTATTTTTTAGACAAAAGTAAGCTTTTTGTCAGATGTTGAAACCTTAAATATAAGAATAAAGACGAAACTGTTAAACCTACAAGGAGTCCAATCCAAATTCCTACTACTCCCAAAGCGGTTTTTAAACCTAAATAATAACCCACAGGAAAACCAATAAGCCAATAGGCTATAAAAATCAATCGCATAGGAATTAGCATATCTTGCAAACCTCTTAAAGCTCCTAAAACAACAACCTGAATTCCATCAGAAACTTGAAACAAAGCTGATACAATTAACAGCTCCGATGCTATTGCAACCACATTTACATCTTGAATATAAATAAAGGGTAAGTAGTTTTTTGTAAACATAAAAAACAAAGCAAATATTGTAGAAATAAGAGTCATTTGTAATAAAGTAGACAAAGCTATTCTTTTTAGATTTTGATAATCTTTTAACCCTACCTGATTTCCAACTCTAATAGTTGCCGTAACTCCCATGCCTGTAGCCACCATAAATGTCATTGTAGATAAATTTAAGGCAATTTGGTTAGCTGCTTGTTGATTGGTTCCTAATACTCCCGATAACAATACGCTGGATGCAAAAATACCTATTTCAAAAAACATTTGCAAAGCTGTTGGGTAACCTAATTTTAGTAATTTGTAAATTCTTTCCTTTTCAATTACAAACCAAGATATTTTTAAATGATACAATTTAAAAACATTTTGATTTGCAATAAAATAAAGTAAAACAACTATCATTAAAACGCGTGCCACCAAAGTACCTATAGCGGCCCCTTGTATACCTAATTCTGGCACTCCAAATGCACCATAAATAAACACATAATTTAAACCTACGTTTATCAAATTGGCTCCCAAAATAGCAATCATAGCATATTTGGTTTGGCTCAAACCATCTGTAAATTGTTTGATAGCTTGAAAAACAAAAATAGGAATCATAGAAAAAGCTAAAATTCTATAATAGGGTATGGCTATTTTAACAACTTCTAAAGGTTGATGCATTTTATGTAAAATAGGCTCTATAAATAGTAAAACTCCCGTGATTAAAATTCCAAAAAGACCCAAAATTATGGTACCATGCTGGTATGTTTTTTTTCCTTCTATATAGTTTTTAGCTCCGTCATATTGAGCTATTAAAGGTGTAATTGCAAAAGAAAAGCCAACTCCTAATCCCATCATAATAAAAAAGATAGAGTTTGCCAAAGAAACAGCAGCTAAAGAAGATGCACCTAATTTCCCAACCATAATATTGTCTGCAAAGCCTACCAACACATGACCTAACTGACCTAGCATTACAGGAATTGCTAAGTGCATATTGGTTTTAAACTCTTTTGTATATAGACTCCAATTCATTTAACTTTATTTAAAATAATGCCAAAGTTACATATAGCAATTCTATTTACATCTATAAATAGTTAGAACCTATTTTTAATAAAAGGAACTACTTTTAAAACAAATTTGAGTTGTCTATTTAAAGAATAACGGTAGTTTATCTTTATTAGACAAGTTCAACTAATCTGTTTATCTTTTTTTAGAAAACAGAAGGCACAGCTGTGTAAAAAAACATTAAAAGAGTAACCAAATTAAACACATTTGCACAAAAAAACTCTCTATAGATATAGAGAGTTTTTGATATAGTTTTATATATAAAAATAAATTACGGAACACTTACTGTTTCATTAATCCAACATTTAACAGTGTAACTATCTCCTGACTTTAAGCCTAGATCGTTATTAAATACTAATTTTTTACTAGGTTGATTTAATTTGTATGATTTTGCTAATTTGGAAGCATACACACCAATACTTGGATCTACTCTTGAAGCTTTTAAAGCATATTTTTCAGCAACAACATATACCATACGTTTTGTAAATTCATCATTTCCACACTTATCTACAGATCCTGCATATGCTGTTGCTATCAATGTATAAGCTCTACCATAACTTGGTTTTACTGCAATCGCTTTTTTAGCATACGATACTGATTTAGCCGTTTGACCTCTCTTTTTAAAGATATTTGCAACTCTGTATAAAATTTTTGCTTTTTTAGACGGGTCTGACTCTAACTCTATAGCTTTGTTAAAAGAAGAAATTGCTTTGTTTGTTTCTCCTTTATCCATTAAAATACCCGCATACAATACAGATGCTTCTGGAGAAGGCGCTATTTCTTGATATTGACCCACCAAAGTAATGTACAACGGATCTGTAGTACAGTCTTTTTTAAACATACGGTTAATTGTTCTTCCCAACCATTGTTCACTTGTTTTATTAGCTTCGTACTGTGCTTTATACAACGGAATTAAATAATCGCAAGTAGAAATTTCTTCTACTTTCTTTTCCATAATTCCTTCTATTTGTCCTAGAGCTTTAGAGTTTTGACTATAAGCTTTTAATTTCCTTTTATCTTTAGAGGATAATGCTTCTCCTGCTTCTTGTCTAGCGTTTAATTTTTGAATTATATTTAAATAGCCTTCTACTTTTTTGTTCATAGCCTCTACAATGTTATCATAAACATTAAAGACCTCTTGTAAATTATTATCTTTATTTTTTTCTATTATTGCATTAAAGAAATAAATGATAGACCCTACCCCCAACTTGGTTGGATCATCTTTGTAAGCAATTTCATAATGTTCAAAAATAACTTTTTTGTCCCCTCCCATTTTAGATAAAAAATCAGCGTAATCACTGTGTGCCTTTGCTGGTTCAATATCAGGGAAATTTTCAAAACGTTTGGCATATAGCTTATTCTCTAAAGCTATAATTTGTTCTTTTGTTTCTGGAGTAATGTCTTTTAAAAGCGCATTTACTAATTTTCCTCCATAAATGTATATGTTGGCTGTTAAACTAGCACAGTTATCTAAACTGTAATTTAGATTTTTAACAGCTGAGTCATAATTTTTTGTTTTTACATCTGTCTTTAACATATTGTACTTTAATGCACAATCGTCTTGTGCTTGTACTGAAAATGTAAAAACCGTAAACAATGCTGTAAATAAAGTGATTAATTTTGTTTTCATATTAATTTTATATAATTAGTTTATTACTCTTTTCTTAAACCATTTGTCTGAAAGTGAAAAGCTCACACCTAAGTTAAGATATTCTTCTTGATATTTGTTTTTAGAAAATTCTCCTCTTCTACCCAACTCTAAAAAGATGTCTAGGTAAGAAACTCTTTTCCCTACAGGCAAACCTAATCCAAAAGACATGCCAAGATCTTTAACACTTTTATTATTTAAGACTAAACCTGTTTTTTGATACTGAAAACCAGCCCTATAAATCATTCTTTTAAAGTAATTTCTTAAAGCATATTTTTCTGGAATTATATATCCCCCTAAACTTATTTTATTGGATGTTTCGTAATCTACTTTTAATGTACTTCCGTTTATATCAAACTCAGGTTGTACGGTTTCACGGAACACATTGCCTGAATATTCTATAGCATCCTTACTTTCATAAGACAACCCAGCAAACCAGTTATTTTTTTTCCCCACTCCAAGTCCTATAACCGATTTTAAAGGATTTTTTTCAAGACCGTTAAGAGTTATTATTTTAGCTTCTTCATTAATCACACTTGACGCTGTTTCCTCAAAATTATTTAAACTTATTTGTTTAGCTTCATAAAATCTAGACTCTCCAGAGGCACTAATATCATGTTCCAACTCTCCATACGCCCCTACACTAACTTCTATTTTTTCAGTAAATGCATACTTATATTGTAACCCTAGTTTAAAAGATTTTGCTTTTACATTGTAGTTTATATCCTGAACTGTTGGTACTTGAGAACTTTTAAAAGCCTTTGTTTTGTTGGTTCTACCAAAATACTCACTGTATTGACCTCCTAAAGAAAGCCCTTTGTAAACCTCATATCCAAAACCTAGATAAAACTGATTAACTCCACCACTACCAACGTTGTAAAAATCACCACTATCAATTTCAAATCCTACCGCACTTTTGGCTCGTAATCCAACAGAAAAACCTCCTTTACTTCCTATAGGAATTCCTAAAGAAACATTAGATAAAGATAAAGATGAATTGGTTAATTTGGCATCTTGCGTTTGAACATTTAAAGAGTTTGTTTGAATTTCTAAAGAAAACGATGTTAAATTTAAATTAGCTAACAAAGCTGGGTTGGTTATAGAAATAACATTATCCGTATTGTTATTTACAACAGCTAAGCCCCCTTGCGCTCTTTCTACTACTGTGGCTTCTGAAAAAACAGAGCCCAGTCCGTAATTAGATAAAAGTGAAGAAACCTGTTGTTCTTGGGCGTAAATCCCAATAGTAAATAACGTTATTATTAGAACTGAAAAACTTTTTATTTTATATTTCATCTTTGATGTTGATATGTTAGAACCTCATTCAATCCTTCTAACAGAAAATTCGGGTTGACAAATATGCTATTTTTTAATTGCTTACACAAGAAATCCGCATCGCCTCCTGTTAATATTACATTAATATATCCGTATTTTTGTTGATACGATTTTATCATTCCATCTATCTCAAACGCCATACCGTTTAAAACACCGCTATGAATAGACTCTTCAGTAGTTGTTCCTAAAAAAAAAACAGATTGTGCTTTAGGCTCTAACAAAGGAAGTTTTTGGGTAAAAACGTGCATACTCTTATACCTCATGGCAAGCCCTGGAGCAATCGCCCCTCCTAAGTACGCTCCTTCATTGTTTATAAAATCATAGGTAACACAGGTTCCCGCATCTATAATTAACGTGTTCTGTTTGGGATATTTTACACAAGCAGCTGTTGTCAATGCTATTCTATCTACCCCTAATGTTTTGGGAGTATTGTACAAATTTTTAAATGGAACTGGAGTTGTATTAGAAAGTACAAACTTGTTAGATATTGATAAATGGTCTACAAAACGCAAAATTTTATCTGTAACTGATGAAATAATCAAAGAGTGAAACCTGTACTTCAACAACATTTCATTCAATTTTTCTTCACAACTTTCTATGGTAGACAACTGTATCTCAACTAAATGATCTTTGTTAAAAACAGCCAACTTAATTCTTGTATTTCCTTCGTCAATAATTAAATTCATAGCAATTATAATTTCATTTCAAATATAAGAAGTTTTTTTTCTGAAATGTTTTGCCTAATCTAAAAAAGATATTATATTTGCAACCGCTAAGTTAAGCATGGTGCCTTAGCTCAGTTGGTAGAGCAAAGGACTGAAAATCCTTGTGTCCCTGGTTCGATTCCTGGAGGCACCACATTAAAAACCACAACTTAATTGTTGTGGTTTTTTTTATTTCCATTGTTTTTTTTAGTAAAAAACAACCTATTTTTTTCAAACAAAATTTAGACTACTATATTTGTACAAAACCTATAAAAAAAATCTATGAAAGTCTACCCCCTAAAATTCAACCCAATCTTGAAAGAACGTATCTGGGGAGGAGAAAAATTAATTAAAATTTTTAAAAAAAACTCTAATAAAACCAATATTGGTGAAAGCTGGGAGATTTCTGACGTAAAAGGAGATGTTTCTGTTGTTGCTAACGGCGAACTGAAAGGAAAATCATTAAAAGATTTAATAACTATTTATAAAGCAGATTTTGTTGGGCACAGAGTTTACAAGCAGTTTGGAAACAACTTTCCTATTCTTATTAAATATATTGATGCAAAAACTCCGCTATCAATTCAAGTACATCCAAGTGATGAATTAGCAAAAAAACGTCACAATTCTTTTGGTAAAAATGAAATGTGGTATGTAATGGATGCTGATAACAATAGTGAATTAATTGTTGGGTTTAACAAAAACGTTAGTAAAGAAGAATATCAAGAATCTTTGGAAAAAGGAACTCTATTAGATATTTTAAATGCTGAAAAGGTAAAAACTGGTGATACTTTTTACATTCCAACGGGTAGAGTTCATGCCATTGGAGCAGGAACTATGATTGCCGAAATTCAACAAACTTCAGACATTACATATAGAATATATGATTACGATCGTATTGACATTAAAACAGGAAAACAAAGAGAATTGCATACAGAACTAGCTATTGATGCTATTAATTATAGTGTGTCTGAGCAATATAAAACAGATTATAAGACCCTTAAAAACCAATCTTCTTCTTTGGTTCACTCTCCTTATTTTAAAACAAATATTATTCAAATTAACAATACTATCAAAAAAGATTATTCTCAACTAGATTCTTTTGTTATTTATATGTGTGTAGAGGGTATGTTTGAAATATATCACAATCAGAAAACTACAATACTCTACAAAGGAGAAACTGTTTTATTACCCGCAACTACTAAAACTTTAGAATTAAACACCAAACAAGCTACTATTTTGGAAGTTTATTTTTAACACATAGGTAACAGTTACATAACAAATACAAGACCTAACCTATTTCTTTATAATATTTTGTTATTATCTACGTAACTTTTACACAATAACTACTTTGTTAATTTGCCTAAAACAAATTTAACAATAATGAAAAAAATATTAAAACCTATCCTGTTTGTCTTCTTAAGTAGTTTTACTTTGTTAACCTCTTGTGGAGATGATGGACTAGATGGGATAAACGGTAAAGATGGAATTAATGGTATTGATGGAGTTAACGGAAAGGAAACAACTACTTCTCCTTTAACTTTTCAGAAAATTGGATCTTTTAAAAACGGAAATGACGAGGCCTATGCAGAAATTTCTGCATTTGACCCAACAACCAAAAAACTATTTATTGTAAACCCTAAAGAGGATGAAATTTCTGTATTAGATTTATCAAATCCTAAAAGCCCCTTAAAAAGAAACTCTATTTCTTTAGTTGGAAGCCCTAACTCTGTTGCTGTTAAAAATGGAGTTTTAGCCGTGGCTGTAGAAAACACAAACAAACAAGCCAATGGTACTATAGAGACTTTTAACACAAACACACAAGCATTAATCGCATCTTATCCGGCTGGTGCCTTACCAGATATGGTAACTTTTTCACCTGACGGAAACTATTTAATTTCTGCAAACGAAGGAGAACCAAACGGCGCATATACAATTGATCCAGAAGGATCCATCACCGTTGTAGAAATGACAACAAAAACGGTTACTCAAATCACTTTTTCTGGATTAGAGAATCCTGGCAACGATTTTAGAGTTTTTGGACAAGTTAGATCTAGTGAAGGAAGTGTAACAACCACTCCTTCTACACTACAACAAGATATTGAACCTGAATACATTGCTGTTTCTGATGATTCTAAAACAGCGTATATTGGTCTGCAAGAAAATAATGGTTTTGCTATTTTAGATTTAAACTCTAAAACAATCACAAAACTAGTAGGATTAGGGACCAAAAATTATAACATTGCTGGAAACGAAATTGACGCATCTGATAAGGACAACAAAGCAGGAAACTTAAAAAACTGGAACGTATTAAGTTACTATATGCCTGATGCTATAGAATACTTTACCTCTAACGGAGCTGGATTTATTGTTTCTGCAAACGAAGGAGATGCAAGAGAGTATTACGTAGATAAAAACGATGATGGAGAGTACGATAAGGACGATGATATTGAAGGTATGATTACCGAAACACGTGTAAAAGACCTAACCTTAGACCCAATAGCATATCCTAACGCATCTAAATTACAAGAAAAAAGAAACTTAGGGCGCTTAAAAGCAACCACCGCTAATGGAGATACAGACAATGATGGTGATATTGACCAAATTTATGGATATGGTGCTCGTTCTTTTTCTATTTGGAATACTGAGGGTACTTTGGTCTATGATTCAGGTTCTGAAATTGCTCGTAGAACACTAGCCTTAGCTCCTTCTATTTTTAATAGAAATGGAGACTCTAAAACAGATGGTAGATCTGACGACAAAGGAGCAGAACCAGAATCTGTAACCACCTTAAAAATTGACAATAACACTTTGCTATTTGTGGGATTAGAAAGAACAAGTGGAATTTTAGTTTACAATATAAACGACCCTCTAAATCCTAAATTTGTAAAGTGGTTAGAGGACACCAACGATATTTCTCCCGAAGGTTTAACAGTAGTAAACAAAGCAGATAGTCCTACCGGAAATTCTTTAATAATAGCTACGTTCGAAGTATCTAGCACTATTGCTATTTATGAAATTAAATAAGTTTATTTAATTTCATAAAATTACACAATAAACCAAGCCCCCAAAAATAATTTTTTGGGGGGCTTGGTTTATCTATTATTATGTAATACAAAGATTTACAAAATATTAGCGTAATTAAATTCTTACAAAAAAAAGCGTATATCCAAAATATTAAAAAAAAAACATCCTATCTGATAAAGATAGGATGTTTAAGGGTGGAAGACGGGACTCGAACCCGCGACACTCGGTACCACAAACCGATACTCTAACCAACTGAGCTACAACCACCATGTGCGCGCTTACGCGTTAGCGGTTGCAAAGATAGTATCTTTATTGAATTTTACAAAACAAAAATGAATTAAAAATAAAAAAATCCTATCTAATAAAAGATAGGATTTTTATGGGTGGAAGACGGGACTCGAACCCGCGACACTCGGTACCACAAACCGATACTCTAACCAACTGAGCTACAACCACCATGTGCGCGCTTACGCGTTAGCGGTTGCTAATTTAGCATCTTTCTTTGTTTAAAACTAAAAAAAATTAAAAAATATCAGATAAATTCTTTACAGCCACATAACGTTCTGTAGTAAAGCCCTCTGCAGATTTTACACCTATAATTCTACCTAAGTCTTTTGCTCTATAATCTATACTCTCAAAAAAGTTTTTACTCGTAATAGGAGACTCTGGTTCGCTACTATTGGGATCGTAAAATTGAGATTTAAAAGCTTTTACTGCGTTTTCTTTCACATCCATATACTCCGAAACATCTACTACAAAATCCGGTTCTATTCCTTTCCATTGAATATAATGGTATACATTTTTAGGTCTCCAAGCCTCCTGCTCTCCGTAGCCAACATTAGTTTTTATAGCTCTTAAACCCGATAGAAAACAGGCATCAGAAATTAATTTACTTGCCTTTGCATGATCTGGATGTCTATCATCAATTGCATTGCATAAAACAATTTCTGGTTGGTATTTTCTTATAATTTCAACTATTTTTAATTGATACTCTTTTGTATTTTCTAAGAAACCATCTGGCAAACCAATATTCTCTCTTACTAAAACGCCCAATATCCCTGCAGCAGCCTCTGCCTCCATAGCTCTAATTGCGGGGGTTCCCCTAGTTCCTAACTCTCCTTTTGTCAAGTCTAAAATCCCAACCTGTTTTCCTGCTGCTACTTCTTTTGCAATGGTTGCTCCACAACCTAACTCTACGTCGTCAGGATGTGCTCCTATTGCTAATATATCTAATTTAAAGTTCATCTTTTATTTTGTTATCCAATTGATAATTTCAGGGTTTGTTGGCTCTGTTTTTGGACTTATTATTTTTTCTAATTTACCCTCTCTACCAATTAAATATTTCTGAAAATTCCACTTTACTTTAGAATCTTTGTATCCGTTGAACTTCTTATTTGTTAAAAACTGATAAATTTCTGCTTGGTCACTTCCTTTCACATCAATTTTTTCCATCATTGGAAATGTAACCCCATAATTTAGCTGACAAAACTCCTCTATAGCTTTACTTTTCCCTGGTTCTTGGTATAAAAAATTGTTAGCAGGAAACCCTATAATCACAAAATTGTGCAAATCTTTGTATTTAGAATAAATTTCTTGCAAACCCTCGTACTGAGGTGTAAGTCCACATTTTGAAGCTGTGTTTACAATCATGATCTTTTTTCCTTTTAAACTAGAAAAATCAAAATCGTTTCCTTGTAAATCCTTCACTACAAAATCGTAAATAGATGTTTTTTTATTTGTAAGTTTTGTTTTTTTGGTTTTCAAAAAATAAGCTCCTAATAATAATATCGGAATTGAAAAATATACTAATTTCATTTGGTTTTGTTTTTATCAAAGATAAGTTTCACTTTTGTCCTAATCAAATCTAATTTATTTCAAGGTAGTGTTTAGAATTGTTCTTACTTTTGAAGTCTATGGTAAAAGTTTGTATTCTAGGAACTGGAAAAGTAGGTATTCATTTAATTCGTGAATGTACCAACAACCCAAAAATTGATTTAGTTCAAATATACAATCGGTCTACAAAAGGGAGTGCATTGTTTAAGAGCTTATTACCTACTACACAAAGTGTATACCAACTTAAAAAAGCTGATATTTATATTGTTGCACTACCCGATAAAGTAATCCCAAAGATTGATTTGTCTCATATATCAGGTTTGGTTGTACACACATCGGGAACAGTTTCTTTTAAAGCATTAAAATCCAAAAGAAGAGGTGTTTTATACCCTCCACAGAGCTTTAGTAAAGAAAAGAAAATGAATTTAGAACATCTGCCTTTTTGTTTAGAAACTGAATTTAAAGAAGATGGTGTTTGGTTAGAAAAATTTGCTAGCTCTATTTCTAAAACTGTTTTTTTTATTGATGAGAAACAAAGACAAAAACTACATTTGGCAGCTGTTTTTGCTAACAATTTTAGTAATAGAGTTCTAGGAATTGCTTATGATTTATGCCAAGAAAATAATATTGATTTTAATATATTGCAGCCTTTAATAGAAGAAACTTTTTTAAAAGCACAAATACTGTCTCCTTATGTTGCGCAAACAGGCCCTACTTTAAGAAACGACTATACAACCTTAGAAAAACACAAAAGCCAACTTACAAGCACAGACTTAGAAGTTTACAACATATTAACAAAATCTATACAAGAAAAACATGGCACTGAGTTATAAAGAATTACTAAACAATGTAAAAGCATTTATTTTTGATGTTGATGGAGTTTTAACCAATGGAATGGTAACTATTTTTCCTAATGGAGAGTTGGTAAGAAACATGAACATTAAAGACGGATATGCTTTAAAAACTGCCATAGATGCTGGTTTTCCTGTATGTATTATTTCTGGCGGAAGTAACGAAGGAGTTAGAACCCGTTTAGAAGGATTAGGAATTAAAGAAGTTTATTTAGGAGTACATGATAAAATTGAAAAGTATCACGAAATTTTAGCCAAATACAATTTACAAGCAGATGCTATTGTTTATATGGGAGATGATATTCCTGATTACCCTGTTATGGAGTTAGTAGGTGTTCCTTGTGCTCCACAAGATGCTGCTCCTGAAATTAAAACTGTTTCTAAATATGTATCCCCCATAAAAGGTGGAGAGGGTTGTGTGCGTGATATTATTGAACAAGTACTGCGTGTACAAGGAAAATGGAACGGGAAATTTTATGCAAAGTTTGATTAATACAATATCTTATGATTGTTTCTATTGGAGAATTTCAACTTAAAAGAAGAAATTTATTACCTCGTTTTTTACAATTATCTAAAGAAATCTACCAACAAGCACTCCAAAGCAAGGGGAATATAAAAGCTGAATTGGATAACGAAGGAATTGTTTCTTTTTATTCTTTTACACATTGGGAAACTACAGAAGATATGTTATCTTTTGTACATTCTAAAAAACATGGAGAAATTTTAAAAGAAACTAAAAATTTGTGTAACAAGGCCACTTTTTTGCAGTTTGAATCTAAAGAGTTTGTGTCTATATCAGATGCTAAAAAAGAATTTAAAAATCACCCCAACGTAAAAACCATAAACTATTAAGTTATACAAATCATTAAAATCAATAAGCATCTACATCTATATTGATTCTAATGGCTTTAAACTTACCAATAGATTCAAACATTTTTCTCACTTTTTTTAAGTATTCTTTGGTTGCAGGCACCGATTGTTTTGGCGGAATTTTTACAATCAATTGTTTTATGTACAAATTACGCACTCTGGATACCGAAGGAGCCGTAGGTCCTAATAAATTTTTACCAAAACTATTTTTTAAAGATTTTCCTATCCAATCTGCCCCATCATTTAATAAGTTAAAATCTTTATGTTTTAAAGTAATTTGAATAATTCTAAAATAAGGTGGGTAAAAAAAGTTACGTCTGTCTGTAATTTGTTCTCCATACATTTGCTGGTAACTATTGGTGGTTACTTGCTGTAAAATTTGATGATAAGGGTTAAAAGTCTGAATTAATACCTTTCCTTGTTTGGTATTACGGCCTGCCCTACCCGATACTTGGGTTAACATTTGAAAACTACGTTCGTGTGCTCTGTAATCAGGAAAATTTAGCATATTATCTGCATTTAACACCCCTACCAAAGTTACGTTTTTAAAATCTAGACCTTTTGATAGCATTTGAGTTCCCACTAAAATATCTATTTCTTGATTTTGAAAAGCTCCTATAATTTTTTGATAGCCATACTTACCTCTTGTAGTATCTAAATCCAAACGACCAATATTATGTGTTGGGAACAAATTTAAAAGCTCTTGCTCTATCTGTTCTGTACCAAAACCTTTACTGCTTAAATCGGTGCCTCCGCAAGCATCACATTGTTTAGGAATTGCTCTGTGGTATCCACAGTAATGACATCTTAATTCTTGCTTAAATTTATGCTCCGTTAAACTTACATCACAATTAGGACATTGTGGAGTTACTCCACAAGTTTCACATTCAATTAAGGGTGCAAAACCACGTCTATTCTGAAATAGAATAACCTGCTCTTTTAATTCTAAGGCTTGTTTTATTTCTGTTAAAAGTGTGTCTGAAAAGTGACCAGACATTTGCCTTTTTCTATGTTTTTCTTTAATATCTACTAAATGAATTTTAGGCATTTGCACATTGCCATACCTTCTATCTAAAGTTACTAAGCCATATTTACCTTGTTTGGTATTGTAAAACGACTCTAAACTTGGTGTAGCAGAACCTAATAAAATGTTTGCCTTGTGCATTTTAGACAATACAATAGCCGCATCTCTTGCATTGTATCTTGGTGCAGGATCAAATTGTTTGTAAGATGCCTCGTGTTCTTCATCTACAATAATTAACCCTAAATTTTTAAACGGCAATAAGGTTGCAGAACGAGTTCCTAAAATAATTTTGGCCTTCTCATGCCCATTTAAAATATGATGCCAAATTTCAGCCCTTTCATTCTGAGAATATTTAGAATGGTACACACTTAATTCATCACCAAAAAACTTTTGTAAACGAATAATTAATTGAGTAGTTAAAGCAATTTCTGGAACTAAAAACAACACTTGTTTTTCTTGCTCTATTATTTCCTGAATTAAATGTACATAAATCTCTGTCTTTCCACTTCCTGTTACTCCATGAAACAAACAAACATCTGTTTTTTGAAATAACGTTTTAATTTCTGTTAAAGCCGTATTTTGTTCTATAGATAAGGTTGGAATTTGTTGACTGGCTTCATCAAAAGAAATACGATCTACTTGTATATGATACGCTTCTAAAATTCCTTTTTTTTCTAATCCTTTACAAACCGAGGTACTAATTTCTGCTGTTTCTAAAAGCTCTTTCTTTTTAATAGGAGCTTTTTTTTGTGCCTTTAACGTAAAATACTGTAAAACTAATTTTCTTTGTTTTTCTGACCTTGATAGCAACAACAACAACTCCCTCAACTTTTCAGAAGTATCCCATTTATCAGTCAACTTTATGTAGGTTTCTAACTTAGGCTGATACTGTTCGTATATTTCTTCTTTTAAACTAACAGCATTTATATCCATCATGTTTTTAAGTATAGGAAACACTTTTTTTTTAGATAGGATATTTACTACCTGAGAAATTGTAATTTGTGACTGTGTTTGCAAGGCTTCATAAATAAGATAAGCATCATTACTTAAATTATCTGCTTCCTCAAAATTAGGATTGGATAAAACAACGGTTTCACTTTCTAACAAAAATACCGACGGAAAAGCTGCCTTTAACACTTCTCCCAAAGAGCACATATAATAAGTAGCAATCCATTCCCAATGTTTTAATTGCGTTGTATTTAAAACAGGGGTTTCATCTAAAATTTGATAAATATCTTTGGCATCGTAAGCCAGGGGTTCATCCTCGTGCAATTTATACACAATTCCTGTATATATTTTACTCTTTCCAAAAGGAACTGCTACCCGCATTCCTATTTGTAAAAACCCATATTCCTCCTCAGTTATACTGTAAGTAAACTGCCTCTCTAGAGGTATGGGTAATAATATATCTACAAAATAGGGTTTGAACAACATATGAGCACTTTAGAGATGCAAAGAAATAAGAATTTAATTTGCTCACAAAATATTTATATCAAGAATAGTTACGTGATAATTATCATATTATAAAAGACTTATTACAGTTATTTTTACACAATAAATAATCATAAAATTATCAAACTATGGATGTTTCTATTTTAATTTCACGAATTTTTGCAACTGTATATACTGCATTTGGATTAGGCTTTTTAATTAGCCCCAATTATTATAAAAAACATATAGGAATGTTACTTACAAAAGCTTCTTTTCTGTTTTTAAGTGGTTTTTTAGGAATTGCTTTTGGGGTAGTAATTACTTATTCTCATCATTATTGGGAAAACGATTGGAGAATGATTATCACAATTTTTGGTTGGATTATATTAATCCAAGGTATATTACTAATTATAGCCCCTTCGTACGCTGAGGAATTTAAGGATAGTATGTTAAATTCTAAATATCATCAAAAGTACATAGCTCCTTTTTTACTTATTTTAGGAGTTATATTTGGAGTTTTAAGTATATTAATTTAGTGATAAAAGGCAGACTGTAAACTTATCAGTCTGCCTTTTATTAAAATCTATAATAAGTAAATACACCTACACTTTTTTCAAAACGAACCTCATCTTCTATTAATTTTTGATGAATAGGTGCTTGGTAATTTATTCCTACCACCCATGTATCAATATTGGCTTTTAACCCTAAATTTGCATTGGTCATAAAACCAGAAGTTCGTTTGTCTACAATACCAAAACGCTCGGTAGGTTTAAAATTATCGTAATTTATTCCTAAAGAGGGCGTAATCGTATTGTTCTTTTTTAATGGAACCGCATAAGCCACATTAAAGTTAAGCTGTGTTTGGTTTCCATACTTAAAATTGTCACTGTTTTTATTTTTTATAAAATAAGCTCCGTTGGCACTAAAAGCTACTTTTTTGTATTCATATCGGTATTGAAAAGGAAACAACATATCTAAACTACCTGTTCCTAATTGTGTTGCAGAAGTCTGATTTATTGTAGCTCTTTGCAAATTAAAAGTTCCCGTTGGTAATTTTAAACCTGCTCCTATTTTTAAACTATGTTTGCTTTCTTTGTGTAACAAACTTAACAATCCGTACAACGTAGCGTCTCCCAATCCATTGTTTTTAACTGTACCTGTACTTGCCTCTCTTTTATTAAATCTATAAGGGATTACTGCGTTTACTTGAATTTTTTCTGTTATAAAATATTGTCCTAATATAGTTACCGTGTGTATATAATCGTTGGCTGTTGGACTGTTTTCTACAATCCCCTCTTTGTATGTAAAATGCACATAATTATAAGACAAGCCCATATAATTACTATTCAATCCGCTTGTAAAACTTGTGTTGTTAGACGCTCCACAACTACAAATATCACAGGCTAAAATTGACTGAAAAGTACACAACATTAAACATAAAAAACTAATTTTCTGCAAATCTATCATCCTCTAAAAATTCGTTATCTGTTAAAGATTTCAAAAACATTTTTAACATCCTTTTATCTTCTTGGGTTAATGGAATCCCCATTTTATCTCCATTTTTTAAAAGCGGATCTAACGTTTCCATGTCTTTAACACCACTATTGTAATGTTCTAAAACGCTATCCAAACTATTAAATCTACCATCGTGCATGTACGGAAAAGTAACCCACACATTTCTTAAACTAGGCACTTTAAATTGGTAATACCCATTGCTATCTATCCCATTATCCTCATCAATTACTCTACCTCTTCCCAATTCGTTAGGTAGGCTTGGGTTTACACCAATTCCATTGTTGCGATAACTTTGATCTGTAAATAATTCTCCTGCATGACAAGTGGCGCATTTTTGTTTAAAAATAGCTAAGCCTTTTTTTTCGTCTTCTGAATAAGGTGCTTCTAAAAACTCATTTCTTATGTACTTATCGTACCTAGAATTGGCAGATACTAAGGCATTCATAAACTGAGATAAAGACTGTGTTAACGTTCTTAGATTAATAATATGGGTTTCTGTACTCTTTTTATCAAAAGCCATTGTAAACGCGTTTACATAACTTTGATCTTTTTGAAGTTTTACTAGCACGTTTTGTAATGTTTCCTTCATTTCTACTTCCGACTCAATTGGAATTAAAGGTTGTAAGTCTAGGTTACGGATAGCTCCGTCCCAAGTAAAATCTTCCATAAAAGCTAAATTTTGTATGGGCTGTGCATTTCTAGTTCCAAAAGCTCCACCTACTCCATCGCTTAAAGCATGTCCGTGATGTGTAAATGCGTTCTTTTGATCGTGACAAGTACTACAAGAAACACTTCCATCTAAAGACAATATTCCATCATAGAATATTTTTTTTCCTAACTCAAATTTTTCTTGCGTAAACGCATTGTTTTCAAATTTGTAAGTAGGCTGTGGAAAATTAGCAGGTCTCTCAAAAGTTATATAATCTGTATTTACACTATCTTTATGGCTACATGAAAATAGTGTAAATACAAAAACTATAAGAAACCTTGCTTTATAATTCTTAGACTTCATACAGCACTAAGAGTGTGAGTGCTCCTTTTTTTCTCCTGAATGTTGATGCCCCCCTGCTTCGTTTGGATTAGAAGTATCTTTACAATCTTCTGTTTTTGGTACATCAAAATTGATATCTGTAGGGTGAATATGTGCTACAGAAAACATAGTAGCTACGTTTTGTGCTACTTTTGCAGATTTGTGAGCATCTACAACAATATCACCTTTAGAAACATCCAAAGTGTTTTTGCTTGATAAAACTTTAGCTATATCTACTTTTAAGTGAATTTTTGGAGATGTTTTATCGCTTACCAGTATCGCTCCTTTGTCAGAAAAATCGAGTTCAATTAGCTGGCTATTGTCTACACGTCCTCCGGTTGTATGACCATGACCTCCTCCTGTATGCGATGGACTTTCTTTATTTACTTTACTTGTATGCGTATTTTTTTCAATAGCTCCTGTAGATCCATTATGTACCTTAAACACATCGCCTTTAGCACTAGAACTACCTTCGTAAGTCATAAATCTATATCCTAAAGTCCAACCCCAGTTTAGTCCTGCCGCTTTTGCTGCTACTAACATATCTCCTTGGGCATCTGTTCCAGAATTCTGAATTTTATCACTTACTCCATAACGAAAAGTTACTTTATTGTATTTTCCGTTAGGAATGTTGGTTAAGTATTTTTTAGATGTAAAAGCGCAAGATTGATCTACAATATGAAAGCTCTCTTGTGTAGATAATGCAACATCGTTTGTTCCCTCTGTACCATGTAAAACAATATCTGTTACAATATATTTTAATGTAGTAATATTTAAGACTCCATTATTATCACCTGTATAATTTTTGTTTAGTGTAAATTCATCAGCACCAAACACATGATCGAATTGAATGTAAGCATCTACTTTATTTTCTGAAACTTGCTCTAGTGTATCGTCATTTTTAGTACAAGAATTTAAGGCAAGAATTGTTAAGGCTGCATAAGCCAATTGTTTTAAAAATTTCATTTTTATTAAATTGTATAAATTAAGAGTAAACATTGCTTATTTACAAAGCAACGTATCGTGTTTTAGATGTTATCTAAACATCTACTAAAAAAATACAATTAAACAATAGGCGGTTTGTGTATATGTTCTACAGATAAATACGTGTACCTAGAACAATAAGTAAAATAAGTTAATGGTAGCTTTATGCTATAATTTACCATATTTATATGCTTAATTTCTTGATAAAAAACAGGATAAAACGCTGTGCTTATTTTTGTTATTTGTTGAGTTTCCTCATCAGCAGCACTAAAACTGATTTGTTTTGCTAAATGACATTTACCATTACATTGTAGTTGCGGTTTTTCTTTGTTTACGCAGTACTTTTCTACAATCTCATTTATATGAGTTTGGTAATACAAAACATTCCCTACATAAAATATAGGTCTAACAGCCAAAACTATTAGCAAAATAAGTACAAAACATTTTTTAAACATCGCTTTGCAAATATATAAAGGAATTTATAAAAGAAATATAAATTTTATCTGAATATGCATCTGTTCTTTACAACAACTCTTGCAGGCTCTAAGTGAGGATTTATAAATACAAATTGATTGAACCATACTTTTAATTCTGTTACCTCATGGGGCAATAAGGTTTTAATGGCTTTTTTTAATTCGTTGGTAAACAAATCAACATCAAAACTAACTTTTTCTAAAATATCTAACGTATAAATATACATCTGCCTTGCCATAACTATAATTTTTGCAAAATATATAATTTAAATCTAAGACAAATACAAGTTCTACAAAATATTGACAACTTCCTTAATGGTTGTTAAAGTTTTGTACGTATGTTTTTTTAACTTATTATCAGCAACCGTTTCGAATTTCCAAATGGAATGAAAGGGAATATGAATGGCTTGCGCTCCAATTTCTAACACAGGAAGAATGTCTGATTTTAAGGAATTTCCTATCATTAAAAATTCCTCAGGTTCAATTTCTAAATGTTTTAAAATTCGGAGATATCCTTTGTTATCTTTTTCACTCATTACTTCTACATGATGAAAATAGCATAGCAGGCCTGAACGTTCTAGTTTTTTTTCTTGATCTAACAAATCTCCTTTGGTAAGAACAATGAGCGTATATTTTTGAGACAATACTTTTAAAACTTCATCAATTCCAGCAAGTAGTTCAATGGGTTTGGTGAGCATCTCTTTCCCAATCTCTAAAATTTGCGCCGTAATTATTGCAGGCAGTTGATTGTTTGATAATTCTGTAGCACATTGAATCATAGATAAAATGCAACTTTTTACCCCGTAGCCATACAAAGGAATATTTTCTGTAATTACTTTGTATAACTCTTGCTGTATTTTATTTTC
>Ga0115030_1000053_pt1 | contig 41381 bp, 33 predicted proteins | sample SidtaG_4_FD_87174 | JGI IMG/M metagenome (GOLD analysis project Ga0115030, IMG submission 87174) | Marine algal microbial communities from Sidmouth, United Kingdom - Sidmouth_Male1 metaG | ecosystem: Host-associated > Algae > Red algae > Unclassified | place: Sidmouth, United Kingdom | collected... | reverse complement strand
TGTTACATCAATATCAGCAACCGAAATACACCCTGCATTGCTTACTGTAATGTCATTGTACGTTCCTGAGCTTAAGCCTGAGATTGTTCCTACATTTCCTACAACAACCATGTTTGTTGTTTGCGAAGATGCGGCTGCATCTAAATAATTAACTACATAAGTAGCGTCTGCTAAATCTGTCGTTGCAATTACAATTGTTCCATCAGCTCCTAGACAAGTCGTTGGATCTGTATTTGTACTTAAGGTTAAGGTTGGGGTTGCAGGTTCTGATATTACTATAGAACCAGCTAATAAATTTGACGTACATCCATTTAATTCAACTTCAAAATCTGAATAAGAACCTTCTGGTAAACTAGAAATTAAAATATTTCCAGTTCCATCTGCTACCAATGACGTATTGGTTTGATTACTATCTTTTTTATAACGTAACACATATGTTTCCCCTGAAAATAAACCCGTTAAAAGAATACTTCCATTTTCTACTCCACAAGTTGATATTTGAGTAACTGTACCTAAAGCAATTACTGGAATTTCAGTAACTATTAGCTTAACCATAGACTCATCATTATCAATAACTCCGTCCATAAAATCATCAATACTTGTCGAGACCAATACATTACTATTGGGATCGTATTGATCTGCTGCTATAATCTCCGTTTTATTAACATATTCATCTGTAGTACTTGTTGGAGTATTTACAGTAGTTGTAATTGTTAAGGTTGTTGTTGCTTCTTTGGCTAAATTATTTACTGTCCATGAACCTGTTCCTGGCACATATATACCTGTACTAGTAGTATGACTTACATAGGTGTAACCCACAGGTAAAATTTCTTCTACCACTATATTACTAGCATCTGTTGCTGTTGTATCAGAATTTAAACTTTTGTTAGATAATTGTACGGTAAATACCACAGTACCTCCTACACAGGCTTTTTTAACATCAGGATTTATTAATAATTGTAAATCTGATTTGGGCAAACTAAAAACAGTAGGGTCATCCGGATTTCCATTAAAATTAGAATCTACATTTAAAGGGTTATCTGGATCATCAGAAACATCGGAAGCAGAAGACGTTCCACCAGGAGCCTCTGCAAAAACTGTTGCTGAATTGGTTACCTGACCTAAATCTAAATCAGCTTTTGTTAATGTATAGGATATTTCATATACCCATGTTTCTGATAAATCTAATCTAGAATCTCCGTTATCTCCACTTGTTGGCCCTGTTAAATTTCCTCCCAAAAGTGGATCATTTACCACAACATTTTCTAAGTAAGCTGTATTTCCTGTATTTGTAAGTGTTAAAGTATAATCTATTTTATCACCAATTTGTAATCCATCACCCCCATCATTTAGTGTAGCTTTTTTAACCAAATTCAAAACAGGTGTTAGAGCTATTTTTATTAAAGTTGGATCATCTGGATCCCCATCTCCTTCTGTATCTACATCAGCCGTATTTTTTGGATCATCAGAAACATCTGATTGTATTTTTCCGTTTGGTTGCACTCCTGTAACCGTTGCTGTATTTGTTATTCTTCCTAAATCAATATCTGTCTGTTTGATAGAATAATTTACCACATAAACCCACTCTTCAGTAAGATCTAGTTGATTATTCCCGTTATCTCCCGTAGGAGTTGCTGTTATTGTACCACCTAAAAAAGGGTCTGTTAGAACAATCGTTTTTAAAGGCACTTCTCCATGATTGGTTACTTTAAAAGTATATGTTACCAAATCACCTACATTTACAATACCATCACCTCCATCATTTAGTGTAGCTTCTTTAATCAATTGAATTTCTGCATCTGTAATTTTTACGGGCTCAACAAAATCATCTGGTGTCCTATTAGAATCTATTTCTGTTTGCGTATTGCTTACCGTATTAACAACAGAAGCTCCTTCTGTTCCTACCAAAGCAGTAGCAACAATCTTTATTGATTGAACTTCTCCAGAAGTCATTGTTCCTATATCCCATGTGGTACCAGAAAAAGTACCTCTAGTAGGTGTTGCACTTACCAAAGATAACGGGCTTGGTAAAGCATCCTCTATTTTTAAATTGGTTACAGGAAATATCCCTAAACTTTTTACCGTTACTGTAAACTCAACATTATCTCCTTCTTCTATAGTATTTTTATTTGCTGTTTTTACCACGTTTATATCTGGATCGCAGTTATAAATAGAAAAAACGGCTGAAGAATACGTACACCCTGCTTTAGTAACTTCCACAAAATAATCTCCTATTCCTTTTGGTATAAGAGTACTTCCTACTTCACCTGGAAGTATAGTTCCATTATAATACCATTGATACGCATCAAAACCACCTGTAATTTCTTTTAAAGCAGCACCCGGAAAACACCCGCCTTTTGAAGTATCTAAACCTACAACAGGACTGGTGTCAAAACCTGAAAAATAGCCTGCAACCCCTGCATTCTGATTATCCGTCATAAAAACTCCAGCAGCAAACCCCCCTCCAGAACTAGTAACAGACACCCTTCCTTCTAATCCTGCAATATAAAAAGACTTCCATTCTGATGTACCTGCAACAGGTGTAGATGTAATAACTCCTATAGATGTTCCGTTTTCTGTAACTGTAAAAGCAGTATCTGGTGTTGTTGTAGATGCTATAATTGTTAATCCATTAGTGAATTTTTTAGTCTCAATAAAATCAATTTCTGATATCTCACTTAAAGAACTAGGTAACAAACAGTTAATAGGGGCTATAAAATTCATACCTATAGTTTGAATTGCTTTTGACTTTCCTGTTAAACATTGAAAAGCATAAGCTGCTTTAGATGTTTCTACAAACATACTAGCTCCCGCATTTTGACTTGAGTAATTAGAACCTGGTATTTTATAATACTCTCCATCGTTAATAACACTGACCACAATACCATTTACTTTAATCTCTGTGTTGTTTTGCGTAGCTACTATTATGGGAAACTCTGATTCATCGTTACCATTTGCTCTAATAAAAACGTAATCACGTCCTAATACATTAGTAGGAACTGCTTGATCTATCCCAACATCTCTAGTTGAAGATGTTGGTTTGATCCCCACATTCATCCCTCCCATAGAAGTTGCAATGGGATTATTTGAAGTAATTCTTGCTCCCAACCAACCGTCATCGTTAGCTGTAGGAGCGGCATCTCTATACGCCTCTAGCACAAAAGTCTCTCCTTTTTCTAGATTAATTGTAAACTGATCTTGAGTATGGCCTCCTACTGCAGCCCCATTTCTAAACACACAATTTGGGTCATATCCATCAATAACAACGGTAGTTCCGTTTTCCGTAGCCATAATCCCTAAAGAGCTATTTAATGTATTTTGAGTTTTGGCTATATTTGGAATCCCCCCCCACCTGAAATCCCTACCTAAAGCCTTGGTTCCTTTACAAGTTAAAGAACCTGCCTGTGCACCAGATCTACCTCTCCAGTTTACATAAAATTTTTCACCTCCAGAAGATTCAAAACGTAAACCCGAATTTTTTATTACAATTCCTGTATTTGCTCTTGTTACTAAAGTCTTATTATTATCTCCCTTGCCTGGATTGTACGTTTTAGGTGCTCCATTCGCTAAGCCTGTAATTACTATTGGCACAGTACTTGTACCTACGTATATGTTAACATCAAAAGGACTAATTTCTGGTGTAGACAAATAAATTCTCTGTTCGTTAAACGCTTGGTAATTTGAAGCTTGTTTTAGTGGCGGTAAATAATGCTTGCTATCCAGCTGGGCATGTACACTAGTTAAGAACAATGTAATAAAAATAAAAAAACTTTTTTTTAAGAAAATATTCATGTTTTTTTTGAATTATTAAAATAATACTTGCAATCATCAGTAAATATATTAATTATTATGATAAAAGCCAATCATTAATTACTCACTAAATTGGTTACTTTTACCTTTTCTTCCTTAACCGTTCTATTAATTAATTTATCAAACCTATTATCTTTATGTTGAAACAGATTTATTCTATAACAAAACTCATCAAAATAGCGTTGTATATGAAAATTCACTCACTCACGGATAGATAGTTCTAATCCATAATTTCACCTGATGTATCATGTTGTGTAATGCCTTAAAACTAGCCCCATTTGTTAATTTCTCTAGTTATTGTAGAACAAGCTATATTAGGCGTTTAGGAATGTGTGCTTTGGTCTGTTTTTCAATGATATTTTTTGATATTCAGTACTACTCATTTTACAAATCTATGTATTTAGATTTGTTGCGTTAAGTTATTGAATAGAGCATATCCAAACCGTTTTTTTGTAACACCTACACGTAAACCCATTTAGATAGCTAAAATTATTTTTCTAGAATTAGCCATTTTAAAGCAAATAGAAAAAGCTTTAAGAAGACCAAAATGAACATGATGAAAGGATATCAACAATTGAGAGTTCCTTTTTTGGAGTTTTACAATTTATGTTGCTGTAGCTTGTTTTTTTATTCCTAAATATCTATTACTTTTACTCAAAACCAATTTTATAGATGAAACATATCAAAAAAATTATCACAGGAGTTGCTACCCTTTTAGTAATCGCTTGTGACAACACACCCAAGCAAGCAACATTAGAAGGTAAAATAGAAAACTTACCTAAGGAAGTTACTGAGATAGTTTTAAGAACAAAAGATAAAGTAAAAAATATTACCCTAAAAAATGGTTCTTTTAAAGACACTATTAGTATTTTAGGTGAATTTGCATATTTACAAGTTGGATCTAAAGGAAAAACACTCTTTTTAAACAAAAATTCTCATTTGATTGTTTATATTGATGCTGACGATTTTGATCATTCTATACGTTTTAAGGGAGATGGAAAAGAAACCAATACTTATATTCAGAATAGAGAAGAAATTACATTTAAAGTTTTTGAACAATTGGATAGTATTAACCAATTAAACCCATCTGATTTTAAAAATTACACAACTAAATTAGCCAATGATGTAGACTATTTGTTATCCAAAAGCAAAAACATAGACCCCATTGTTTTAGATGCCGAAAAAGAGAGTCTACCCATTTTTATTGAAAATTTAAAAACACAATACAATACCGTTAACAATATTACTTACAAAGTAGGGAGCACTGCCCCTACTTTTAACTACGAAAATTACAAAGGTGGAAAAACGTCTTTAGAGGACTTAAAAGGAAACTTGGTGTATATTGATATTTGGGCTACTTGGTGTTCTCCCTGCAAAGCAGAAATTCCATATTTACAAAAGTTAGAAAAAAAATATTATGGTAAAAAAATAAAATTTGTAAGTATTTCTGTAGACAATCCAAATACAAAGAATAAATGGAAAAAAATGATTGCAGATAAAAATATGAGCGGAGTACAACTTTTTGCTGATGGAGATAGTAGTTTAATGAACGCTTATCAAATTACAGGAATTCCACGTTTTATTTTATTAGATACTAACGGAAAAATCATCAACTCTAATGCTCCAAGACCTTCTAGTCGTAATGCCTTAGAAAGTCTAATTGATCAGAATTTATAATCCCATTTGATGTGATTTTTAATGCTAAAAAAGTCAAGTTTTGTTAACACTAAACTTGACTTTTTTAGTGCATTTTAGTTAACCTTCTATTTTTTAAATAAACCTAGCTTTATTTAAAAAAAATTCTTTTCTAATTATAAGCACAAAATTTTAAAAACCGTTTTAAAAGTTAAATCCTTTTTCAAAAAAAACAAATTCGTGTAATCTCTATCATTTAAATCATAAAAAACAAAACTCATTTTTCTGTACAACACAATCCTATTATCTTTGATTTTTTTTAAAATAGATAAAAAAACAAATCATGCCATACAGAATAGAAAAAGATACCATGGGAGAGGTACAAGTACCTGCTGACAAGTATTGGGGAGCACAAACTCAAAGATCTATCAACAACTTTAAAATAGGTCCTACAGGTAGTATGCCTTTAGAAATTATTTACGGTTTTGCCTACTTAAAAAAAGCAGCAGCACACGCAAACTGCGATTTAGGTGTACTAGAAACTTCTAAAAGAGATTTGATTTCTGCTGTATGTGATGAAATTTTAGCAGGTAAGCACGATAATCAATTTCCTTTGGTTGTTTGGCAAACAGGATCAGGTACACAGTCTAACATGAACTCTAACGAGGTAATTGCCAATCGTGCTCAAGAATTAGCAGGTGGAGTTATTGGACAAGGAGAAAAAATTATTACCCCTAATGATGATGTGAACAAATCTCAATCATCAAATGATACATTTCCTACAGGAATGCACATTGCATCTTACAAAGTAGTTGTAGAAACCACCATTCCGGGAGTACAACAATTAAGAGATACTTTACACGCAAAAGCAGTTGCTTTTAAAGATGTGGTTAAAATTGGACGTACGCATTTAATGGATGCTACTCCATTAACTATTGGACAAGAATTTTCTGGATATGTTTCTCAATTAGACCACGGATTAAAAGCTTTAAAAAACACCTTACCACATTTGGCCGAATTGGCTTTGGGTGGAACTGCCGTAGGTACAGGATTAAACACCCCAGCTGGTTATGACGTATTGGTTGCTAAAAAAATTGCCGAATTTACAGGATTGCCTTTTATAACTGCTGAAAATAAATTTGAAGCTTTAGCAGCTCACGATGCTATTGTAGAAACACACGGCGCTTTAAAGCAAATTGCTGTTTCTTTAAACAAAATAGCTAATGATATTCGTTTAATGGCTTCTGGACCTCGTTCTGGTATTGGAGAATTAATTATTCCTGCTAACGAGCCAGGATCTTCTATCATGCCAGGAAAAGTAAATCCTACTCAAGCAGAAGCTATTACTATGGTAGCTGCTCAGGTTATGGGTAACGATGTTGCTATTGGTGTGGGTGGAATGCAAGGGCATTATGAATTAAATGTTTTTAAACCTGTAATGGCTAAAAACTTAATAGAATCTGCTCGTTTAATTGGAGATGCTTGTGTGTCTTTTGATGTAAATTGTGCGGTAGGTATTGAGCCTAATTATGAGGTTATAAAAAAGTTATTAAACAACTCTTTAATGTTAGTAACTGCTTTAAACACTAAAATTGGTTATTACAAAGCTGCCGAAATTGCAAACACAGCACATGCTAACGGAACTACTTTAAAAGTAGAAGCAGTTCGTTTAGGATATGTAACACCTGAGCAATATGACGAATGGGTAAAACCTGAAAACATGATTGGTTCTTTAAAATAAAAAGCAACAAAACACAAAGCCACTGCTCCGCAGTGGCTTTGTGTTTTTACATCTTTTGTTATAAATAATAACTTTATATCTTCTTAAAATAATTTTGCAAGTACACTCCTTTTTAAATTTAAGCAACTGCTCAATTTTGTAAAAATTAATATGCAACTTTCATGGATTTGTTTTCTCAGCATCAAGAAAAAAGTTTAGTTCCTTTTGATGGGGAGGTATATTACTACCCTAATATCATCGCTATTAAAAAAGCTCAAGAATACTATCACCACCTATTAAACACCATTCCTTGGAAAAATGATGAAGCCATTGTTTTTGGGAAACACATTGTAACCAACCGCAAAGTAGCACTCTATGGAGATCAAAAATTTTTATACAAATATTCCAATACTGTAAAGCAAGCATTGCCCTGGACAAAAGAACTCATCAATCTTAAAAAAATTACAGAAAAACACTGCAATACTTCTTTTAATGCCTGTTTGTTAAACTTATATCACAACGGTAATGAAGCTATGGGATGGCATTCTGACAACGAAAAAATATTAGGAGAACAACCTACCATTGCTTCTTTAAGTTTTGGAGCCGATAGAAAATTTAGGTTTAAACATAAAGTAACCAAACAAACCGTATCTATCAACTTAGAAAAAGGGAGTTTATTGTTAATGAAAGGTAAAACACAAGATTGTTGGTTGCACAAACTACCCGCCACTACTTTGGTAAAATCTCCAAGAATCAATTTAACATTTAGAAACGTTCTCATCAAAAACAAAGCGTAGTTACGCATCTTAAATAGAGACAAAAAATCTTAACTTTGTGGCTTTGCAAAAAACACACATGGCAACAAACGAATACATTGAGGTTTTAGGAGCTAGAGCTCATAATTTAAAAAATATTGATGTTAAAATCCCTAGAGATAAACTTGTAGTTATTACAGGTTTAAGCGGAAGCGGAAAATCTTCTTTAGCTTTTGATACTATTTATGCCGAAGGACAAAGACGATACATCGAAACTTTCTCTGCTTATGCACGTCAATTTTTAGGCGGATTAGAAAGACCTGATGTTGATAAAATTGATGGACTTTCTCCCGTTATTGCCATTGAGCAAAAAACAACCAATAAAAGTCCGCGTTCTACTGTAGGAACTATTACAGAAATTTACGATTTTTTACGTTTGTTGTATGCACGTGTTGCCGATGCCTATTCTTTTAACACCAACGAGAAAATGGTAAGTTATACAGATGCGCAAATTAAGGAATTAATTTTACAAGATTTTGATGCCGAAAAAACAATTGTTTTAGCACCTGTTGTAAAATCTAGAAAAGGGCATTATAGAGAGTTGTTTGAACAAATTGCCAAACAAGGATTTACCAAAGTACGCATAGATGGAGTTATTGTAGATATTACCAAAGGGATGAAGGTAGATAGATACAAAACACACGACATAGAAATTGTAATTGACAGATTGGTAATTAACGCCAATCAAGAAAAACGATTAGAAGAAACCATTAAAACAGCTATGTATGCTGGTGATGGAGTGTTAATGATTTTAAAACTTAATGAAAAAAAACCTAGATATTTTAGTAGAGCTTTAATGTGTCCAACTTCTGGTATTTCTTACCCATTACCAGAGCCTAATTCGTTCTCTTTTAACTCACCCAAAGGAGCTTGTCCTAAATGTAACGGACTAGGTAACTTGGCAGAAATAGAACTTAAAAAAGTAATTCCAGACGATAAAATTTCTATTAAAAAAGGAGGAATTATACCTTTAGGACCTCAAAAAAATAGTTGGATTTTTAAACAATTAGAAAGTATTGCGGGTGCCTTTAATTTTACTTTAGATATTCCTATTGCTGATATTCCTGAAAAAGCCATGGAAATTATCTTAAACGGAGGGAAAGAAAATATAAAAGTAAAAGCAAAAGCTGCAGGAGTTACCAAAAATTATCAAATAGATTTTGAGGGAATTATTTCTTTTATAGAAAATCAACACAAAAATGCCGATTCTAAAAGCATACAACGTTGGGCTAAAGAGTTTATGACTGATGTAATTTGTAGCGATTGTAATGGAAGTAGATTAAAAAAAGAATCTCTTTATTTTAAAATTGACACTATAGATTTAGGACAATTAACCGCTATGGATATTAGCGAGTTGGCTCATTGGTTTGCTACTATTGATAATAAATTAAGTAAAAAACAAAAAACAATTGGAGCTGAAATTACTAAAGAAATACGTACTAGAATTCAGTTTTTACTAGATGTTGGTTTAGATTATTTAACACTAAACAGAACCTCTAAATCTTTATCTGGTGGAGAAGCACAGCGTATTCGTTTGGCTACTCAAATAGGATCTCAACTAGTAGGTGTATTGTATATTTTAGACGAACCTAGTATTGGATTGCATCAACGCGATAACGAAAAACTCATCAATTCTTTAGAACAATTGCGTGATGTGGGAAACTCTGTTTTGGTGGTAGAACATGATAAAGACATCATGGAACGTGCCGATCATGTAATTGATATAGGTCCAGGAGCCGGAATACATGGTGGACAAATAGTGAGCGAAGGTTCTTATGACTTGTTCTCTAAAGTAGAAACTTTAACTGCGGATTATTTAACAGGACGTAAAGAAATTACCGTTCCTAAAAAGCGTAGAGAAGGAAATGGCAAAGAGTTAGTTTTAAAAGGAGCTACCGGAAATAATTTAAAAAATGTAACCGCTCATTTTCCATTAGGAAAATTAATTTGTGTGTCTGGAGTATCTGGTAGTGGAAAATCTACGTTAATTAACGGAACCCTCTACCCTATTTTAAATGCACATATTTACAACGGTGTAAAAAAACCACAGCCTTACAAAAGTATAGAAGGTTTGGAACATATTGATAAAATTATTGATATCGATCAATCTCCTATTGGTCGTACACCAAGATCTAATCCTGCAACCTACACCAAAACTTTTGATGAAATTAGAAGTTTATTTGCCAAAACTCCAGAAGCATTAATTCGCGGTTACAAACCGGGTCGTTTTTCTTTTAATGTAAAAGGCGGAAGATGCGAAACCTGTCAAGGTGGAGGAATGCGAGTGATAGAAATGAACTTTTTACCAGATGTGCATGTAGAATGTGAAACCTGTCAAGGAAAACGATTCAATAGAGAAACCCTAGAAATTCGTTACAAAGGAAAGTCTATTTCTGATGTTTTAGAAATGACCATTAACGAAGCCGTTTTGTTTTTTGATCAAATCCCTAAAATTCACAGAAAAATTAAAACCATTCAAGAAGTTGGTTTAGGATATATTACCTTAGGACAACAATCTACCACGCTTTCTGGTGGTGAAGCACAAAGAATTAAATTGGCTGCAGAGCTTTCTAAAAGAGATACGGGAAATACCTTTTACATTTTAGACGAACCTACTACAGGATTGCACTTTGAAGATATTAGAGTGCTAATGCTTGTGATACAAAAACTAGTAGACAAAGGAAATACCGTTTTGGTGATAGAACACAACATGGATGTAATTAAACTAGCAGACCATATTATAGATATTGGTCCCGAAGGTGGAAAAGGCGGTGGAACGGTTATTTGTAAAGGTACTCCAGAACAAATAGCAAAAAATAAAAAAAGCTACACAGCTAAGTTCTTAAAAAAAGAATTGTAAATATCAAAAAAACTAACCTATGTTATTGATAAGAAACAATACCGTTAATTTCTTATAAAATACTATCTTTGACCTAAATAATTTTTTAAAACAAAAACTATGAACACACCTTTTTTATTTAAAAACACTTTAAAATTAGCTTTTGTAGCTAGTGCATTATTTTTTACAAGTTGTACAGATGAGGAGTTACCTTCTGAATTAGAAAATACAGAAACAACTCCTAATGAATACAGTGTAACCGTAACTCCTGAAAACGAAAACACAGAAGAACGTACTATTCAATTTACTGCTTTAGCAAATAGCACAACCAAGGTAAGCGTAAATTTTACTGGTACAAAAAACATGGATAGATTGTACATGACCAAAAATACATTTAGCTCTAACATAGGACCCGTGCCTTACTTTTATGAATTAGGTAACGAAGCTATATCTAAAAAGAAAGATGGATCTATTGATTTAGATGGAGATAATAGAAAAAGCTTTAATTTTGCTTTTAATTTAGAAGCTCCTACAAAAGCTAATGACGTAGTACAATACATTATTTGGACAACTACAGAAAGAGGAGATTTTAGAGATGTTAACAATGATAACGCTGTTGCAGACGATGCTTACGCTACCATTACCATTACTGCAGGTACAGGGTTTGAAGTAACTGGTATTAAAGAATTTACACAAACAATATTAGCTGCTCCTTTGGGAAGTGGAACATCTGAGACTTTTGTATCTATTTTCAACAACCAAACATATGCTATTAACCAAGGAGCTGAAACCGCTGCTTTATGGGATTTTGGTTATTTTTATGGAAATACTACTAGAGCTTCTTTCTACTCAGCTTCTGACTTCCCTAAAGTCTTCTTAAAAGATGGTGCTGCAGTAAATGTTGCTACATTTTCAGGAGCTTCTGCATCTGAATTAAACAAATGTTATTTTAAACTTTCAGATAAAACGGCTGCTGAATTTGATGCAATCAGTACTAAAGCTGATTTAGATTTCATTATGCAATCAGCTTCAGAAAGAGTTCAATATTTATCTAAAGATAAAATTGTTGAATTTGTAGACCAATATGGAAACAAAGGGTTAATTAAAGTTCTTAAGGTAGAAGGAACAAACGGAAGTAATGGTAAAATTACTTTTACTACAAAAGTACAAGTTAACGCAGAACCAATTAAGTTATAACAGATTTAGAATATTCTAAATTAAATATATATTAAAAACCTCAACAATTTATTTTGTTGAGGTTTTTTTTGGCTTATAACTAAAAACAAATAGAATACCTTTTTTTAGTCAATCTCTAAAAAAACACTTAAAAACAACAACACTAAATAGTTTATTCTACTAAAAATCAATTATCTTTTAATTGATAAGTTAAAAACACTAATTATAATGGATAAAGAAAAAATATATCAAAAATTCAAACAAAAAACTTGGAACGAAATTAAAACCAACGACTCTTGGGCGGTTTTTAAAATGATGTCTGAAATTGTAGAAGGGTTTGAAAAAATGGCAAAAATAGGCCCTTGTGTAAGTATATTTGGATCGGCAAGAACAAAACCAGATCATCCTGATTATATTTTAGCAGAAGAAATTGCCTACAAACTTACCCAAAACGGATTTGGTGTAATTACAGGAGGTGGACCTGGTATTATGGAAGCTGGTAATAAAGGAGCTAATAGAGGAAAAGGAACCTCTGTTGGATTAAATATAGAGTTGCCTTTTGAACAAAATAACAACCCTTGGATAGACCCAGACAAAAGTGTAGATTTTGACTACTTTTTTGTGCGTAAAGTAATGTTTGTAAAATACTCACAAGGTTTTGTGGTAATGCCTGGAGGTTTTGGTACTTTAGATGAGTTGTTTGAGGCAATTACCTTAATTCAAACTAAAAAAATTGATCGTTTCCCCATTGTTTTGGTAGGAACTAAATTTTGGTCAGGATTATTAGATTGGATTAAAACAACTATGCTAGAAGAAAATAAAACTATTAGTCCAGAAGATTTAAATTTATTTAGAATGGTAGATACTGCTGACGAAGCCATAGAGCATTTAAACAAATTTTACAATAAGTATAAATTAAAACCCAACTTTTAGAATTGAAACATTTTTTACAGTTCCTTTTTCTAATACATACACTTAGCTTTTGTAGTCAAAACAACCAACAGACTATAAAAGCTAAATTACACCCTAAAACAAACATTTTAGAGCTTCAGCAAACTATTACCTATTACAATAAAAGTACAGATACCTTACAGCAAATTGTGCTTAGAAATTGGGCAAATAGTTATTTAAATGATGATAGTCCACTTGCAAAAAGATTGTTAGAGGATTACAAAAGAGACTTTTATTTTTCTAACAAAAAATCTCGTGGCTATAATTTGGTAAATTCCATTCAAATACATCAAAAAAATACAAGCTTTCATACACCACCTCACTTACAAGATATTGTGTATGTAAATCTACCAACTCCTTTAGCTCCCAATCAAAGTGTAGAATTAGTAATTGATGCTACTCTTAAAATTCCAGATGCTAAATTTACTGGAAGTGGTAAAAAAGGAGTTGATTATTATTTAGAAGATTGGCACTTAACTCCTGCTATTTACAACCAAAAATGGGTTATTGAAAGCCATAAAAATTTAAATTATCAATACACCCCTCCTATTAATTATACTATAGAAATTACAACACCTATTGGGTATCATATTTACAGTAATTTTGATACAACAAAAGTAACAAGTAACAGCTTTACTACTTTTAAACTACAAGGAAAAAATAGAATTCAAACTCGTTTAAGTATTCCTTTTTTAACAACATATTCAGAAATACCAACAACACAAACTAAAATTACCACCAATTTTATAGCTCCAAAAATACATTTGGATATTCAAACTATGAAAATGCAACAAATGATGCGTTTTTTAAAAAATACCGTTGGCTTTTTACCACAATCAAATATTTTAATAGAAAAATACACTTATAATCAGAACCCTATTTACGAATTAAAATATTTGCCAGGTAAATTACATCCGTTTAAAACTATTTTTAAATGGGAAGCAGAGTTTTTTAAAGCTCTAGTAACTCAATACATAGAACAATTAGTTATTCTAAATAAAGTAAAAGACTATTGGTTTACTGAGGGATTGCAAATTTATCTTTTCACCAAATATATTAACAAGTACTACCCCAATGCTAAAATTATGGGTAGACTTGCCAATGTTTGGGGAATCCGTTCTATGAATATAGCCAAACAAAATTTTACAAGTAAATTTTCTTTGCTTCACCAAATAACTGCTAGAGAAAACTTAGACCAAAGTTTAGCAACTCCTTATGATAAACTTTCTAATTATAATAAAAAAGTGATTTCTCCCTATAAAGCTGGAATTGGTTTTTCTTTTTTAAAAGAATATGTTGGTGCAGAAATGTTTGATGTTTCTATTTATCAATACATTTCTCAATATAAAAATAAAGAAAGTACAGCTCGTAATTTTTTAGAAATTTTACAAAAAAACACAACCAAAGATATTTGTTGGTTTCAAAAAGAATGGATTAACACAAAAAAGAAAATAGATCATAAAATTGTAAGTTCTAACTTTAAAAAAGATAGTGTTTATGTAACACTCCAAAACCAAAGATCTATTAAAACTCCTGTTTTAGTTTATGGGTTAGAAGGAGAAAAAATTAAAGTAAAAAAGTGGATAAATGGTTTTGAAGGCTCTAGAACTATTGCTATAAAAAATAATAATTTAGATAAAATTGTATTAAACTACCAAAACATCTATCCCGAAATTAATTACAGAAATAATTGGGACAATAAAAAATCTAAATTATTTGAACGCCCCATACAAGTAGAGTTGTTAAAGGATTTAAACAACCCCAGAAAAAATCAAATTTTTATAAAACCAGAAGCTGACTATAATTATTACGATGGCGTTATTTTGGGAGTTAACATACAAAACAAAGCCTATTTATATCAAAATATAGAATACAACCTAAAACCAACCTATAGTTTTGCTAGCAATAAATTTACGGGTGGTTTTGGAATTAATTACACTATATTTCCTGAAAAAACAAATATCTATAAATTTAATATAGGACTAAATGGAAGCAATTACCACTATGCACCTAATTTAAATTACAATACACTGTCTCCGTACACATCCGTTAGTTTTAAACAAAAAAACGATAGAGCTTTAGGAACCCATCAATTATCTACACGCTTTTTAATGATTCATAAAGAAGTTTTAAAAAATAAAAACGAAGAAGATAAGTACAATTTATTAAAATTAAATTATGTGTATAAAATGAATAAATTGATTCATAATTACCAATTTAATTTTAACACAGAATTTGCATCTAAGTTTACCAAACTACAAACAGACTTAAAATACACACATTTAACCAATAAAAAGAGAGCTATTGAACTTCGTTTGTTTGGAGGTGTTTTTCTTAGAAATCATACCAATAGTGATTATTTTAGCTTTAACCAACATACTGCTAACGATTACTTGTTTGAGTTGCCTTATTTAGGACGTTCAGAAACCAGTGGTATTCTAAGTCAACAATACTTTAAATCCCAAGGAGGATTTGTAACTCAAAACCAACCCGGTTTTGCAAATCAATGGTTAACTAGTTTGAATACAAACGTAGGAATTTATAGGTGGATTGAAGTTTTTAACAATATATCATTGTTAAAAAACCAAAATACTCCTTCTTTTTTTGATTATGAAACTGGTATTCGTTTAAATTTTATTCCTAATATTTTAGAATTTTATTTACCTGTATACAACAAGGAAGGCTTTGTTTTTCAAGAAGATAACTACATAAACAAGATTAGATTTGTAATTATTCTAAAAGCACAACCTATTGTAAAATTTGTAAAGCAACAACTATTCTAAGTATTGTTAATAGCTTACCAAAACATTGGTTTTTTATCAAAATATAAATACTTAACTTTATAGCTTATAAATTGCCCTAAAATATGCCGTTAACCTCTATTGATCAGATAAGCGAAGAAGATATTACATTTAAAGAATTTAAAAAAGAAATTTTAAACGACTATTACATTGCTGTATTAAGTCGTGAATGTAGTTTGTTAGGACGTAAAGAAGTATTAACAGGAAAAGCAAAATTTGGAATTTTTGGAGATGGTAAAGAACTACCTCAAATAGCGATGGCCAAAGCTTTTGAAAAAGGAGATTGGAGATCTGGATATTACCGAGACCAAACTTTTATGCTGGCATTAGGAGAGCTAACACCTCAACAATTTTTTGCGGGTTTGTATGCACATACAGACATTAAACACGAACCTTTTGCGGCGGGTAGACAAATGGGAGGGCATTTTGCTTCTCATAGTTTAGACGAAAATGGAGAATGGAAAAATTTAACTACACAATACAACACCGCTTCTGATGTTTCTTGTACCGCTGCTCAAATGCCTAGATTGGTAGGTTTGGCATACGCATCTAAGCTATATAGACAAGAAAAAACAGTTCAAAAAGGATTTGAAAAATTTAGCAAGCAAGGAAATGAAGTTGCTTGGGGTACTATTGGTAACGCTAGTACAAGCGAAGGACACTTTTTTGAAGCTATCAATGCAGCGGGAGTTTTACAAGTCCCTATGGTAACAAGTATATGGGATGATGAATATGGTATTTCTGTACATCAAAAGCACCACACCACTAAAGAAAATATATCCGAAGTTTTAAAAGGCTTTCAGAGAGATAAAAACAATAAAGGACTAGAAATTTTTAATGTTAAAGGATGGGATTATTCAAACTTAATAGAAGTATACACCAAAGCATCCGCAATTACTAGAGAAGAACATGTACCTGTAATGATTCATGTTACAGAAGTTACACAACCACAAGGCCATTCAACCTCTGGTTCTCATGAGCGTTACAAGAGTGCAGAACGTTTGCAATGGGAAAAAGATTTTGATTGTAACAAAAAAATGCGCGAGTGGATTTTAGATTTTGATTTATCTAATGAAAATTCTGATTTAAGATTGGTAAAAGACGAATCTGAATTAATTGAATTAGAAAAAAAAGCTAGACAAGAAGTTTCTGCCGCCAAGAGAGCTGCTTGGCAAGCGTTTATAACTCCTCTAAAAAAAGAGCAACAAGCTTTACTTGTTATTTTAGAACAAATTTGCCAAGAGAGTAGTCACAAAAACTTTGTACAAAAATTTAAAAACGATTTACAAGAACTTTCCGAAGTTACTCGGAAAGATATTTTTGGAACCGCTAGAAAAATTTTAAGTTTTATTAGAGAAGAAAACATTCCTAGCAAAACAATGTTGCAAAATTGGCTATATACAAATATGCCTATTGCACAAGAAAAATACAGTTCTAAACTTTTAAACGATTTTGGAAAAGGAGCTTCAACCATTCCAGAAACACTCCCTACCTACTCTACCAAAAAAGAAATTGTTGATGCCAGAGTAATTATTAGAGACAATTTTGATGCTTTACTAGAAAAGCACAACAACTTGTTTATTTTTGGAGAAGATGCTGGAAAAATTGGTGATGTAAACCAGGGATTGGAAAGTTTACAAGATAAATTTGGTGAACTGCGCGTTGCAGATACTGGAATTAGAGAAGCCACTATTATGGGGCAAGGTATTGGAATGGCCTTGCGTGGTTTAAGACCCATTGCAGAAATTCAATACTTAGATTATATTTTATATGCTGTACAAACACTAAGTGATGATTTGGCTTGTTTACGATACAGAACTTATGGAAAACAAACAGCTCCTTTAATTGTAAGAACAAGAGGACACAGACTAGAGGGTATTTGGCATTCTGGATCTCCAATGGCTTTAATTTTAAGTTGTTTAAGAGGAATGCATTTATTGGTTCCTAGAAACATGACCAAAGCTGCTGGTTTTTACAATTCTTTATTACAGACAGATGAACCTGCTATTGTAATTGAAAACCTAAACGGATATCGTTTAAAAGAAGAAAAACCTACTAATTTAGGGGAGTTTTGTACACCTATAGGCTATTCTGAAACAATTAAAGAAGGAACAGATATTACACTTGTTACCTATGGTTCTACATTAAAAATTGTGATGGAAGTTGCACAACGAGAATTGGCTCAGGTAGGCATAAATGCCGAGGTAATAGATGTACAAAGTTTAATGCCTTTTGATTTAGACCACCATATTTCTTACAGTGTTTCTAAAACCAATCGCTTAGCTATAATTGATGAAGATGTCCCTGGAGGTGCATCTGCCTATATTTTACAAAAAGTGGTAGATGAGCAAAATGCTTATCAGTATTTAGACAGCAAACCTATTTGTATTTCTGCACAAGAACACAGACCTGCTTATGGTAGTGATGGTGATTACTTCTCTAAGCCTTCTCATGACGATATTTTTGAAAAAGTGTATGAAATTTTTTATGAGGCAAATCCAGCTAAGTTTCCTAAACTGTACTAATTACGCATCTCTATTCCGATCAACCACTTAATTAAAGGTATTCGATCGGAGTTGAGAATGAAATCTATTTTATGTTTTTTATAAAATCTATACCCAAACTACACTCGGCACATCTTTCTTTACTACAATATTCTTTTTTAAGAGTTAATAAAGCCTGTGTATGTAATGCAGATTTTGTATCAACTCCTAATTTATAAAACTTGTTGATAATATTATTTTTTTCTGGAGCCATGCCATACATCAAATCAAGTAAATAAAAAACATCTTCTCCTTTTGTTTTGTGATACAAAAACAAAATAGGAACTACTACGTTTATCAGTAACAAGTTAATAAAACTAGAGCTTAGTTGTTTTTTTGACTTTTTGGAAATTTTCTCAAAATTATAATGTTCTTGCCAATACAAATCCAATTCTATTTTAAATATGTTTTTATAATCCTCAATATTAGTTTTTGTACTAAGTAACTCAGCAAACAATGTTTGATGTTTTTCGTACACAGCTATTAGTTGAGCCAATCGTATGGTAGGGAAATTTTGGGGTCTACAGCCGTAAAAATTGAGACTTGGCAAGATTAAATCCTCTATTTTATATTTTTGTTTCTGATAAAAAAACTCTTTTTTTAAAGATTGATAATATGCATCCTCTATATTATCTTTAGACAAAAGACCTGTTAAACCAAACAAAAAGGGAGTTGTGGTTTTGTTATTTATTTGTTTTCTAATCACAGAAAAATCAACTTGAGAAAAAGCTTGTATAAAAATACTTCCATTTAAATTTCCTCCAAAATATTTAGAAAGCATTAAAAACAAAGTTGCTTCCCAATCGCTGTTTTGTTTTGTAAATATTTTCTCTATTTCCTCAACCTTTCTTTCCAATCGTTCTACATACAGACGTTCTAGCCATTTGTTTAATTTAAAAGAATCATAATTTTTAATAATATCCTCGCAAAAAATCCATTTTGGTTTGTGGGTCAATAACTCTTTGTAATTGTTTACCAAATCTTTAGAAATACACGGTTTTAATTCCAACGTACTTATTTCGTTTCCATAAATATCATATACATCTACATCATGTTCATACACAACATGTAATATTACGTTTCCATAATTTTTGTCCTTTTGATGTTTATGTGCATACCAATCTGATGATTTTATATGAATCTCAATATTGCCTGCCCATTTTACACCTCCTATCTCTACAATAGCATTGCTAAAATCGGGTCCCTGTAAGTAATTAGGAACTCCTTTTTTGTAAAGCTGTATATTTTCTTTTTGTACTGTGCATAAATTTGTTTGTTCAAACAAACCTTGTTGCCAAACTAAGTGTAAGAAAGACTCTTTCATAGGGTTATAGAATCTGATTTTAGCATTAAGTTAAAAAATAAATAGCTTATTTTTACAAAAAATTTAAGACCCTCATAAAATGAATATTATAGAAAGCTTAAAATGGCGATATGCTACTAAAAAATTTGATACCACTAAAAAAATATCATCTCAGCAATTACAACTTTTAAAAGAAGCTTTTAATCTAACCGCTACCTCTTATGGTTTGCAAGCTTTAAGTTTGGTAATTGTAGAAAATAAAGAATTGAGAGAAAAATTGGTAGCACACTCATTTCATCAAAGACAGGTAGTAGATGCCTCTCATTTATTTGTGATTTGTTATCCTGATAATTATGACGGAAAAGATGTAGCTCTATATTTTGATAGAATTGCTACAGAAAGAAATACCCCTGAGGAAACTATTAAACCTTTTAGAGATTTTTTAATAAACGATTTTGACAACAAAAGTACCCAAGAAAAACACACTTCTTTTAACAAACAAACTTATATAGCTTTAGGAAATTTATTAACCGTTTGTGCTTTAGAAAAAATTGATTCTTGCCCAATGGAAGGATTTATTCCTAGTAAAATTGACGAAATTTTAGATTTAAAATCTAAAAATTTAAAATCGGCTTTGTTGTTACCAATAGGTTTTAGATCTGAAGATGATTTTATGGCTAAAGAAAAAAAAATAAGAAAACCCTTGTCTGAAATAATTATAGAAATCTAATGAACACATCTTTAGCACATATAGAACCCAAAGAAATTTGGGCTCATTTTAGTTTAATTAACGCAATACCTAGAGCCTCTAAAAAAGAAAAACAAATTTCTGATTTTATGGTTTCTTTTGCTAAAAGCTTACATTTAGTAGTTGTACAAGACAAGGCTCTAAATGTATTGATTAAGAAACCAGCCACAAAAGGTTATGAAAACCGTAAAAAAGTGACTTTACAAGCCCACTTGGATATGGTACATCAGAAAAACAACAATACTGTCTTTGATTTTGAAAATCAAGGTATTGAGATGTTTGTAGATGGAGATTGGGTTAAAGCCAAAGGAACCACTTTAGGAGCAGATAACGGATTAGGAGTGGCTGCAATTATGAGTATTTTAAAAAGTACTACTATTGAGCATCCTGAATTAGAGGCATTGTTTACCATTGATGAGGAAACTGGAATGACAGGTGCTTTTGAATTACAACCTCATTTTATTTCTGGAGATATTTTATTAAATTTAGATACCGAGGAAGATGACGAAATTACCATTGGCTGTGCCGGAGGAATAGACGTAACAGCTACTAAAAGCTACATTCCTACTCCTATTCCTAAAAACAACTCTTGTTATAAAATTACTGTAAACGGTTTAAAAGGAGGCCATTCTGGTATAGAAATACACAAAGGTTTGGGAAATTCTAATAAAATAATAACACGTATTTTATTTGAGCTAAACTTACTTGTTACCTATCAGTTAATTTCTCTACAAGGAGGAAACCTTAGAAATGCAATTCCCCGAGAAGCAACATCTATAATTGCGGTGGCTACTGAAAACGACTTCTCTACTACCTTTCAAAAAATTACAGAAATTGTTTTAAAAGAATGGGATGCAATAGAACCTAATTTAAATATTCAAATTGATTCTTGCCAACAAGAAAGAGATGGATTAAATATTCTGTTACAAACGCGTTTGCTTCAAACCTTATACGCATGCCACAACGGAGTATACACCATGGATGCTTCTATTACAGATTTGGTAGCCACATCTAACAATTTATCTTCTGTTTCTGTTGCAAATGGAACTATAGAAATTGCTTGTTTAACACGTTCTTCTATAGAAAGCGAAAAACAAGATTTGGTTAACAAATTAACAGCTACTTTTCTTTTGGGTGATTTTGAGGTACAATGTAATGGATCTTATCCAGGATGGCAGCCTAATTCTAACTCTAGTATTTTAAAAGTTTTAAAAAAAACTTATTTAAGTTTATTTCACACAAAACCACATATAAATGCCTGCCACGCAGGTTTAGAGTGTGGAATTATAGGCAAATGCTATCCAAATATGGAAATGATTTCGTTTGGTCCAACTATTAGAGGGGCACATTCTCCAGATGAACGTGCTAGTATTTCTTCTACTCAAAAATTTTGGATGTATTTACAAGAAATCTTAAAAAACATACCTTTAAAAAATATTTAAAGCAGAAGCAAAACATATTTTTTAGATACTACAATTGTTAATATCTTAACTTTTAGTTCCACTCAAATAATTGTACTTTTACGAGCTAAACAAAAAGCGGCTATCCATGGGAAAAATTATTGCTATTGCAAATCAAAAAGGAGGAGTTGGAAAAACAACTACCTCTGTTAATTTGGCAGCATCATTAGGAGTCTTAGAAAAAAAAGTTTTAATTATTGATGCCGATCCACAAGCAAACGCTAGTTCAGGATTGGGAATTGATATAGAAACCGTAGAAAAAGGAACTTATGAAATTCTAGAGCACACTTGTACCGCACAAGATGCCATTATAAAAACCAACTCTCCCAATGTAGATCTTATTCCTGCTCATATTGATTTAGTTGCTATTGAAATTGAATTGGTAGACAAAGAAAATAGAGAATATATGCTTAAAGAGGCTTTGAAACCTATTAAAGCAAACTACGATTTTATTATTATTGACTGTGCTCCTTCTTTAGGCTTGATTACATTAAACTCTTTAACAGCAGCAAATTCAGTAATTATCCCTATTCAATGTGAATATTTTGCATTGGAAGGATTAGGTAAATTATTAAATACAATCAAAAGTGTTCAAAAAATACACAATCCTGATTTAGATATTGAAGGACTCTTATTAACCATGTACGATTCTCGTTTACGATTATCTAACCAGGTGGTAGAAGAAGTAAAAACACACTTTAGTGATATGGTTTTTAATACTATAATACAACGTAATATTCGTTTGGGAGAAGCTCCAAGTTATGGAGAAAGTATCATTGCTTATGATGCTACTAGTAAAGGAGCTATCAACTATATCAATCTTGCAAACGAAGTAATTACAAAGAACTAAAAGTTTATGGCAAAAGCAACTAGAAAACAGGCTTTAGGAAGAGGTCTTTCTGCTTTACTAAAAGAGAATGACATGAGTGTTAGTACTGCTAACCACGAAAAAGCTACAGAAATTGTTGGAAATATTATAGAATTAGATCTAGATAAAATTGCTGTAAACCCATTTCAGCCTAGAACTCATTTTGATGAACAGGCATTAAATGAACTAGCAGAGTCTATTAAAGTATTAGGTGTTATTCAACCTATTACCGTAAGAAGATTAGAGGACGAAACCTTTCAGCTAGTTTCTGGAGAACGAAGATATAGAGCCTCTAAACTATTAGGAAACACTACAGTACCTGCCTATATTCGTTTGGCAAACGATCAAGAAATGCTAGAAATGGCATTGGTAGAAAACATACAGCGTAAAAATTTAGACCCTATAGAGGTTGCTTTATCTTACCAACGTTTGATTGATGAAATTAAATTAACTCAAGAAGAATTAGGAGGACGTGTAGGTAAAAAGCGTTCTACAGTTACCAACTATTTACGATTGTTAAAACTAGACCCCATTATTCAAACTGGAATGAGGGACGGTTTTGTAAGCATGGGGCATGGTAGAGCTTTAATTAATTTAGACAATGAGCTAAAACAATTAGAAATTTACGAACAAATATTAAAAGAGGGATTATCTGTTAGGCAAACAGAAACTTTGGTGTCAGAACTAAAACAAGGAAAAAAAACAGTTGCGGAAAAGCCTATAACAAGTACGCCTGATTTTATAAAAAACAACGAACCTATTTTTAATAACTTCTTTGGACAAAAAGTAGCCATTTCTTCTAATGCAAAAGGAAAAGGAAAAATAGCCATTTCTTTTAACTCAGAAGAAGAGTTTCATCAAATTAAATCCATATTAAACCTAGGTGAATAATCGATTGACCATAACAATGCTACTATTCTTTAGCTTTTATTTGTCTTTTTCACAAAAAATAAAAGAGGGAGATTTGTCTATAGATACACAATCTTTTTTAGAAGATACAGAAAGTTTTAATCCGTTATCTCCTGCAAAAGCCGCTTTTTATTCTGCAGTTGTACCAGGTCTAGGACAAGCTTACAATAAAAGATATTGGAAAATACCTGTTGTATATGGTGCGTTGGCAATTCCTGCATATTACTACTTTAGAGAACGTAATAAATACAATCGGTTTAGAAAAGCATTTAAATTAAGAAAAGCTGGCAAAACAGATGAGTTTGTAAATACTTTTACTACCGAAAGCTTAGAAAGCGCGCAAAAAATAATACTAAGAAATAGAGACTCCTCCTTGTTAATCTTTATAGGCCTTTACGCACTACAAATTTTAGAGGCAAGTATTGATGCACATTTATTACAATTCAATATATCAGACAAAATAACATTCGACCCAAAATTGATACAAGATCCGTCAACTAACAAAAACACTGTAGGGTTGTCTTTAAACTTTAATTTTTAAGCATGAAAATAGCATTATTAGGATATGGAAAAATGGGACAGACTATTGAAAAAATAGCTGTTAGTAGAGGTCATGAAATTGTAGTAATTGTAGATAAAAACACAGAAAAATATGACATTAACTTAGCAGATGTTGCTATAGATTTTAGTATTCCAACGGTTGCTGTAAATAATATTTCTAATTGTTTTAACAACCAAGTACCCGTTGTTTCTGGAACTACAGGTTGGCTTAAGAACTATGATAGCATGGTGGAGTTGTGTAACCAAAAAGGAGGAGGATTTATTTATGCTTCAAACTTTAGCTTAGGTGTAAATATCTTTTTTGAACTAAACAAACATTTGGCTAAAATGATGAAAAATCTATCTCAATACAATGTTAGTATGGAAGAAATTCATCATAAACAAAAACTAGACGAACCTAGTGGTACAGCCATTACTTTAGCAGAAGGAGTAATAGAGCATACCAAGTACAAAGGATGGGAAGTGGATAAGGCTACCAAAGAAATTAACATTCCTATTAAAGCAATTCGTAGTCCAGAAGTACCTGGTACTCATATTGTAGATTATAGTTCAGAAGTAGATAGTATTGAGATTAAGCACACCGCACACAACCGTAAAGGTTTTGCTTTGGGAGCTGTTATTGCAGCTGAGTGGTTAGTGGGTAAAAAAGGAGTCTTTTCTATGAGAGACGTATTAGGGTTATAAAAATATAAAAAAAATAAGATGAACTGGATTTTATTCTTTATTGTTATACAAGTATTGCATTTTGCAGGAACTTGGAAATTATATCAAAAAGCAGGTAAAAAAGCTTGGCAGGCAGCCATACCTGTATACAATGCTATTGTGTTAATGGATATTATCAAACGTCCAAAATGGTGGGTAGCAGTATTGTTTATTCCAGTAATAAACTTATTGTTATTTCCTGTAATTTGGGTAGAAATCGCTAGAAGTTTTAGAAAGTTTGACACCAAAGATACCTGGCTAGCTATTTTATCTTTAGGTTTTTACAATTTTTATTTAAACTATGTAATTTTTGATCAGTTAAAATACAACGAAAATAGAAGTATAAAACCACCTAGCAAAACAGGAGAATGGATTAGCTCTATAACATTTGCAATTGCCGCAGCAACCTTTGTGCATACATACATAATGCAACCCTTTACGATACCTACTTCATCACTAGAAAAATCGTTATTAATAGGTGATTTTTTATTTGTAAGTAAGTTTCATTATGGTGCTAAAACGCCTATAAGTCCCATTGCTTTGCCAATGGTGCACGACTCTATTCCGGGTGTAGGTTTGCGTTCTTATATAAAAGGGATTGAATTGCCTTACTTTAGACTTCCTGCACTTCAAAAAATTAAACGTAATGAAATTGTTGTTTTTAATTGGCCATCAGATTCTTTAGCTTTAATGTGGGGAGACAATTCTGGTAAATTTACCTATAAACCTATTGATAAAAAAACCAACTATGTAAAACGTTGTGTAGGGATTGCTGGAGATAGTTTGGAAATTAAAAACGGATATATCTACATCAACGGAAAAAAAACGGTACTGCCAGACAGGGCAAAACCACAGTTTAATTATTATGTAGACACAAATAAGCCTTTTTCAAGAGATGATATTGTGCATACCTACAATGTCAATCCTACAGAAGCATCTGTAATGAATAGGGAGCAAACAAAATATTTTATCAACTTAGATAAAGAGCATGCTCTTAAAATGCAACAAGACCCCAAAGTAGTTTCTATCAAAAGAAGTATAGATCCTAAGGGAGTTTACGATCCTAGTATTTTTCCTCACAATCCAGAATATGCATGGAGTCAAGATAATTTTGGACCTATTTATATTCCTGCTAAAGGAGATGTAGTTACACTTAATAATAAAACACTCCCTTTTTACCAAAGAATTATTACTGAATATGAAAAGAATGATTTTAAAATTAAAGACAATGGTGATATTTACATCAATGGAGAAAAAACCAACACTTATACTGTAAAGCAAGATTACTATTGGATGATGGGAGACAACCGTCAGCGCTCTTTAGATGCACGTTATTGGGGATATACACCATTTGATCATGTAGTAGGAAAACCTGTTTTTATCTGGATGAGTTTAAACCAAAATGAAACTGCCATCAACAAAAAAATTAGATGGGAAAGATTGTTTACAATCGTTCACGGAAATGGAAAGCCAAAATCGTACTTTCTTTACTTTGTAATACTATTAGGTTTATATTATGTAGGTAAAGAAGTTTACAAAAGAAAGAAAAAATAGTATGTCTAAAAACATATTAATACAGCCTGCATATTTTGCTCCTATAGCACAATATGCTGCTGTTTTACAATCAGAAACTACAACTATAGAAGTAAATGATAACTTTTTAAAACAGACCTATAGAACACGATGTGCTATTTATGCAGCCAATGGTAAGTTAATTTTAAACGTTCCTGTTAACAAGGCAAAAGGTATTAAAATATTAACGAGCAACACTACAATAAATTACGCAGAGGATTGGCAAAAACAACACTTTAGATCTTTACAAGCCGCATATCGTTCTTCGCCCTTTTACGAATATTACGAACATGATTTACGCATAATTTTTGAAATAAAACACAAAACTTTAAGAGAATTACATGCTAAGTGTCATAATTTTGTGATGGATGCTTTACAAGAGGAAAAAGATCTTTTAATTTCGGATGAATATCAATTAAAGTCTACTAAGCTAGATTTTAGAGATTGGATTGATGTTAAAAAAAACGTAGAAATTTCATTCCCAAAATACATACAAATGTTTGATGAAAAACAAGGTTTTATTCCTAATTTAAGCATTTTAGATTTAATTTTTATGGAAGGTCCAAGCGCTACTATTTATTTAGAAAACTTAAATTTAAATAATGTTTACGCTTAAATTTGTTCTCCATTATTCTTTACATTTTATAGCTCCCTTAGCTATAGCTTATTTTTACAATCCAATATTCTGGAAAAAAAACTACTATATTCTTTTAGCTACTATGTTAATAGATCTAGATCATTTATTGGCTTCACCTATTTTTGATGATAACAGATGTAGTATTAATTTTCATCCTTTACATAGTTTTCCAATTATCTACCTCTATTTTTTATTATTAGTACCCAAACAAACAAGGCTTATTAGTATTGGTATTATATTTCACCTTATTACAGATTATATAGATTGTTATTATCACTAATTAACCTTAAGCTTTTTTAAACCTAACACTAAAAAATTAGACCTGTTAATTTAAAGCACTATTTGTATTTTGTCTTTGTAATTAAAAAAATAAAAAGTACATTTACAATGTAACTATCATTTGTTATTAACAGCAACAAAATTAACAACATATATTAATGGAGATATTAATTAATTTCATAAAAGATATTCATCCTTTATCTAATAATTCTTTTCAAAAATTACTCTCTATTTCAGAAGTAGTATCGTATAAATCTGGTGAACACCTTTGTAAAATTGGAGATATAAATCACAAAATATATTTTATTCTAAACGGGATTACTAGAACTTACATCAAAGAAACTCCTGACTCTCCTGAAGTAAATAAAGCCATTGCTTGTAGTGGAAGTTTAACTTCATCGTTAAGGTCTGCGGTTACTTTAACCCCTACTAATATAGGCTGCCAATGTTTAACAGACTGTTTGATGTTAGTGGTAGACGAAAACGCTTTGGCAAAACTAAGAAAAGAATATAATGATTTTAGCGAATTTATGTACAGAGCTTTAGAGTTAGAATACACCAAGTTAGAAGAAAATATTGTAAACTTATTGTCTAAAGATGCTACTGAAAGATATTTAATATTAAGAAAAAAAATTAAAGACATTGATAAATTGATACCACAATACCACATAGCTTCTCACTTGGGAATTACTCCTATTCAGTTAAGTAGAATTAGAAAAAAATTATTAATTACAGATAAATAAAACGAATAAAAAAAAGAGAAGCTATGTCAGGCTTCTCTTTTTTTTTATTCGTTTTACTTTTATAAAATAGATTTTAAAAACTTTTGTTTTTGTTTTGTAAGCTTTAACTTATTTTTTTCTTTTTCAATAGACGCCATAACCATATCTAACAATGGATTTCCTTTTTTTCCACCCGATACAAAACCTAGATTATTTTCTAATTGTTTTAAATCTTTAGTAACACTTTCTATTTGTTTTCTTAGATTGGCTGGCTCGTCATATATTTTTTTACTTTCAATAGCAGACCAATAAGCTGCTTTTACTTGATACTTTATTAAATCAGATTCTAAGTCATCTTCAACAACCTCCATGGATTTTAAAATTGTTTTTTGAATGTCCTGATCAATACTATTTTTTTGAGACGGCACAGTTCCTATCTGAATCCATGTTTTGATAATTTCTTTGTAATTATCCTTAGTTATATCTCCTATAGTAATTGCTTCTAAAAACTTTACTTTACTTTCAAAATTTTGTTGTTGCTCTGGAGTCCCTTCTTTTTTAACCGTATTTAACTTGTCAAAATATGCATCACAAATGGTTTTAAATTCTTTCCACAAAGCATCTGCCTGTTTTCTTGGTACAAAACCAACTTTTTTCCATGCAGCTTGTATCCTTTTAAAGTTTTCTGTAGCATTTACAAAATCCTCAGAATCTTTCCATTCTAAAGCTTCAGCAATCAATGTTTTTTTGCTTTGCAAAGCTTCGCTTTGAATCTTTTTGGTTTCTTTAAAAAACTCATTCTTCTCACTATTAAAAGCTTTGGTGGCTTGTTTAAAAGACTCCCAAATATTATTTGTTTTATTTTTGGGTATTCTGCCTATTTCTACAAATTCTTGTTTTAAAATTTCAAAAGCATCTATGCTTTTTTTCCAATCTCCAAAACTTCTATTTTTGCTAAAATCAAAAGATTCTATTTCTTTAATTTTAGCTAATTTTAGCTGGTAATTTGCTTCTTCTTCTTTTCTTAAACTATCGTAATAAGTTGTTTTTCTATCATGGATGGCATTTGATATTTCTGAAAACTCTTGCCAAACAGGTTCTCTGTATTCTTTGGCTACAGGTCCTGTTTCTTCTTTCCAAATTTTATGTAAAATTTGCAATTCATTAAAAGCAAACTGAATATCTTGATGTGTTAATAATTCTTTTGCCTTGTTAATTATATGTTGCTTTGCTTCTAAATTGTGCTTAAAGTCAATGGCTCTTAAGTCATTGTTAATATGTAATAGATCATAAAATTGCTCTACATACAAATGATAGTTTCCCCAAGTTTCTTGATACTTTTCAGAAGGTACTGCTCCTATTTCTTTCCAATTATTCTGTAGCTCTTGAAACTCTTTGTAAGAACTAGATACATCCGCTTTTTCTACCAATGCCTTTACACTAGCTATTACAGCTTCTCGCTTTGCTAAATTGTCTTTTAGATCTTGTGCAATTTTTTGATAGTGTTCATTTTTCTTTTCTACATAAGATTTCCACAAATTTTTAAACGTAATTTGTATTGGTTGCGAAAACTCAAAATCTATTTCGTTCCCTCCTTCTTCTATAAAAGCTTGTTTTGCTTTTTCAACCTGTTCATTGTATTTTAAGTAAAAAGAAGCTCTAATTATATTAGCTTCGTCTTTAATATCTTGTATAGGTTTTTCATTAAGAATTGTTTTCAATCTATCTACTAAAGCCTCTAACGACATTGTTTTATAATCTACTGATTGAATTTCTTTATCCATTTCTTTAATTGTGATTTTTTTATTTGCTAAAGCTAAAAAATACTATTTAGTAAGCAATATTATTTGAGGTGTAATATAGTTTAAAAACTGAATATTTTTTGTAGAATTGACATTAAATTCTTTTACTTGAGTAACACCTTGCTTTGTTTGTACTTGAATTTTAATTTTGTTGTCTTCTTCTGTTAATGGAACTCTACTATAATAGATTTGACTGGGGAGTGTTTGCCAATTACGAGTATCTGTTTTTTCTGTAATAGCATTAAAAATTCCCACAATAGCTCCCAAGCCTTCATTTTGATTTCTAGCAATACTTTCTGAAATCTTTTTAGCAGCAACCCTAAGTGCTATTTTACTAATTTCTCTTACAGTTCTATCTTGTAACGTTTTAAAAGCAATTGTTGCATAATCCTCTATCAGTTCAAATTTATAATCATCCCTTTTATCTTGGTTGATAAAAATTTTTGCTTCAGAAAAAACAGAAGGTCTATTTTCGTACTTTGGAAAAGCTACATTTAAAACACTCATATGAGAGAGTTTATTACTACTGTTAGCAGTAGGTATCGTAAAACTAACTCCTAAATCTTGATTTACAAAACTATTATTTATGCCTGGTAAAGCCGTAAACGTAAAATAAGTTTGCGACTTATAGGGAACCAATCCGTTTTCCCAAAAAACAATTACCTCTCCTTTGGTTAACTTACTCTTATTAAACTTTAACCCAAATTGTTTACTATATTTTAATTCCTCAGCAGTAAAACCTAACAAATGAGCTATATTGATAATATCTTGCTTTAACTGATTAGGAATGGGAACGCCAAAATAAGTATTATTATTTGCTATGTAAAGATCAATGGCATTTCTATAGGATATAAATGCATCGTTCATATTTCCATTAAACTCATACAACATTCCTTGTAAATTTAAAGCAAATGCATCTGTAGTATATCTATTTTTTTTTCCTGCTGGATAGGAATCGTTTATTTTTTGAAGTTCTATGTTAATTCTCTTTGCTTCTACCAAAGCATCATCATACAAGTTTAAAAAAATATAGTTTAATGCTTTGTAATAGTGAATGGCAACTTTTTCAAAATCTTCTGCTCTGTAGGTTGTTTTTTCAGGATTGGTAAGCACTCCCAGAACCCCCGCAACCAAATTGTTTTTGTGATCTTCAATCAACGCATCTGCTTTATTAAAAAGCTCGTTACTTAATTGATATTCACCATTTAAATGAGTTACTTTTCCTTTTTCTAAACAGTAAAGCAATTCATTTCTATTTTTGTTTAAAAATTTATTTTTTTCAATGCTAGAAATTGCTTTTGTAAAATCTCCATCTATCAATTCTTCTTGATATTTCTCACTTAAAGAATGATAGGTAGCACAACCTATAGTACTTAAAGAAAGTCCTAAGTAAAATAATGCTCTAAAAAGTTGTTGTTTTTTCATATAATTTTAAAAACAAAAAACTGCTTAGGTATTAACTAAACAGTTTTTAAAACAAAAATATTTTTAGTTTTTAATATATTTTTTTATTTTTTTATCTCCATACCAAACCTTTTCATTGGTCTGAATATTGGTTAACGTTAAATCTACTTGGTAATACACCACTTTTTGTTTCTTTAAAGCATCTACTACAGAGTTAATGGTTCCTTGTAACATAAAATCTGCTCCTAATTCTAATCCAAATTTTTTCATGGTAGAAACAGACGAATTTGTTTGTTGATCTGCTCTTTCTGCCCTTAATTCATTCCTCATTTCTCCCCCTTGTACCACTTTTGCTTTCTGATATTTAACCAAAGCTTTTTCAACCTCAACAGTAAATAATTCGGCATCTATATGCTCATGAGATTTGTTTCTTACCAGCCCTACAATAACGGTTGGCTTTTTACCTGTTTTAGCTTGATACTCATTAATCCAATCTCCCATTACAATTTGAGAACTCAAAGCTTCTGCAGACAACCTTGCATCGGTATCATTCCATCTTCCACTGATATCTATTTGCTCATTTGTAGCAATTCTTGTTACTCTTCTTGAACATGATACAATTGTAAAAACACCAATTATACTTAAAGCCACTAATGCTAATCCTTTTTTCATTTTAGTTCTATTTTTTTTTAAAATCTACATTCGTTAATTATTGGGAATTGAATTCCGAAACGATTTCTATACAACGGATATCTTAGATGTCCATAATATGAAAAACGAAATGGAGTTCTATTACTATAGTAACGAGTATTTTTTGCACGCTCTACTCGTTCTTGATGCCTCCATAAAGGTCGCATTGCTCTATGATCTTTGTGTGTTTTTTTACGAATTCTTTTTTCTTCTATAGGATCAATAGCTACATATGTATCTTGTATAGTTGTTCCTTGCTTAGCAATATAATCATCAGCTCTAGACACACATTTTTGGTATGCCTCTTGATGATTTGGATTTTGATTTGCTACAGCTTGTGAATAACCAAGACCCGACACTAGTATACTTAATAAAAACAATAATTTTCTCATAATCTTATTTTTTTTAATTACTTATATGCCAAAACTATACCGTTTTTTTAACTGTTCCAAATTTCCCAAGCTTTTTCAGCTTGTAACTCTAACATTTGCAAACCATTTTTTGTTGTTGCTTTTTGTTCTCTTCCTAATCTTAAAAAAGTAGTTTCAGATGGATTGTATATTAAATCATACAATAAGTGTTTTTTTGTCAAAAATTGATAAGGTATATCTGGTTTTAACTCTACATTGGGAAAAGTTCCTAGTGGAGAACAATTTACTATAATGGTGTATTCTTTTAAAATATTCTCATCTACTTTATCATAAGTAAAAAAATTCTCTGTACTTGTTCTTGATACGAATTTATAGGCAATTCCTAATTTTTCAAAAGCAAAAGCTACCGCTTTAGAAGCGCCTCCTGTTCCTAAAATTAAAGCTTGTGTATGGTGTTGTTTTAAAAGAGGTTCTATTGATTTTTGAAAACCATAAACATCTGTGTTGTATCCTACTACAGAACCATCCGTTGCCAATTTAATAGTATTTACAGCTCCTATTTTTTCTGCATCTTTATCTAGAGAACTTAAAAATTGTTGAACTTCTTGTTTGTAAGGTATGGTAACATTTAAACCTTTTAACCCTTGTTTTTTACTTGTAATAATAGCCTTTAACAACGAAATTTCTTCCAAGTCAAAATTTACGTATTGATGATTGGTTAACCCTAATTTCTCAAATTTGTTTGTAAAATATCCTCTTGAAAAAGAATAGGATATATTTTTTCCTACCAAACCAAATGTAATTTCCTTCATTTTATATCTTTTTTTTTGAAAACCGTTCTATACTCACTACCAAAACACACCCTATTGCAATAAACAGCAAAGCTGTTAAGTTATTTACTGCATATAAATCAGGAAAATAAGTTTTAAAACCTATAACTATTTTATGTTCAAATTTATCTAACAAATACCCCCCCTTATCCATTGCAAAAACTTTATTTTTCCATGGCCAAACGCTACCTAAAGAACCTATAATAAAACCTATAACGGATGCATTTACAATTTTATACCACTTTAACAGTACATACCCTAAAATTTTAGATAAAACAATTAATCCTAATAAAGAACCCAAAGTAAAAACAAGCATTACAATTAGGTACTCTTGATTGGTAGCATTTTGTAAAACAGAAAAATTTCCTGCTATAATTTCTTTAATAACATTTCCAAATACATTTACGGTATCTACCAACAAGAACACGTAACTCCCCATCAACATTAATATATAGGAGCCTGATAAACCAGGAATTGTCATTCCTGAAACACCAATAATTCCACAAAAAAACACAAACCACAAATTGTGATTTTCAGAGCTAGGCTCTATAAAATTAATGGCAATTCCTAATAAAACTCCAATTGTTAAAGACAAATAACTTTTAAAGTTCCAGCCTTTGTACTTGTTTATCAAATAAATTCCAGAACCTATAATCATCCCAAAAAAAAGTGCCCAAACTTGCAACTCATAATTCAGTAAAAAATAATCTAATAGCTTAGAAACTGTAAAATAGCTAAACACCATTCCACTCGTAATAAACATTAGAAAGTTTCCGTTTATGTATTGATAAAAACTTTTAAAGCTTCTTTTAAATAAGAGAGCTAAGGCTTTATGATTTATTTTTTGAAAAGAATAAATTAACTCTTCATAAAAATTTAACACATAGGCAATGGCTCCACCTGATACTCCAGGAACTTTATTTGCCGCGCCCATAGACACTCCTTTTGCAAAAAGTGATAGGTTGTAAAGTAAACTTCCTTTAGGAACCATACTTATGATTTGTTACTTGCTATTTTTTCTAACCCTATTAACAAAGAAAAGCCTACAACAGCCAAGATAATTGCTAAAATTAACTGAGCATCTCCTTGATAATTTGATGGTAAAATACTGTTTTGTAATACAGGTACTGTAATTCCTTTTGAATTAACTCTAGTGGTTAGAGTTTCTTTCCATGGCCATATTTTGTTTAAAGACCCTAAAATGAACCCTGTAAGCCCTGCTAAAGTTATATTTTTATAATTGTTAAAAAGCCACTTTAATACTCTTGAAAAACATAACAATCCAAAAATAGTTCCTAGACCAACAACTGCAATGGTTTGTAGATCTCTTGCATGAACTGCATTTAAAATAGTTTCGTAAGCTCCTAATAAAACCAATATAAAAGCTCCAGAAATACCAGGTAAAATCATGGCACAAATAGCCAAAGCTCCCGATAAAAACAAAAACAATAAAGAAGCATCATCTCCTACAACCATAGGTTTTACAATTGTAATAGAATAAGCTAAAATAGCCGTCAAAAGTAATATAGCTACTTCTTGTACTCTCCATTTTGTTATTTGTTTTCCTACATATAAAATACTAGCTAATACCAAACCAAAAAAGAAAGACCATACCAAAATAGGGTGCGCTGCTAACAAATAAGAAATCCCTTTGGCTAAAGAAATAACACTTATAGCAATACCAAGTAACAATGCCAGTAAAAAGTTTCCGTTTATTTGTTTCCATATAGCTTTTAACCCTTCTGATTTTAAAGTTTTTAAGGCTGATAAATTAACACTACTAATTGTATTCAATAACTCCTCGTAAATTCCAGAAATAAAAGCAATGGTTCCTCCTGAAACTCCAGGAACAACATCTGCAGCACCCATTGCCATTCCTTTTAAAGAGATTACTGCGTAATCTTTAAGTGATCTTTTCATTAAAAAATATTTTAGGCAAAAGTAAATTTAAATCTTAGTTATCCAAAAAGTTAAAAATCATTCTTTTTACTTCTAAATCCTCAAAAACAACAGGGTATAAATCAGACATGATAACATGGTAATCAAACTCTAAAGTTAAAGCTGATTTTAAGTGCAAATATGCTTCTTCTTTTTTATCTAGAACATACAATAAACACCCTAATCTATATTCAATTTCAGCAAAATTATGATGTTGTTTTTTTGCTTGTATCAAAGTTATTAAAGCGGTTTCAAAATCACCTACAGTCATCCAAACATCAGCCAAAGCAACCCATATTTCTACACCCGATTCTTCTAATTCTATACACTTTTCAAAAGAATCAGCAGCGGCTTCGTAAAAATTAAGTTTTAAATTAATTTCTGCATGGTATTTTAAATACTCTACATTAGTTTCATCCAAAGCAACGGCTTTACTTACATAATGCAAGGCTTTGTCTAAACTTTTTTCTTGATTACTAATGACCGCTAACAACATCCAACATTTGTCTAGTAACGGATCTTCATGTAATGCCTTTTTATAATAATAAATTGCCTTGCTGGCGTTTTCTTTCTTTTTATAACACTCCCCTATCCTTAAATATGCATAAGCCGTAGGATCGTCTAAATCTAGCGTTATTTTATAGTTTTCAATAGCCTCATCGTAACGTTGTAATTTCTCTAATGTCTTCGCTTTTTCTACATAGCCTCCAATAAAAGCCTCATCAATCAACACCGCATAATCAAAAGATTTTAACGCATTGTTGTAATCTTTTAACACAAAATATTGTCTTCCTATTTGATGCCAAGCAATCTCACAATAAGGATTTTTTTGAATGTAAATATCTAAAAACTCGATAGCTTCTTTGTGTAAAGACTCCATTTCAAAACAATAAATAATATTGTACAAGGCCTGATAATCTTCTAAATCTTCTTCTAGGCAAATAGAAAATTGCTCTCTAGACTTCTCATAATCGTCTAAATACAAATATTCCATAGCTAACAAAGAAGCCACATCAGCCAAATCATCACTGTATTTTCTTGCTTTTTCTAAATAACTAATAGCTTCTTTATGCTTGTCTTTTTTGGATAAAAGATTCGCTATTTGAATATAGACTTCTTCGTTTGAGGGATAAATTGCCATTAAATTATCTAACAAATTTCTCGCCTCCACTAATTTATCTTCAAATACCATAATTTCTGCCTGAATCAATTTAATATCCGAAGAATCAGGATGTTGCTCTAACGCTAAGAAAACAGCTTTTTTAGCCATAGAGGTATTTGCTTCGTCTAAGTAATAATGAATAATTTCTTCAAACTCTGTAGTATCAAAAAAATACACCTCGTTTGTTTTCAGCATTTCCTCAAATTTGGATAATGACATCATGTTCTTTTTTTTAGGGTATCACTTAATTGTATAAGTAATATAAAAATACACAGAAAGTCACTCATTTTACACATTCCTACTAAATGTTTTTAACAAACTAATCAACAAAAAAACTATATTTGTACTACTAATTTGTTTAGACATTATGAGTCATAAAATACTTTTAAACTCAAAAAAAATTCAAATCATTCTCCAAAGACTGGCTTGTCAATTAATAGAAAATCATGGCGATTTTTCCAATACTGTTCTCATTGGACTACAACCTAGGGGAACCTATTTTGCTGATCGAATTGCTAAGACTCTTACCAAGAATTACAATATAAAAAACATCCATATAGGAAAACTAGATATTACTTTTTACAGAGATGATTTTAGACGTAGAGATATGCCTTTAAACGCAAATTCTACTGATATTGATTTTTTAGTAGAAGACAAAAATGTTGTTTTTATTGATGATGTTTTATTCTCTGGAAGAAGCATTAGTGCTGCTTTAACTGCTATTCAGTCTTATGGTAGACCTGCTGAAGTAGAACTTTTAGTATTGGTAGATAGACGTTTTAGTAGGCATCTACCCATACAACCCGATTATAAAGGTGCTACCGTAGATGTGATTAACAAAGAAAGAGTACTGGTAAACTGGGGTGAAGACACCAATGATGATGATGTGGTATATATTATAAACAAGAAAGACTAAGAGATGAAAACATTAAGTGTTCCCAACTTATTAGGAATTAAACACCTTGTAAAACAAGATATAGATTTAATTTTTGAAACTGCTGATCGTTTTAAAGAAGTGATCAACAGACCTATTAAAAAAGTTCCGTCTTTAAGAGATACTACCATTGCAAATTTATTTTTTGAGAACAGTACGCGTACTAAATTATCTTTTGAATTAGCTGAAAAACGTTTGTCTGCAGATGTTATTAACTTTTCTGCTTCTGGTTCTTCTGTAAAAAAAGGAGAAACGTTAATAGATACTGTAAACAACATACTATCTATGAAAGTGGATATTGTGGTGATGAGGCATCCTAACGTAGGTGCTCACGAGTTTTTAGCAAAACATGTAAATACTAAAATTATAAACGCTGGTGATGGTACACATGAGCATCCTACACAAGCATTGTTAGACACTTTTTCTATTAGAGAAAAATTTGGAGATGTAGCTGGTAAAAAAATAGTAATTGTTGGAGATATTTTACATTCGCGTGTAGCGTTATCTAATATATATGCTTTAAAAACATTAGGTGCAGAGATTAAAGTTTGTGGTCCCTTAACCTTAATTCCTAAGTATATTAAAAGCCTAGGAGTTACCGTAGAAACTAATTTAAGAAAAGCTTTAGAGTGGGCAGATGTTGCCAATATGTTAAGAGTTCAGAATGAGCGAATGGATATTAATTACTTTCCCTCTACAAGAGAATACACCCAATTGTATGGGGTTGACAAAAAATTATTAGACTCTCTTGACTCAGAAATTACCATTATGCACCCTGGGCCTATCAACCGTGGGGTAGAAATCACTTCTGACGTAGCAGACTCAGACCAAGCAATTATTTTAAACCAAGTAGAAAATGGTGTAGCCATTAGAATGGCTTGTATTTATTTACTGGCACAACAAATAAAAAAATAAATTAAGATGGAAATTACCTCATCAAAAAAATATACAACGTTTACCGCAATAGATAATTTTGATTCTTTTGTAGAACAATTTAATACTGTATTCCCTGAATATAAACATCAAAACATCGTTCTTAATTTAGCTGATATTAATGTTACCGAAGACAAAATTCAGTCTTTACAAACGTATGCTACACAGCAAGCAGTAAACAAACAATCCTTTGTTATAATTATTCCTTCTTTTGATGCCGATGCTTTTGAAGAAGAACTAAACGTAGTTCCAACCTTAACGGAGGCAGAAGATTTAATAGACATGGATGAAATAAGTCGTGATTTAGGTTTTTAATGGGAATTCAACTCACTATATTAGGATGCCATTCAGCAACACCAAGAGCAAATTCGCACCCAACAGCTCAGTATTTAAAAATAAACGAACGCCATATTTTAATTGATTGTGGAGAAGGCACACAAGTTTTGTTAAGAAAACACAAAGTTCCTTTTGCTAAAATTAAACACATTTTTATCTCTCACTTACACGGAGATCATTTTTTTGGCTTAGTTGGCTTAATCTCTACTTTTGGTTTATTAGATCGCAGAACAGAATTACATATTTATGGACCCAAAGGAATCAAAGAAATTATCACTTTACAGTTAAAACTATCCAAATCTTGGACTTCTTTTCCACTTCTTTTTCACGAATTAACAAACACAGAATCTGAACTTATTTTTGAGGATAAAAAAATAAGTGTAGAAACTATTCCTTTAGATCATAGAGTATATACCAATGGATTTTTATTTAAAGAAAAAACAGGTTTAAGAAAATTAAACATGGAAAATGTTTCTATGGAACCTGAAATAGAAATTTGTGACTATCACCATTTAAAAAATGGAAAAGACTTTATTAAAAAAGATGGGACAATTTTAGAAAATAAAGACCTAACACTCCCTCCTAAAAAAGTACATAGCTATGCTTTTTGTAGCGACACTGCTTACAAACCAGATATTGTACCTATTATTAAGAATGTAAGCCTTTTATATCATGAATCTACTTTTTTAGAAGATAAAAAGAATTTAACGGAACGCACCAAGCACAGTACAGCCAAAGAAGCTGGAAAAATAGCAAAACAAGCCAATGTACAACAACTAATTGTAGGGCACTACTCTAGTAGATACAAAGATGTAAGTAAATTTAAAACAGAAGCGCTTACAGAGTTTGACATTGTAGAGCTTGCCGAATCTGGAAAAGTATTTTTAATATAGATTCTATTAAACAATTTCTTACCTCAAAACAGTACTTCAAAAATATTATTTTTAAAAGTTAAAACAAATACGCCCTCTTAATTTTTAATTTCTGTTGTCAATACTTTTTTCAAATTTTCTCATATTATCAAAATAAATAGGTAAAGAGCATCATAAGTGTTATTTGATTAAAAAACGTAAACAAAACATGTAATAAACTAAATCATATTTTATTACAATCCCATAATTCTAATTAAGGAATAGTTTTATGATAATTTTTTGTATATTGATTTCTGTTAATTATATTTATATAAAATATAACAATCAAAAGAACAAATATTATGGTAAAAGCAAAATATAATTCAGTACTAGATTTAGGGGCAACTCTAAATATTAAAAATGGAGACGTTAAAGAAGAAGGAACTGTTTTACATGTAAAAGGAGAAGCAAATACTCCTTATGAAAAAAACTTATTATGGGATGAAATTAAAAAAGTGGGTGGTGAAAATCCAGAGGATATTGTTGCTGACATTACAATAGCAGATGAATCTGTTTATCATATACACACTGTAGAAAGTGGAGAAACATTAGGTAAAATTTCTAAAAAATATTACGGAAAAGCTGGTTTATACACCAAAATATTTGAAGCAAACACAGACATTTTATCAAATCCTGATGTTATTAAAGTAGGACAAACTTTAACTATTCCTAATCTTTAAAGTTAAATCTACAAGAAAAACTGAAACTCTTGCAATTTACTTACTTACTATTTACTAGCCGTGAGAATAAAACTAGGTGGCAACTAAGGAATTAAATAAATTTCCTAAAGAATTGTAAAATAAAAAACAGAACATACACATTATTTGTTTTTTATTTATAGAAATAATAGTTGAGACTCAACATTTAAAAGAAACGTTGAATAATATAAAAAATAACACTCTTGAAAACCACATAGCTAAGAACCTTGAAAAAACAAGCACAACTAAAGAAAAATTTACTAAAACTATTAATAATTTAACTTCTGTAAAAGAAGCAATCCAAGTTAAGGTTACTAATTCTAACACCAGTAAAACTGATACTACAAGTAAATTTTAGTGATAACAAATGCTTGTAGTTTATCTTTTTTTTTAAAAAAAACTTAATTCAACATTACAATAACTAAATAACTGCAGTTCAATTATATATTATTAAAAATAATTACGAATTAAAATTCTTTAGTTCAAATAATAAGTTTAAATTTGCACCAAGCTTCAAAAGCTATAATTTATTAATTTTAATACCTTGTAAAATGTACAAACTAGTCTTTACAGCTTTATTATTAAGCACAGTAACAATTAATGCCCAAAAAAAACCCCATCTACATCATCAAATTCAGAGCTCTAAAAGCAAGATTGATCAAGAAAAAGAAAGAATTGTAAACGCAAGTACAATTATGTTAAACGACGCTAAAGATAGAGTTGTTGTTTCAACTGAAAAATTTAAAAAAGCTACTGATATTTACGAACAAGAAAAAGCTAGACATAAAGGTGTATTAGCTACAGAAAAAAAGAAAATTAAAGCACTTACTAATGAAATAAAAAAGTACAAATAATAATTATACCTAAATAAAAAAGTTTCTTATATTTTATAAGAAACTTTTTTTATTTGTAGCTATAATTAGCTGGATTCAACTAATAAACGCAACAGGGCTTTTTTTCTCTATAAATTGGTCAAATTTCTCCAACGGATTTAAGAAGATCTATCTTTTTCTAGGTCTGTTATTTAATTTATCAACAGTCTTATCTATTTTCTGCTGTTCAATAAATTCAAATTTAGTTTTTTTGGAAAATATTGTCTAACTAAACCATTCAAATTTTCATTAGCTCCTCTTTGCCAGCTATGGTATGGTTTTGCAAAGAAAAAATCAATATTAAGCAATTGTGCAATAGCCTTGTGATTAGCGAACTCTTTTCCATTATCAGATGTTATAGTGTGTATAAATGGCATCCAAGGCTCTAATAATTCAATAGTTTTTAATTCTACTTCTTTAGCTGATTTATTTTTTACATGAGCCATTTT
>Ga0115030_1000041_pt1 | contig 45251 bp, 40 predicted proteins | sample SidtaG_4_FD_87174 | JGI IMG/M metagenome (GOLD analysis project Ga0115030, IMG submission 87174) | Marine algal microbial communities from Sidmouth, United Kingdom - Sidmouth_Male1 metaG | ecosystem: Host-associated > Algae > Red algae > Unclassified | place: Sidmouth, United Kingdom | collected... | reverse complement strand
CGTTTCTACTAATTCATTTCGCGTAGTTACTTTCATTCAGCGTTTCTACTAATTCAATTCGCGTAATTACTTTCATTTCAACATTTCTACTGTTTTAAATTCGCATAGTTACTTTCATTTCAGTATTTCTACTGTTTTAAATTCGCGTAATTACTTTCATTTCAATATTTCTACTGTTTTAAATTCTCAATGTTAAAGTTCAATTATCGGCGGAAAATCACCAGGAAAGCTAACTTGTTATATAAAAACCGAAGGTAGCTAATATCTGTTATACAAACAGGTTATCCACACCTTTTAGGTTTCTTTTTTCGTAAAATTAGTTAATTTTTTTTCGCTGTTCAAACTGTTTCACAATTAAATCTAAAGGATTGGTTATTTTTTGTAAATCCTGACTTCTAACATGAGTGTACAACATCGTTGTCTCGGGACGTGTATGCCCTAAGAGCTCTTGTATGTATCTAATATCTGTTCCATTCTCTAGTAAATGTGTCGCGTAGCTATGTCTTAAAGTATGTGGCGTTATTTTTTTGGATATTTTTGCCTTTTTACAACTTCTGTATAAAAATTTTCTGATAGAGGCAGGAGAATAAACCGTTCCTTCTTCTAAACCTTCAATCAAATAGGTTTTGGGGCTATAAGTAGTTAAATAATTTTTTAACATGGGTACTACTACATTCGCAATAGGCACATATCTATCTTTTCTTCCTTTTCCCTGCTGTACTTTTAATAACATTCTATCAAAATCTAAGTCATGTATTTTTAAATTTAAAAGCTCCCCAATTCTTAACCCAGAAGAATAAATAAAAGCAATGCAAATTCTGTGCTTTAAGTTTTTTGTTACTCTAATCAACTCTATAACTTCTTGGTTAGAAAGAACATTGGGTAATTTTTGATCTTTTTTAGGAGCAAATGCCGTAAAATCTATCTCAATATCAGATTTTACAAACACCAAATAGTGTTTCATAGCACTAATAAACTGCCTGTGTGTGCTTACAGATGCTCTTTTTGCAATCAAAACCGTTTCTATATATTTCTCAATATATCTTAAACTTATAACGGTATCTTCTTTTCTAAAAATTACAAATTCAGCAATCAAATATGTATAGGTTTTTAGAGTACTATCACTAAATCGTTTTCCTCTTAAATATTTATAAAAATTATTTAAGTCTTCTTTTTGAGTAGCATCCAATCTATCTTTAATATCAACTTTTGGAGGTTTTACAATAGGTGTTACTACTTTTGTTGCTTTCTTTTTTAAATTAGAATAATCTACAATGGCATGCGCATGTACACGACTATAAAAATCTTGTAAAGAAAATTTTTCTTTACACACATACCAACTTCTATGACTTGAGCTATATGTAATTCCAATGTTCAGCTTTTTTAAAACATAAAGCAATTGATTGTCAAAATCAAATTTAACAAGAACTACCTCTTTGTCTCTGTGAACAAAAGGCTTTAAAACTATTTTCTTTTTAATCATAACAATTTATAAAACGCATTAATGTCTGTAAAAGAATACTTTAGGCAAAAATACAAAACAAAAAACAACTCAAAAGAGTTTTGTAAAAAGAGTCTATCTTTTAAAGCCTTAAAACTATCTTTGCAAACCAGTTATCACAAATATGTCTATAAAAACACTATTAATTACACCACCATTTACACAATTAAATACCGCATATCCAGCTACGGCATATATCAAAGGTTTTTTAGACAGTAAAGGTGTACACACAACACAGTTAGATTTAAGTATAGAGTTATTTACAGCAGTTTTTACTCATGAATTTATAGATGCCATTTTTAAACAGGCAGAAATACTAGAAAATAACGAATTTCCGTTGGTTTGGAAGCACAAACAAGAATACATTCAAAAAGTAGATACGGTAATGAAGTACTTACGAGTGCAAGAGGTAACGGCAGCCTATCAAATTGTGCATAAAGATTTTTTACCATACGGACATAGACGTATTAAATTGGAAAAAGATTTAAGTGTAGAATTTGGAAAACTAGGAATTTTAGACAAAGCCAAACACATTGCAACCCTTTTTGTAGAGGAGCTAGGAGATTTTATCAATGCCAATGTTGATGAGTTTTTCTCTTTTACTAGATATGCTGAGCAAATTGCCAGAGCAGCCTCTAGTTTTGATACCATTGATACTTTTTTACAGTACGAAACTACCTTAATAGAGGATGAAATGCTGTACATTTTAGATCAAGAATTGCAAAAGAATAGCTACAATTTAATTTGTTTTACAGTGCCATTTCCTGGAAATTTATTTTCCGCTTTGCGATGTGCACAATTCATCAAACAAAAATACCCTAATAGTAACATTGCCATGGGAGGTGGGTATTGCAATACAGAATTAAGACGTTTGAGCGATCCTAGAATTTTTGAGTACATAGATTTTATTTCTTTGGATGATGGCGAAGCTCCTTTGTTAAGAATTACAGAATACATAGCAAAAAAAAATCCGCTAGAAAATTTAGAAAGAACGTATGTCTTACAAAACAATAAAGTAGTTTATGTAAACAAAAGTCCAAACACTATTTTTCATCATAAAAATTTACCTGCACCCAGTTATATAGGGTTGCCCACAAGCAAATACTTATCTTTTTTAGATGTGATGAACCCAATGCACCGTATGTGGTCTGACGGAAAATGGAATAAACTAACCATTTCTCATGGATGTTATTGGAAACAATGTTCTTTTTGTGATGTTACTTTGGATTATATTGGAAATTACGAGAATACTACTGCAGAGGATTTGGTTAATAAAATAGAAAAAATTATTAGCGAAACAGAAACTACAGGTTTCCACTTTGTGGATGAAGCGGCACCACCTAAAATGTTAAGAGCTTTGGCTAATAAATTAATAGAGCGAAACGTATATATTACGTGGTGGACCAATATTCGTTTTGAAAAAACATTTACGCCAGAACTTTGTGCTTTATTATCCAAATCGGGTTGCATTGCCGTAACGGGTGGGCTAGAAGTGGCATCAGATAGGTTGTTGGCTAAAATGAAAAAAGGGGTAGACATTGCACAAGTTGCCAGAGTAACCAAAGCGTTTGCAAATGAAAATATTATGGTACATGCCTACTTAATGTTTGGGTTTCCTACAGAAACAGCACAAGAAACCATAGATTCTTTAGAAGTGGTTCGTCAATTGTTTCAAAACAACTGTATTCAATCTGCTTTTTGGCATCAATTTGCATGTACAGCACATAGTCCTGTGGGTAAAAACCCTGATGAATTTAAAATTACAATTACAGGACCTAAATTTAAAGGTTTTGCAGAAAATGATTTGTATCACAAAGATCCAACAGGAGCAGAGCACCATTTGTATAGTGAGGGTTTAAATATTGCGTTAAACAATTACTTAAATCATAAAGGTTTTAAAATTCCGCTATATAAATATTTTAATTTTAAAGTTCCTAAAACTACTTTAACTCCAAACATGATTAAAAGTTATTTAAGCTAAAAAACCACCCTAAAATTAGGATGGTTTTGCAGAAAAGTAGCGTTGTAAAAAATTATTGATTCATTAATAAAGGTGTTTTACCATCAGTAATTATTACTTTACTATTAGGCGATTTAGACAATTCTTTAAACGCTTCTATGGTTTTTATCTGAATAATTTTATCGGTTAAACCTTCTGAGAATATTTTTTGAGCATCTCTTTCTCCTTTTGCATTAATAATTTTTCTTTCTGCCTCTAACTTTTCTTGTTGCAAAACAAATTCCATTCTCATAGCATCTTGTTCTGCCTGTAATTTTCTTTCAATAGAACTCGCCAATCCTTTTGGAAGTTGTATTCTTTTCATCAGTACCGCAATTAAATCAATTCCCTCTGCCTGTTTTTCTAAATTTTCTTTCATTTTTGATAGAATTTCAGCTTCAATTTTAGACCTCATTCCAGAGTGCATATCTTTGGCATAAAATTGTGCGCAAACGTCTGATGCTGCAGATCTAAATACACTGGTAACTACAGATTCGTAACCAGTTCCTAAATTTTCTAATACAGAAGCTAATTTTTGAGATTCTAATCTGTATAAGATAGAAATTTCTGAATTTACACTTAAACCTTCCTTACTAGGCAAGCTTAACACCAATTTAATATTACTGGTCTGTGTAGATTCTTTTACAACTTTACTAATTAAAGGATTGAAAAAAACAATACCTTGAGTTTCTACCTTATCAGAAAATTTTCCTAAAGTTTGCTTTATTCCAACCTCTCCGGGCCTTACTACACTACAACTTGCTAATGTAAAAGAGGTAATTAATGTGAATGCAAATATTTTTTTCATAATGTATATTTAAAGTTATTAATTAGATTTTAGCTAAGTTAATAAAAACAATTTGTGCTTTTTTATTTATACATTTTATAATATACATAACTAAATACTTATGTATATTGATCTAGTTTACTTCAAAAAAACTAAACATACAACCACCATATCTTTTGGCTTGTGTAAAATATGCATGATTGCTTAAGTCTGTTTGCTGAGAATGTTCTATTACCAGAATGCCTTTTTCTGTTAACAAGTTATTTTCAAAAACCAAAGTAGCAATACTTTCAAATTGTGCATCTGTAAAATCATAAGGAGGATCTGCAAAAACAACATCGTGTTTGCCTTGATGTTTTTCTAAAAAACTAAAAACATCCATAGTTAAGGTCTGGATATCAAACTCTAATTCTTTTGCAATTTGATTGATATAATAAACACATCCTTTGTGTTTATCTACAGATAAAATATCTGTGGTTCCTCTAGAGGCAAACTCAAAACTAATATTCCCTGTTCCAGAAAATAAATCTAAAACTTTAATCTCGTCTAAATAATACCAATTGTTTAGCATATTAAACAAACCTTCTTTTGCCATGTCTGTTGTAGGCCTAACAGGTAAATTTTTAGGTGCTGTTAGTCTTCTAGATTTGTATTTTCCTGAGATAATTCTCATAAGTGTAATTGTAAAAGGTTAAAGTGTTTTTGTGGTAAACAGTGTATATCTAAACCTAAATTAGTGTTTAATTTAGCGTAAATTTCTACATTTCTAACATACCTGTACAAAAGCTGATACAGCTCAAATTCTTCTTCTATTTCGCCATATAAAGTAAGGTTAAATTCATTTGGATTCATTTTTAGTTGTTCTGCAACAAACAAAATATAATACACAAAATCTTCTTTAGTAGCATGTGTAAAATGATTAGACAGTATCAATTCATTGTTTTCTATAACCACACATTGAAAATCGTTTTTATACACATTCACAAACATTTCCTTTTCGTATATATTTTTACTTTTTAAAATGTTTTCTATAAAAACAGTAGAGGAGTGTAGGTAGGTAAAACTTCCAAAAGAATCAAAAATAAAATTATTGATGTTTACAAAAGGAATGTAAACATTGTTAGCTTTTAAGGATTCTAAAACGTCAAAGGTTACAAAATCATTATCAAAAGTTTTTACGCTATGTTCTAAATAATTGTTTAAAACACGTTCATCAAAATAAGCTTGAGGTACAAAAGTATTTAAATTATTGTGGTGTATTAACAAAACTTCATTAAAAGAGTTATGTAGCGTTTCTTCGTTTTCAAACACACTTTTTACCTCTTGTAAAAGTGCGGTAGGACTTGTTGCTTTGTAAGAAAACAAAACAGTTTTTAGGAGTTCATATGAGTTGTTTTGACTGTTGTAAACACAAAAAGAAAATCCATCCGAACTTAATTGGATGGATAATCTTTTAGGATTTTTTTGAAGTGTATCTCTATTCATTTCTAAGCATTGCATCATATAATGGAGGCCAATTACCATTTACGCTAACCTCGTTTAAAGAACCTACACTAATAAAAGCACCAGGAATATCATCTCCCCCTAGGGCTTCTCTTTCTTGTCTAATTAAAGAAGTACTCATTCCTGTTAAAACATCAGCCTTGTCTATTTTAACTTCAAAAACTGATGCTAAAACTTTGTTGGCTCTTAATATTGCAGATGTTTCAATCTTAAATTGTTGGGTTGTACCAGGAATTGTTAACATATTATGATAATCACGTCCTTTAAAAATTTTATTCTTTACCAACTCATACCCAACCGTATCAATAACTTTTTTTTCTACCTCTACCATTAACGGAGAAAAGGTAGTTCCTCTATTTTCTTTTACAATTTCTGTGTGTGTATCTGTAATAGGAAACTTAGCTGAATCAATAAACTTTATCAAACCTTCTCCATTTCCATGAAACTTACCTAAAATTGTGTTGTGTGCATCTTGTGCATCTGCAATTAATTTTAACTGCTTAATAACTTCTGCATAACGAACCTTTTTTTCTTCATGAAATTTTATAGGCTCCATAATACCGTTATAAATTAAAAAACTTAAATATCCTGCTACACCTAACAATACAACAGAAATAACGGGTGTTAACTTAATTGGTAAAAACTTGACAATTAAAACAGCCAAAGCGAATACTACCACTACACCTAAAAGAATAAATAAAATCATTTTTTTTTGTTAATTTTATAATGAACTAAGACAAATCTACAATTTTTTTTTATTCATAAAAACTTTTAGGAACTTTTCAATCTTTATATTTGTGTAAACTTTTTATATGATCAAATCTTCTTCGGAATTTTACAAAAAAATTCATCAAAAATTCCCTTTTGAACCCACAGAAATTCAGCAACAATTGCTACAACAACTTGCAGAGTTTTCGTTTGATAAAGACAATGACGCTATCTTTATTTTAAAAGGATATGCAGGTACAGGTAAAACCACCAGCATTAGTACTTTTGTTAATCACTTGTGGGAAATAGAAAAAAAAGCAGTTTTGTTAGCTCCAACGGGTAGAGCAGCCAAAGTAATTTCTAATTATTCTAAAAAAAAGGCACTTACCATACACAAAAAAATATACCATCCTAAAAAGCAATCTAATGGAAACGTTGCTTTTGTAAAACAACCTAACAAACACACCAATACGTTTTTTATTGTAGATGAATCTTCTATGATTGCAGATAGTTCTGGAGAAGTAAGTTTGTTTGATAACAATTCTTTGTTGGATGATTTGATGGATTACGTTTACAATGGTCTTAATTGCAAGTTAATTTTTATTGGAGATACCGCACAATTACCTCCTGTAAAATCAGAATTAAGCCCAGCTTTGTCTGCAGATACATTGTCTATCAATTACAACAAAAATCCTTATTTAATTGAGTTAGATCAAGTAACAAGACAACATGAGGGATCTGGAATTTTAACCAATGCAACCGCTTTAAGAGCACAAATAGAAAGAGACGGATTCTATAATTTTCAGTTTGATTTAAAGTTTCCAGATATTATTCGTTTGCAAGATGGCTATGATATTGAAGAGGCTATTGTAAATGCTTATGATAAAAAAGGAGTAGAAGATACGGCATTTATTGTACGATCTAACAAAAGAGCCAATCAATACAATCAGCAAATTAGAACTAAAATTAGAGGGCAAGAAAGCGAAATTTCTGCAGGAGATTATGTAATGATTGTAAAAAACAATTATTTTTGGCTAAAAGACACTACAGAGGCAGATTTTATTGCCAATGGCGATATTGCAGAAGTTCAAGAAATATTTGGTATTAAAGAATTGTATGGATTTAGGTTTGCAAAAGTAAAATTAAGATTAATTGATTATGCAGATTTAAAACCGATAGAAACTGTTGTTTTGTTAGATACTGTTACTTCAGAAACACCTTCTTTAACCTACGAGCAATCTAATAGATTGTACAAAGAGGTCTTGTTGGATTATGCGGATGAAAAATCAAGATACAAACAAATGTTAGCGGTTAAAAACAATCATTATTTTAATGCTTTGCAAATTAAATTTGCCTATGCCATGACCTGCCATAAATCTCAGGGAGGGCAGTGGGATACCGTTTTTATAGAACAACCGTATTTGCCTGACGGATTAAACAAAGATAGTATGCGTTGGTTGTATACAGCCATTACAAGAGCTAAAGAGAAAGCGTATTTAATTGGTTTTGGAAAAGATTTTTTTGACAACGATTAAAGCATCTTATTCATTATAGTAACGGTATTTGTATTAAAGTGAGTGCTATAAAAAAGAATACGTATAAAGAAATCATCCACATAACTAAAAAACAGAAGATGGATATTAATGCAGATTTAGGAGAGGGTTTTTTATTTGACGAAGAGTTAATGCAAATGATATCTTCTTGCAATATAGCGTGTGGCGGACATGCTGGAACTGAAAACTCTATGAGAGCTACCGTACGTTTGGCAAAAAAATATGGCGTAAGTATTGGAGCACATCCATCGTATCCAGACTCAGAAAATTTTGGGAGAAAAGAAATGTTTGTAGCTCCAGAATTGCTAAAAAGAAATTTACAACAACAAATACTTTCGCTTATAAATATTGCTAGAGAAGAAGGAGCAATAGTACGTTATGTAAAACCTCACGGAGCTCTGTACAACAAAGCTGCTATAGATGTAAACACAGCCAATTTATTGGTAGATGTGGTTAAAGAAATAGAACCTAGTGTTGCGTTAATGGGGTTGTCTGGTTCTGTTTTAGAACCAATTGCGAAAAAAAACTATATAATGTTTGTAAAAGAAGCGTTTGCAGATAGGACTTACCATCAAAACGGTACTTTGGTAAGCAGAGAACATCCAAATGCAGTATTGCACCATAAAGAAGAAGTATGGGAACAATTGCACCATTTGTTATTGAACAAAAAAATATACAGCATAGAGAAAGAATGGCTTTCTTTAGAGGTTCAGAGTATTTGTTTTCATGGAGATACACCCAAAGCTGTTGAATTGTTAACGTATGTTTCTCAACAATTAAAACAACACAATATTGAAGTTAAAAATGCAATATGATGTAGTTTTTTACGGAGAAAAAGCACTTTTAATAAATTTTAAAAATGAGATTTCACCAGAAGTACATCAACACGTAAAAATGTGTTATTTTTATTTAAAATCCTTAAAATTAAACGGAATAGAGGCTTTAATTCCTGCTTACAACTCGCTAACAGTTGTTTTTAACATTGATAAAATAGAAAGAAAAACATTAAAAGTACTTTTAGAAAATATTCCGTTTGAAAAAGAGACCAAAATAGCAACAAGTTCTAAAACCGTAAAAATCCCTGTTTGTTACGATGTTTCTTTAGGCATAGATTTAAAAGAAGTTTCTTTAAAACTAAATTTATCTATTTCTAAAATTATAGAATTACACGCATCAAAACCTTACTTGGTTTATATGTTAGGTTTTGCACCTGGATTTATGTATTTAGGTGGTTTAGACAAACGTTTACATATACCTAGAAAAAAAACTCCTAGATTAAAAATACATGCAGGAGCTGTTGGGTTGGCAGACCAACAAACAGGAGTCTATCCGTTAGAAACTCCTGGTGGATGGCAAATTATAGGACAAACTCCTTTGTCGCTTTTTAATCCCAAGCAACCAAGCTTGGTAGAGATGGGAAATTTTGTGCAATTTGTGCCCATTACGCTTCGTGAATTTCATCAAATACAACAAAAATGCAAATAGAAATTTTACATCCAGGACTTTGTACTACTATTCAAGATGAGGGAAGAGTAGAATATCAAGACAAAGGGATGCCGGTTACTGGATTTATGGATACTTCTTCTGCTTGTTTGGCCAATTTACTAGTAAACAACGCTCCAAATACAGCTTTGTTAGAAATGCAATATTTAGGATGTAAATTAAAAGTACATCAGCCTACCTATTTAGCCATAACAGGCGCAAATATGCAAGCTAAAGTTAACGGAGAGTGTGTTGTAATAAATAAAATGATACTAATTCCTAAAAATGCTATCCTTTCTTTTAAAGGAGCAATCAATGGTGTTTATGCTTATATTTCTTTTGCAGGTGGAATAGCTATTGAGTCTGTTTTAGGAAGTACATCAACCTATTTACCAGCTAAAATTGGTGGTTTTAAAGGAAGGTCACTATTAAAAGGAGATGTTATTCCTCTTAATAACAAGCAACTTTCTTTTGTAAACACAAAGGTAAAAAACACTATTTTTAAAAATGATGTGCTTTTAGAGTGTTTTAGAGGTCCTGAATGGGATTTTTTATCAGTAAACAGTCAACAACATTTATTAAAAAACAGCTATATAGTTAGTAAAGATTCCAACAGAATCGGGATTCGTTTAGAAGGAACTACAATTGAGTTACCTAAAAAAAATGAAATTATTTCTTCTGCCATTATAAAAGGAACGGTACAAGTTACCAAAGCAGGACAACCTATTGTAATGATGGTAGATGCACCTACAACAGGAGGCTATTTACGAGCCCTTAATTTAAGTCAAAAATCTTGCAACCTTTTAGCACAAGTACAAATAGGAGGTAGGGTACAATTTACTTTAATTAATTTTTAGTGGTTTCTAAAAACAATAGTTAAAACATAGTAATACTAAAGCGTTAATTTAGCATTTGTTTTTACAATTTTAAATTTATTACAAATACCGATAAAATGTGTGTTGTATTTATGCGCTATTGAATATATTTATAGATGTTTCATAAAATTAATTTACAAAATGGCTACCAATAAAAATGCAATTATACGCTATCAAGCTCTAAATAAATGTTTTAGAAACACGGGAAAACGTTATGCAATGAAAGATTTGATAGCATCTTGCAATCAAGCATTGTTTGATTATAACGGAGCTACTGATGGTGTAAAACGTAGACAAATTTACGAGGATATCAACTTTATGAAAAGTGAACAAGGTTACGGAGTAGATTTAGAAGTAACCAAAGATGGAAGAATTGCGTATTACAAATATGTAGATACTAGTTTTTCTATCAACAACCAACCAATGAACAAAACTGAAGCTTTACAACTTAAAGAGGCTTTGTTAACCTTAAACAGAATTAAAGGAATGCCGCAGTTTGGGTGGGTAGAAGAGTTGATTTTGAAACTTGAAAAGGAGTTAGACATACACGAAACGCCTAGAGAAATTTTAGGTTTTGAAAACAATCCTTATTTAAAAGGATTAGAATTTTTAAGTATTATTTTTAATGCCATTCTTTATAAAAAAGTTTTAAATATTGAATACAAAACGTTTAGGAGTGATGCTTTGGAAACTTTTTTTATGCATCCACAATACTTAAAACAATACAATAATAGGTGGTTTGTTTTAGGAACACATTCTAAATACCAACCTATAACTACTTTGTCTATTGATAGAATTATAGCAATTAAAGAAACTAAAGATGTATACCAAATTTCTACTATAGATTTTACTGAAACCTATGATGATGTAGTTGGAATTACTAGAGATTTAAATTCCGAAGTAATAAAAATTACACTCCATGCTAATAGTATTTTAGCTCCTTATATTTTAACAAAACCTATACATGGAAGTCAAAAAATTGGAGTTTTAAATGAAAATGGTTTGACGTTTAGTATTAACGTAATTCCTAATTACGAACTGGAACAACAAATTTTATCTTATGGAGAAGGAATAAAAGTGATTTCTCCTATTGAGTTTAGCAAAAAAATTAAAAACCGAATTATAGCTAGTCTAAAAAATTATGAACAAGTTTAAGGTATAAACAACTTGTTTGTTTTTATAAACATCTATACTATCTTTGATTAGATTTTTCCTTAATACCTTTTGTTATAATATGGTTTACTTCTTTTTTAGTTTTTAAGGACGTTTCTTTTTTAGAAGAATTCTGGTTTTCTAAATTAATTTGACACTCGATATACAAAGGAAAATGATCTGACTTGATTGATTTTAATGTTTTTAAAGTGGATATTTTAAAATCTTGGGTGTGGAACAACAAATCAATAGGAACTCTAAACAATGGATATTTAACAGGAAAAGTAGCTACAAAACCTCTACCTTTGCGTGCATCTATTAAACCCGATGTTTGAGTAAAAAGTTTGGTGATTCTAGACCAAGCAACACTGTTAAAATCTCCAGTAATAATTACGGGTAAGGTTTCTTTTTTTATTTTTTTTGCAACAGACAAAAGCTCTCCATCTTTTTCTTTAGAACTTAATTCTTCAGTAGGCGAGGCTGGTGGAGGATGAATACCATAAAAAACAAAATCTTCTCCTTGCTTAGTTTTAAGTTGCACTTCTACAGAGGGAATATCATCGGCAACAAAATAATTAGTTTTTATATACACTACTTCTAAGTTGGTGTAAAAATGCATTCCGTAAGTATTCTCTAATGCAATTTTTTTAAATTTTTTATAAGTAGTATCTAAAACAGATAGTGAGTTTTCCCAATCTTGATTGCTTTCTAAAGTTAAAAAAATATCTGGCTTATAATCATTTACTAAATCTATTAGTTTTTGATGATCTGTATTATACTGATAAACGTTAACAGATAAAATAGATATTGTTTTTTCTGATTTTTCTATCTTTTTTTTAGAAAAAAAACTAAAATAAGGTGCCAATATTATAAGTTGATACACAAAGGAAACACCCAATAAAATTTGCACCAAAATTATAGGATAAAAAGATATTTCTAAAAGTGTATATCCCCATACAATCAAGGGAACTATTAAAACTAAAATCTGAATTCTTGCAAAACTTGCTATTCTAAAAAACCAATGTTGATTTTTAATTAAAGGCAAATAGGTAAGAGCAACCAATACAAAAGCTAATATGTAATAGAGATAATTCATAGAAAAAAACTTACAAGTTTATAAAGTTAATAACTAATACCACCTTTTTTTCTTTTTTTTAGAAGCTTCTGATTTTCTTCCTTTTTTGTATTTACTTCCTTGCTTTTTATGCACTTCGGGTTTGGCTTTAGGGTCTAATGGATAGGGGTGGTTTTCCTCTATCTGAATCATTTTTCCTAATAACTGTTGAATATCTTTTATGTATGTTTTTTCATCAGCAGAGCAAAAAGACAATGCACGTCCTTTTTTACCTGCTCTTCCTGTTCGTCCTATTCTGTGTACATAAGACTCTGGAACGTTAGGAATATCAAAATTAATTACAATATCTAAATTAGAAATATCAATACCACGTGCAGCAACGTCTGTTGCTATTAATATATTAACATCTTTATTTTTAAATTTGTTTAAAGCTTTGGTTCTTGCTGTTTGCGTTTTATCTCCGTGAATGGTATCAACTTTGTAGTTGTTTTTTAATAAGGTCTCTTCCAACTTATCTACTCCAAATTTAGTACGTCTAAAAATAATAATATTTCCGTGCAAATCATTTCTTAGCAAATGCAAACACAGTTCTATTTTTTGAGGTTTTGGAACCATATACAACTCTTGACTAATGGTTTTGGCTGCAGAAGATATTTCTGAAACAGAAACTTTTTGAGGTTCTTTTAACAATTCTTTTGCCAAATACTCTATTTTAATAGGCATGGTGGCAGAGAACAATAAGGTCTGTTTTTCTTGTGGACACAAACGTGCTATTTTCTTAACATCATCAATAAACCCCATATCTAACATCATATCAGCCTCGTCTAAAACAATTACTTGAATATAATCTAGATTTAACAAATCTCTTTTATGCAAATCTAACAAACGACCAGGAGTAGCTACCAAAACATCTACCCCTTTGGATAAGATTTCTGTTTGAGGCTCCATGGCCATTCCGCCAAAAACGGAAGTTGTTTTTAGGTTGGTATAATTACTATAAGTTTTAAAACTTTCTTCTATCTGTGTTGCCAATTCTCTTGTAGGCGTAACTACCAAAGCTTTTATTTTTTTCCCTCCTTTATCTGTGTTTTGCAAAGGGAATAGTATATTTAAAATAGGCAAGGCAAAGGCAGCAGTCTTACCAGTTCCTGTTTGTGCACAACCAATAATATCCAATCCTTTTAAAACCAAAGGAATAATTTTTTCTTGAATAGGAGTAGGGGTGGTGTAGTTTTGCTCAGAAACTGCTTTTAAAACTTTAGGATGTAGTTGTAAGTCTTTAAATGTCATAAATAGTTTTTACTAGTACTACAAAGATACATAAAGTATTACGGCTTAAAATTAAAAGTCTTATTTTAAAACAAGAACAAACATTGCTTTAAATCATTAAAAGAAGTACAAGCTTTTTTGGGTTATTTATTTATAATACCGTTGCCATATTTAAGGGCATAAACTTTGGTAAATTCTGCTCCCAAAAATAAAATCAAACTAGAGTAAGATACCCATAGTAAAATTAATATTACGGATCCCGCAGCACCAAATGTAGATTCTGGACTTGTTGTACCAAAATAAATACCCAAAGCAAATTTTCCTACACTAAAAAGCAAACTGGTAACAAAGGCTCCTAACCAAACATCTTTCCATTTTATGATGGCATCTGGTAGTATTTTAAACATCAATGCAAATAAAATTGCTATAAGTACTAAAGGAATTATAAAATTAACTACTTGAAATATAACTACTATAATTGAAGGAAAAATAGAGCTAATCCAATCTGACAGCGCACTTATAAGTGATGTTAAAATTAAAGATGTTAATAATAAAAAACCTATAATTAGTATCAAACTAAGCGAAAACAGTCTGTTTTTTATCAATTTTATAAAAGTTTGGTTGCTGTTTTCTGGCGCACCAAAAATTTTATTAAGTGCTTTTTGCAATGCTATAAACAAACCCGTAGCACCATATAGCAACGTAGCAATACCTACATATAGTGCTATTTTTGATTGATTTAAATCGTATGAATTTTTAAATATATTCTCAACTAAAACCGCAGTATCATTTCCTAAAACAGATGATATTTCGTTAATTATTTTAGTTTTAATTTCTGTTTTACTATAAAAAAAACCAATAGAATTTACAATAATAATAAGTAGGGCAGGAAAGGAAAAAAGAGCATAATAGCTAACCGAAGCACTCATTTGAAAGGGTTCGTTACTCATAAAATTGGTATAAGTTTCTACAAGGGTATCTTTTGTTTTCTTAAGTTTATTACTCATATATATAGTATCTAAAAAAGACAATAGTCCTTTAGCTACTATCTTTTAATTAATTGTAAAATTTGCTTTTCTTACTTAAATTTCTTTCCCATTATTAAAGAACCTACAAATAAAATAACAAATAAAATAAATAAAACTTTAGCTATTGATGCGGCACCTGCGGCAATTCCTGTAAATCCTAACAATCCGGCAATTATAGCTAACACGATAAATGATATAGTCCAACGTAACATATTTTTAATTTTTTAAGGTTTATAAAAGAGTTATTTAATTATACCACAAAGATAAATTATATGGTAGTTCTGGAGAATGACCTAATTTGTAGTGAGATTTGATTTGTATCAATTTATTTTGATAAAAAAGACTCTGAAAATTCAGAATCCTATCTATAATTTAGTGGATTTCTAGCCATAAATCAATATAGCTATGCTGATTTGTAAATTAATCAAATTCCCAAAAAAGATGTAGTTTCCTGAATCTATTTTCCCAAGCGCATATGTATTATAATTTATATTATGTTAAATAGAACACACCATTATAAGGACTGCCTCATAAAAACAGTCCTTATTCTATTATTTTTTAGCCTCGGCCTCAGCTTGTTTTTTCATGGTTTCATTTGCTACAATAGCCAATTCAACTCTTCTGTTTTTTGCTTTTCCTTTGGCGGTACTATTATCAGCTACAGGAATACTTTCGCCTTCACCTTTAATTGTAAATCTATCGTCTGGAATTCCTAAAGATTTTAAATAATCAGCAACAGCATTTGCTCTAGAATAAGATAATTCTAAATTATGTTGTTCAGAACCGTCAGAATCTGTGTGTCCATCAACAAATAAATTAGTTTCTGGATATTTCTTTAAAACTTCTGATAACTTTAACAAAGTTGCTTTGGTATCATTATTTATAATCGACTGGTTAGAAGCAAAATAGATTCCTGCATCTTTGTCAAAAACAACATCAATACCTTCTCCAAATCTTATAACTTCTGCTCCAGGAATAGAATTTCTTAACTCCTCAGCCTGTTTGTCCATTTTTTTTCCGATGATTACTCCGGTAGTACCCCCTACAGCCGCACCACTAATTGCTCCAATTGCAGCTCCTTTTTTCCCTCCAATTAAAGCTCCAACTCCAGCACCAATAGCAGCGCCAGCTCCAGAACCTAACAAACCTCCTTTAGTTGTTTTGTTCATAGAAGAACAACCTACAAACATGCTTGTACTTAAGCATACTAATACTAAATTTCTAAGTGTCTTTTTCATGATAATTATTTTGATTATAATTATCAAATTTAACAATGTTTTGGAAATCTATCAATTAAAATAATTTTATTACGTGTAAAAATTATTCTTTAAACTTCATATTGATAGAAGTATTTAACTTACGTTTGTAATCTTCTTCTAACCACATTATATAGTTTTTGGTACTTTTTATCATATAATGGGAGTATTTTTTTATTCTATCTTTAATATCATCATCTAATAAAATAGCCAAGTCTCTTGCATCAAAAACATCTTCTGAATTTTCAAAACACATTTGTGCATGTTGTTCTACAGATTTATCTAGAACAATTTTAGATTTAATACCTCGTTTGATAGCCAATTCGTACTCTTCTTTTATCTTAAATTTAATATGTTCTGAGTTTTTAAATTTCTCTCTAACTTCTGTAGGCATTTCATATACAAATTGACGTTCTATCTCTTCGTCATTAATTAAATTTTCTAGATAATAATCTGGGGATTTAAAAATACGTTTCCAGTTTATAGGAGCGCTCCACAAACCAAATCTAGCCGCATTATTTCCCATATCTATTACGTTAAAATTTTTCTTACTTCCCAATACTCTAGAACCACGTCCTATCATTTGGTAATACAAAGTAATAGATTTTGTTGCTCTATTTAAAATAATGGTTTCAATACTTGGTTCATCAAAACCTGTGGTTAAAATACTTACCGAGGTTAAAATAGCGTTTGGAGTGTTTTTAAACCAAAGTAAAATTTCACTTCTCTCCTGCTTAGAAAAGGTATTGTCTAAATGACGAATATTTTCGTATCCTGCCGCTTTAAATGTATCATAAACATACCATGAGGTATTGATACCGTTATTAAAAATTAATGTTTTTTTACCTAAAGACTGTTCTACGTAAGCATGCAATAATTTATCTTGCATCAAATTACTGGTGTACAAATCATCTGAAGATTTCACTGTATAATCTCCATTAATACCTACTTTTAGTCCGCCTAAGGCAACATCAAAAGTATATGTGGTGGCTTTTGCTAAAAAACCTCTTTCTATTAAAGTAGTAATGGGCTCCCCCACCAATAATTCATCATAAATTTCATTCATTGGAAGTTTTATGTTAGAACTTAAAGGTGTGGCTGTAACACCTAAAATAAAACAGTTTTGAAAGTATTTAAACAGTTTTCTAAACGAGTTGTAATGGGCTTCGTCAATAATTACTATTCCAACATCTTTCATATCCAACAAATCATCATTCAATCTATTTTTTAAAGTTTCTACCATTGCTACAAAACACATAAAATCGTTTTGATCTGCCAATGATTTTACATCACTTGTAATTACCTTATTGGCCACACCAAACTCACTTAACATTTTTGAAGTTTGACTACTCAACTCTATTCTGTGTGTTAATATTAAAACTTTTTTGTTTTTTTCTAATATAAAACGTCTTGCTATTTCAGAAAATATAACGGTCTTACCTCCTCCTGTTGGCAATTGAAATACTAAATTATAATTAGAAGGTTGTTTTTCAATTTTCTCAAAAACTTTATTAATGTTTTCTTTTTGATAATCATATAATTCTTTTCCTACCTTCTTTTTATTAATTTCTAATTTCATATATTTTTTCTTGAGTTTTGCAAAACTACACAGATTTTAAAGTTTTACGAAATTATAAAGAGATTTTATATGTGTAAAACGCAAGTTTTATTTTAAAATTTGTGAAATAAAATTACCCAAATCAAAATTATTTTATGCGGATTTAATTACATTTTTAAAAGGACTTCTTACTTCAAAAGTACTAGGCTTAACATATTTTAAAAGCGGACTTAATGCAAATTGTATAAAAGGATTGGTGTGTTTTAGGTATAAGTTCATTTCTACAGGTACGGCTCCTAGAGAACTTTTTATAGTTTCTGCAGTTCTGCCCAACCTTAGTTCTTTTGCTTGCTTATTAATGCCTAGTTTTACGTAATCAAATAGTATTCTTTGGTATAGAGGGTATTGTTTGTTTATTTTATAATCTATTCCTACATAATTTGCATCTAAATAAGTATGATTGATACAAGCTGTGCTAAAACCAATCATTTTAGTTTCTATAAAATATGCAGTAAAAACAAATTGATTTTCTAACTGCTTTTTTAATTCATAAAAACTTGTAACAGTAAGCTCTAACATATTAAAACTTGCTGTGTTTAAAACAGAGGTAAACAATTTTTCTATTTCTAAACTATTTGAGTGTATTTCGTATGCTGTAAATTCTTTAGATGTTATATTTTGGGTTTTTTTATAAATACTTTTAGCTTTAGTTCTGTATTTTGTATTCATAGACTCTAAATACAACTCAAAAGAAATCCAATTTTCTTTTAATTTTAAAATCATATTTACGTCTATTTGAAAACGTCTTGTTTTGTTTTCTAATTTTTGTTGAACTACTTTCTCTTTTTCTAACAAAAACTCTTTAAAAAGTATTAATTTTATAGGAGAAATATCTTTTTTTGTATTTAGTAAGTGGCTTAACTTGTTTGTTACAGATAACAAAACTTCTGGTTCTATTGTATGATTATTAGAATAATCATACCCATTTACTCCAGTTGCAAAAAAATTTCCACAAAGCAACAAACTTCCGTTGTTCCTTTTTAAGAAATTTAATATGAGTTGGGATTTAATTTCACTTGGAAATTTTTCTTGGGTAAAAAAGTTGTCCTGTACTGTAATCCTCTGAAGATAAACAATGACTATTGGGGTATTGTTTTGATAAACGACTACGTACACATATGAAATATTATTAATAAAACTATTTTCTAAGGCTTTTAAATAATCTATACTTAAATACAGATTTTTACTATTTACCATAGCCCAATCCTCCCTTAGCAACTCAATTTGATTGGAGTATCTAAATGTTGTTGATGTGTTTAAAAAAATTGTATCTGATACAAACTCCATATAAAATAGATATATACAAAAAACACCTTAGCAGTAAGTACCAAGGTGTTTACTTATAGAGTGATATTCTATTAATAATCCTTAAAAATAGCGTGCATCATTCTCTTTTTATCATTAATACTCTCTTCCATAGAAATCATGGTTTCTGTTCTTCTTACCCCTTCTATGTCATCTATAGAAAATATAATATCCTTTGCTTGATTGGTGTTTTTGGCTCTAATTTTACAAAAAATATTGTATTTTCCTGCTGTAATATATGCAACTGTTACGTTAGGAATATCTTCTAAAGATTTTAATACATCTCTAATTTTAGAACTACTTTCTAAAAACAGCCCAACGTGTGCAATAAAATTATATTGCATTTTTTCATAATCTAGGGTTAATGTAGAACCTTTAATAATTCCTTCATCTTCCATTTTTTTTACACGAACATGAATTGTTCCTGCAGACACCAATAGCTTCTTTGCTATATCCGTAAACGGTGTTCTTGCATTCTCAATTAACATGTCTAAAATTTTATGATCTATATCGTCTAAATGATGCTTCTTCATGTCGTATTAAGTTCTTTATCTTTCTTGATTTTTTCAGACAACAAAACTACAATTTTTTGTTCTTTTACACACTAAATATGTATATTCTTAACCATTATTTAAGCTTTTAATTCAAGATACCCATTAAACCCTCCTAAATCTCCTCTTTCATATTCTTTTAATTTGCTTTTTAGCAGATTATTAACCACCTTATACTCGTACTGAAATGCGATATCTGTTTTGTTATTATTATCATCTTTTACACCTCTAACAATTACATCGTAGTTTTGTTTTCCGTTGTTTGGAATTTTAAAGTAAGCCTCGTAGTCCGAATACTCGTTTGTGGAAGCTATATAATTTAACCCCATTAAAAGTGCATAAAAATTATATTTACGTACAACATCTCTGTCATAATCGTTTGGATAATGCCCTGCTTCTATCAATATAGTATTATGTCCAAGTTTTTGAAAGTTATCTCCTGTTGCTGTTGGATAAAACTCATCCGTATACCTACCTATATGATTTGGTATTAAGGTTTGCAAACCTAAATTCATGGCAACAATCACTGCCATTGTTTTTTTTCTTCCATCTGTTAAGGTTCTTTCTACATCAACCGAGGGTGCTAAAAACGAAATTGTAGCTGGATTTTTAAAACCCTCTACATTAAAAATTGTTCTTTGATCGTGAAGATTGAAACAAAAATCAGGGTTAAATTTGTCTAGTATCTGTCTTAACAAAATACTTTCTTTAGCTTTTAAGTCTACTGCATCTCTATTTAAATCTACATTATTAGCGTTAACTCTTGTAAAATAATCAGAACCATCTGGGTTTAACATGGGTATAATAACTATAGTACAAGTACTTAAAATGGTATTTACCAAAACAGAGTTAACAGGGTCTTTTATATATTTAAACAAATCAAACAAGGCTTTGGTACCCGTACTCTCATTACCATGCATTTGTGACCAAACCAAAATCTTTTTAGCACCGTTTCCTATCTTAATTTGATAAATATTTTTATTTTCTTCTGATTTGCCAATTTTAAGCAACTCAAATGGTTTGCTAAGTTGTTTAAGTATGGGCTCTATATCTTCTAAAAGAATTCTTCTACCCGTTAATTTTGTTTCGTAATTGTTAGAATACCATTCCTCTAAAATACTTAATCCTATTTTTTCCATGTTACAAAAGTAAACAACCTTTTGTTTACAAATGTAATTTACATTTGTAAACAAAAGCAACTGCTTTAAACCCCGTATTTATTAGATGAATTCCTCTTTAAAAACCTCTGACTCTCTAAAAAACAGTCTCTAAGATTTACTTTATATAGTGTTTAATAAACATATAATTATCAGTATATTATAACACTTTAACTAAACCTTTATTTAGGTTTAAAAAAGGTGAATTACTCTATAATCTTGGTTATTAAGCGTTAATTGTTTACGTTTGTAAACAATTAACTTTTTAAATGTAATTTACAATGTTAAACCAAGAAGATTTCATTAATAGACTCCATAAAATATTCAATCACTACGGTTTAACCGCAGCTACTTTTTCTGATGAGATTAAAGTTCCTAGATCTAGTATCTCTCATCTTTTATCTGGAAGAAATAAACCAAGTCTTGAGTTTGTTTTAAAAATTGTAGATACCTACAAGGAAGTTTCTATGGAGTGGTTGTTATATGGAAAAGAAAGTTTTCCTAAAGCTAAACATGTAGATACTTCTGTATCTACAAAACCTAAAAGCGATTTATTTAGTGATGTAGAAAAATCTAAATCTGAGGAACTTGTTGAAGAGAAATCTTCTTTAGAAAAAGAGCAAAAAAAAACAACTCTTTCAGAAATTGAAAGAATTGTTATTTTTTATAAAAATGGAAGTTTTAAAGAGTATCTGGATAAGGATTAATCTACAGCAAGTTTTTTAATTCCCTCTTCTAAAATTGATATGATTTTAGTTTTATTAGAGTTATTAATTGTCATTTGCTTTGCAATTACATCTCTTAACAATTTCATAGTTCTGTAATTAAAATTGTATTTTTTGTACTTTAAGCCCTTGTCTACAAAATCATCTGTCATTACCGTAATAGCTTCTATATTGTTTGTTTTAGCCACCCAGTCAAACGCATCTTCAAAATCCTTCTTTATTTTTTCATCTTGAAAAAAATACATTCCCGTTAATAAATATTTAGCTACAAAAGCTACGTGTTGTTCTTTTCTCTCTTTTAGGTATATCTTTAATAGCGGAACATAAATTACATCTTTAATTTTACTAGGTAAATCCTCTGCATACTTTTCAGCTTTGTCCTTGTCTACATAATACATAGACAATAAACTATTTCCTTTTACTTTTGGCGATATACTTTTCAATCCTTTTTCAAAAATTGTTAAATAATTTACATCCATTAGTTTTCCTAAAGTAGCTATTGCTGCCGCAGATACATTTGGATTTTTATCCTTAGCATATTTTTCTATTTTAGAAATTGTTTTCTTTTTAGAGAATTTACCTGAAAGATTTATATTTTCTAAAGCAAAGACTTTAATTACCTCATAAGAATCATCCATTGCTTGCTCAAAAACGTTAAACACATCTTTGTTTTCTTTTTGTAAATCTTTTAATTGTTCTAATGATGACAATCTATCTACATAATGCTCCACGTTTTTATATTCGTAAATTAATTTTTCTGTAGTTAATTTTGGTGCATCAATTTCCGCCAATAAAACATGGTTAGAGTTTACTTTTACCAACTCTGGATTTTCTTTAGAAGTAAACTCAAACACCTTCTCTTTACCATCTACAAAAACATCATAAGTTTGTTTTCCTTTTTTTGTATAAACATCAATAGATAACGGAAAATCAAAAAGCTTTTCTAATTGTGTAATTTTTACTTTGAGTTTTTCCGACAACACATCTGTTTCATAGCTTACCTTTAACCTAGGATGTCCGTTACTGTAATACCATTGACTAAAAAACCACATTAAATCTTCTCCAGATACTTCTTCCATAGCCAAACGTAATTGCTGTGCCTCTGCCGATTTAAATTTATTGTCAGATAAATATTGATGAACTCCTGCAAAAAACTTAGCGTCTCCTAAATAATTTCTAAGCATATGCAAAATAAGACCTCCTTTGTTGTAACTTATCACATCAAAAACATCGTCTTTTTTACTGTAATTATAACGCACCAAATGTTTGTCGTAATTTTCTTGCAAAGTACTTTTATTTAAATAAGCACTTTGTGTTTTTTCTAAATGCTCATCTGCCCTATCTTTTCCGTATTTATACTCTAGCCACAAATACTCAGAATAATTTGCAAAAGATTCGTTTACAGTAATATTTGCCCAACTCTCTGTAGTTACCAAATCACCAAACCAATGATGAAACATTTCGTGTGCAATTATTGTTTCCCAAGTATTACGCTCTAACAACTCACCTTTGCTTAACATAGCTTGTTCTGCATGAATTACAGCTCCCGTGTTTTCCATAGCACCACTTACATAATCTCTTACAATCATTTGAGAATATTTGTCCCAAGGATATGCTATTCCTGTTAACTTAGAAAAAAACGTTAACATTTCTGGCGTATGTTTAAACAACTCTTTTGCGGTTTCTTTGTAACTAGGCTCAACATAATAACTCACCTCTTTTCCGTTCCAAGTGTCTTTTATCACTTCAAAATTACCAACTCCTACAAAAAATAAATACGGAGCATGAGGCAGGGTTTGTTTCCAATAATCTGTTCTAGTTCCGTTGCCATTCTCTGTTTGAGAAATTAACACACCATTGGATAATGTTTTAAATTTTGAAGGAACTGTTAAAATAATTTCTTCTGTAGATTTTTGATTAGGTTTGTCTAAGGTTGGAAACCAAGCACTATTTTGTTCTGGCTCTCCTTGCGACCAAATTTGTGTTGGTTTATTTTTATCAGATCCAGAAGCGTTTATAAAATACAAACCTTTACTATCTGTAATAGCAACTCCTTCTTCGTTTTTAACCTCGTTTGGATTTCCTTGGTATTTTACGTAGATGCTAATGGTGTCGTTTTTTGTAAACATCTTAGGTAAATCAATATTTAGCTTATCTTCAGAGTTATAAAATTTTAAATTCTTATTGCCTGATTTTACCTCGTAAATATTCATTTTTTTGGCATCTAACTGCAATTTATCCGTACTGTCAAAATGTGGTTTTAATTTTAACCAAGCTTCACCAGCAACGGTTTCTTTTTCAAAGTCAAACTCTAATTTTAATTTTGTATCTATCAAGTCAATTTCTTTGGTACTTGTTTTACCATTGTCATTAAACCTATACAAGCGCTGAGAGTTTGCTTGAATAGAAACAAACACTACTAAAATATATTTTATATTTTTTCTCATAAATTAATATTGAATTACAGATTTGGTATTTAAAGAAATTTGATTTAATTTTTTTAATCCGTCTAAAAATTTTAATTCTATCAAAAAACTAAAACCAGCTACATTTGCTTTTTTACGAATTAAATTTGCAGCAGCAATAGCCGTTCCGCCCGTTGCTAACAAATCGTCATGAATTAAAACATGGCTATTTTCTTCAATAGCATCCTCATGCACCTCTATAGTTGCAGATCCATATTCTAAATTGTATGACTCTTTTAGCGTTTTTGCAGGAAGTTTTCCTTCTTTACGAATCATGATAAAAGGAACTTTTAATTTTTGAGCTAATAAAACTCCAAAAAGATAACCTCTTGATTCTATCCCTGCAACTGCATCTATTTTTTTAGATTCAAAACTCAATGCTATTTCGCTAACCAACTCATCCACCAAGGCTGGATTTAATAAAATAGGTGTAATATCTTTAAATAAAATTCCTGGTTTTGGAAAATCAGGAACATCTCTAATTACAGATTTTATTTTACTTTCTAAATTTTTATTCATGAATATTTCTATATTTTTTTGTAAGCTGATACACATGTTCTAATATAGAAATATCTTGTTCTGATATTTCTTGAGAAGACAAAGCCATCATTCTTTTTGCAGTTCTTACTGCTTTTTTAAAATTATACACATCATTTGTTTTATTTCCTATCCAAGAAAAAGAAGGTATAAACTTCTCTGGAATATTAAAACTAAAAATATGGGCACTAACTCCAACAACCGTACCCGTGTTAAACATCGTATTGATGCTAGTTTTAGAGTGATCTCCCATAATTAAACCGCAGTACAGTTGCTTAGTTTTTTGATAAATTTCATTCTCATAACACCAAACACTTACATTGCTATAAGTGTTTTTTAGGTTTGATACATTAGAATCTGCACCAAAATTGCACCACTCTCCTACTACTGAATTTCCTAAATACCCTTCGTGCCCTTTGTTAGAGTTTGCAAACATAATGCTATTTTTAACCTCACCTCCTACCTTACAATTTGGACCAATTGTGGTTGCTCCGTATATTTTTGATCCCATTTTTACTATAGATTTCTCACCTAAAGAAAAAGGTCCTCTTATCATAGCTCCATCTAAAACTACCGCGTCTTTTCCTATATAAATAGGACCTTGAGAAGCATTTAAAATACAAGGATTTAAAACAGCTCCTTCTTCTATAAAAATTTGATTTTTGTTTATTGCTTGTACCCATTTTGGTATTTCTGCAGAAAATGAGTCTTTTGTAATTTGTTTATAATCTTCTCTAATTGCATAGTCATTATGTAAAAATAAATCCCATTTATATTCAATAGCTTTTACCCCTTCTACTTCTACAATTTCGTAAGTTGAAAAATCTATCTCTTCTTGCTCTTTATGGCTATAAAAAGCAATCATCTCATCGTTACATATAACAGCTTGATTTTTTTGTAATTTTTTTACCGCATTAAAAAAAGATTTATTGGGAATATATCCTGCATTGATAAAAATATTATTTTCCATTTCTAGTATCGGATATTTTTCTTCCAAATATTCCTCTGTTAAAGTAGTGGTTGTGAGTCTTAAAAAGTACTCCCATTTTTCTCTAATGGTTAAAATTCCAATTCTGATATCTGCAACAGGTCTTGTGTATGTAAAAGGTAATAATGCATTTCTAAATGCACCATCATAGAGTATATAGTTCATAGTTACTTTATAGAAATTTTAAAGCATAAAAGATATAAAAAAAACACCTAACTATAAACATATGATAATTGTTATTTTATAAATACACCTCAAAATTAAGACAACACAATTATAGACACAAAAAAACCAAAGATTAAAATCTTTGGTTTTTTTGTATATTATTTTAAAAAAACTTGTTATCTAGAATAATTAGGTGCTTCTTTTGTAATAGTTACATCATGTGGATGACTTTCTGCAATTCCTGAAGCAGTAATTCTTACAAACTCGGCTTGTTTTTGTACCTCTATAGTAGCAGCGCCACAGTAGCCCATACCCGCTCTTAACCCTCCAATAAATTGATGCATAGTTTCATACAACTCACCTTTGTAAGGAACACGTCCCTCTATACCTTCTGGAACTAATTTTTCACTATTATCTTCATCTCCTTGAAAATATCTATCTTTTGAACCTTTTTTCATGGCTTCAACAGAACCCATACCTCTGTAAGATTTAAATCTTCGTCCATTAAATAAAATAACCTCTCCTGGAGCTTCTTTAGTTCCTGCTAACAAAGAACCTAACATTACAGAATCTGCTCCGGCGGTAATTGCCTTAGGTATATCTCCTGTGTAGCGAACTCCACCATCAGCAATAACAGGAACACCAGTTCCTTTTAAAGCATCTGCAACTTGCATAACTGCAGATAATTGTGGGTATCCTACTCCGGCAACTATACGTGTTGTACATATAGAACCAGGTCCTATACCAACTTTAACACCGTCTGCACCAGCAGCTACCAAATCTAAGGCCGCTTTTGCAGTTACAATATTACCCGCAACAACATCTAAATTTGGATATTTTGCTTTTATTTCTTTTAATTTATTTAAAATATTGATAGAATGACCATGAGCAGAATCTAACACAACAGCATCTACCCCTTCTTTTTCTAATGCTTTTACACGGTCTAAACAATCGTCTGTAACACCAATAGCAGCAGCAACTCTTAATCTACCATACTCATCTTTATTAGCCTCTGGATTTTCTCTTACTTTAACAATATCTCTAAAAGTAATTAAACCTACCAATTTGTAAGCGTCATCTACAATTGGTAATTTTTCAACTTTGTTATCTTGCAAAATAACTTCTGCTTCTTTTAAAGAAGTACCCGCAGATACGGTTACTAGATTTTTAGAAGTCATCATTTCAGAAATTTTTCTCTTGGTGTTTTTCTCAAAACGCAAATCTCTATTGGTAACAATTCCTTTTAAAACATCATTATTATCTACCACTGGAATTCCACCAATTTTATGCTCATTCATTAACAAATTTGCATCCAAAACTGTTTTGTCAGCAGTAATAGTTACAGGTTCTAAAATCATTCCTGCTTCAGAACGCTTTACCTTTTTTATTTGTTTTGCCTGTTCTTTAATAGACATGTTTTTGTGTATTACTCCAATTCCACCTTCACGAGCAATCGCAATTGCCATTCTCCCTTCTGTTACAGTATCCATGGCAGCAGATATAATTGGGGTATTTAACGGAATATTTCTTGAAAATTTAGATTTTATTGAAACTGTATTGGGTAATACTTCTGAGTAAGCAGGGACTAAAAGTACATCATCGTATGTAAGTCCCTCAGAAATAACTTTATTTGTAGACATTTGCAATTCATGTTTAATTGCATGCAAATATACAACATTTATAACCATTGTTGTTAAATGAAATTAAAGTTTTTATTCCTGATTAATTTACTTTGAATACCCCAGTATTTTTTTGTATTTTTAAATATTAGTAAACATTAAAATTTAATTTTATGAAAAACATTATAATCCCCGTAGATTTTTCAATATATTCAGAGTATGCTTTAAAAGTTGCTGCCAAACTTGCTAAAAATCATGGTGCGAGTTTAACATTAATTCACATGCTAGAATTACCTTCTGGTTATTCTAATCACGATAGTTCATATACCAAAACTTTGGTTTTTATGATCAAGTTTGCTGAAAAGAAAATGGAAGAGTTTCTTCAGAAAAGTTATATGGAAGGACTTGAAATTACTGTAATTATTAAGCACTTTACTTTATTTTCTGAAATTGGTGAAATAGCAGAACAAAACAATTCTTCTTTAATTGTAATGGGATCTCATGGTAAAGATTATCATTCTGACTCTTACTTAGGTTCTAATACTGAAAAGGTAGTTAAAAACTCTAAAATTCCTGTTATCATTATCAAACAAGAATTAGATGTTGTAGAATTTAAAAACACTGTATATGTAAGTGATTTTAAAAGTGATTCTATTGACGCATATAAAAAGGCTAAAACATTTTTTGATTTGATTAATGTACAACCTAAACTATTGTTTGTTAACATTCCTGGAGGTGGATTTGTTTCTACCAAGGAAATGAGACAACGTTTTCGTACTTTTTTAATGGAGGCAGAAGGTAATTTAGATAATTTAGATAATTTTGCTAATTACGATGATTACAACATTGTTGATGGTGTAAATAATTTTGTTGAGGAAAATGATATAAGTTTAATTTCTGTTGCTACGCACGGTAGATCAAACATTTCTAAATTCTTTAATAATAGTGCTTCTATAGATTTGGCAAACAAAACTATTTTACCTGTTTTAACGGTTCTTATCTAAACAATTGTTTAAACTTAAAAAAAAGGCTATTTTTAACAAAATAGCCTTTTTTTATTAACTTCTATCTATCAATAACGCTACAGTAGCATCACCAGTAACATTAATGGTAGTTCTTAGCATATCTAGAGGTCTGTCTACTGCAAAAATTAGTGCCAACCCTATGGGTAACAAATCTTTAGGAAAACCAATACTATCTAAAACAATTAAAAGCATTACCATTCCTGCTCCGGGAACAGCGGCTGAACCTATAGAGGCTAATAAAGCTGTTGCTATAATAATTAATTGATTCTGAAAATTTAAACCCTCAGGCCATAAAACCTGCATAATAAACACAGATGCTATAGCTTGATACAAACTGGTTCCATCCATATTAATAGTAGCTCCAACAGGCAACACAAAACTAGAAATCTCTTTTTTTACATGTAAATGCTCCTCTACCCTTTCCATAGTAACAGGCAATGTTGCCGCACTAGAGCTTGTAGAAAAAGCTAATAACTGTGCAGGAGCTATATTTTTTAAAAACCACAAAGGAGATTTTTTAACAAAGATAGAAATACACAAACAATAAAAAATAACCATAAGAACAAGTCCTCCAACTACTACCAAAGCATATTTTAACAAAGCTAATAATATAGATCCATCATCAGAAGTAACTACTACCGTTGCCAACAACGCAAAAACAGCGTATGGGGCAAATAGCATAATAACATCTATCATTTTTAAAATAACTTCGTTTAAAGAATCAAAAAAATCTTTTAAAGGTTTGGCTTTTTTCTTATCTATTAACAATAAACAAACCCCTAAAAACAAAGTAAATACAATTACCTGTAACATGTTTTTATTATTTCCCATGGCATGAACAATATTACTAGGAATAACGTTTACCATAAATTGTAAAGGTCCTTTTGATTGTTGGGATTCTGCCTCTATTAATTTATTTTGTAGAGAACTATTTGTTACATAAGTATCTTTTAATTTCTGTACTGTTGCTGGCGAAATTCCCTCTCCTGGTTTAAAAAAATTAACCATAGACAAACCAATAACAATTGCTATTAGTGTAGTAAATATATAAATGGCTACTGTTTTTATTCCTATAGATTTAAACTTAGAAATATCCTCTAAATCAGAAATGCCTTTAATTAAAGAGCCCATGATTAATGGAATGGCTATCAATTTTAAAAGATTGACAAAAATAGTTCCAAAAGGCTTAATCCAATCAATTGTAAATTGCTTACCTCCTGATATTTGAGTTAAGACAAAACCTATAAAAATTCCTGAAACCAATCCAATAATAATTTTCCAATGCAATGCTATTGTTTTCATAAAAAAAAATTTAATGCCTTAAATGTAAACAAACTAAAACAGAAAAACATGTGTATTAACAGCCACAATCATTTTGACCGCAAGATTTTTTAGATGATTTTTTAACGTATTTATTGTACAAAAACCAAATTGCCAAACCCACGGTTATAAAGACTAATATAGTTTGAATCCACTCCATACTAACTAAGAGTTTGATATGCAATTAATGCTGATACGTATGCCATACCTGTCATTACAAACATTTGAATTAAAGGCCATTTCCACCCATTGGTTTCTCTTTTTACAATAGCAATTGTACTTACACACTGCATTGCAAAAGCATAAAATAGTAAAATAGAAATTCCTGTAGCATAAGAATATACGGGTTTTTTAGTACTTGCGTACACCTCATTTCTCATTCTTTCTTTTATGGTAGATTCTTGCTCATTACCTACGCTATAAATGGTTGCTAGGGTTCCTACAAAAACTTCACGAGCCGCAAATGAGGTAATAACAGCAACACCAATTTTCCAATCGTATCCTAAAGGTCTAATTGCAGGTTCTATAAATTTACCCATTACTCCTATATAAGAATGTTCCAATTTGTAAGAAGCTACTTCTGTTTGTAGCTCTTTATCTTGATAACTAGGATATTGGTTTTGAACAGTTTTTAATGCGTTATTTAACTTATTTCCAGGACCATAAGATGCTAATACCCATAAAAGTATAGATATTGCTAAAATAATTTTACCGGCTTCAAATACAAAAGATTTGGTTTTCTCAACCACATTATAAACTACGTTTTTAAATAGTGGTAGTTTGTAGTTAGGCATTTCTATAACAAAGTAAGATTTTGAGGCTATTTTTAAGAACTTATCTAAGATAGCTGCTGCTATAATAGCCGTAAAGAAACCTAGCAGATACAAACTCATCAGCACCAAACCTTGCAAGTTAAAACTTAAAAAAGTAGCATCCGCAGGAATAATTAAACCAATAATAATAGCATATACAGGCAAACGAGCAGAACAAGTAGTAAATGGGGTTACTAAAATGGTAATTAAACGTTCTTTCCAATTTTCTATATTTCTAGCAGCCATAATTGCAGGAATAGCACATGCGGTACCCGATATTAAGGGAACAATACTTTTTCCACTCAAACCAAAACGCCTCATAATTCTATCCATTAAAAAAACAACCCTGCTCATGTATCCACTTTCTTCTAAAAAAGAGGTAAATAAAAATAAAAATGCTATTTGTGGTATAAAAATAACAATACCTCCAATTCCCGGTATAATTCCTTCTGCTAACAAATTGGTGAAAATACCTTTGGGAAGATAATTTCTTGCCAATTCTGATAAACTTGCAAAAGTACTATCTATAAAATCCATTGGAATTTCTGACCAAGAAAACAAAGCTTGAAATACAGCAAATAAGATGGTGAAAAATATTAAATACCCATATACTTTGTGGATTAGAATTCTATCTAATAACGTACGTATATCTTTTGCGTTTTGAGGATCTTGTGTGTAGGTTTCTTGAAGTACTTTTTTTAAAAATTGATAGCGCCTGACAGTTTCTAAATGATGACGTTTTTTATCATCATCTTTTGCAAATTTTGAAAGCACCGTATCTTGTTCTTTAAAACAAGGTATAACGCTTAATAATGAGTATGATGTTATTATTTTTTTTAAATGAGAAATCCCTTTGTTCTTTTTAGAACTCACCAAGGCTATTTTAGTTTCTAGCATAGCTTCTAGCTTAGGAATATCAATATCAATACCTCTAATAGTCATTTGATCTGCCATGTTAATGGCCAAAATAGTGGGTATTCCTAAATCTTTAATTTGAGTAAAAATAAAAAGATTCCTTTTTAAATTTTCTATATCCACCACTACAACTACCACATCTGGATAGTTTTCGTTGGTTTTATCAGAAAGTACTTTAACCGCTACATCTTCATCTAAAGAACTAGCATTTAAACTATACGTTCCTGGCAAATCTATTACTTTTGCATTTTTTTCTTCATTTAACTTACAAACTCCTGTTTTTTAACTGTTATACCTGGGTAGTTTCCTACTTTTTGATTTAGGCCTGTTAAACGATTAAATAAAGACGTTTTACCTGTATTTGGATTTCCTATTAAAGCTACTTTAATATCGCTCATATTTTTTCTACTAAAATTTTAGAAGCCACCTCTAGTCTAATTGCTAAATAAGTACCACTAATATTTAAATACAGAGGGTCTTGCATAGGTGCAGGCTGTAAAACTTCAACATAATTCCCTTCAATACATCCCATTTCTATCAATTTTAAAGGAACATCATTCTCTTTAAAAAATTTAATAATGGCTCTCTCACCTCTTTGCAAATCTGCAACTGTATTCGCTTTTGTCATTCCATTTTTATTTAACCAGTTACCCAAAAAATAACTCGGTTGTTTTGTAATTTCAATAAAAACATGTGGTTACCTCGCATTAATAAATATTTGTTGTAAATGATATTTATATTTAATACGAGCCACAAATATAAGAACTATTTAGATTTATTTAAAATAAAAATAAGGTTTTAATATGTTACACGCTTTAATCCAATTTTAAATAATTTAATAGGTTTAAACAGTAGTTCTGTATAAAATAGCACTTAGTAAAAACTACCAATTTTTAAATCAATCAAATTAAAATAGAATCTTGTTGAAATAATGTGAGTTTCCACTTTTGGATAGCTTACATTTACAGCATAATTTTTAAAATATTAGTTATGAGTAATGGTACCGTAAAGTTTTTCAATAGTTCAAAAGGATTCGGATTTATCGAACAAGAAAATGGTGGTGATGATGTTTTTGTACACATAAATGGATTAATTGATGAAATTCAAGAAGGAGACAAAGTAAGCTTCGACGTTGAAAAAGGTCAAAAAGGTTTAAACGCAGTAAATGTAAAAGTAAACTAATCCCTTATTTTTACTTGTTTATATGAAAAAAGCTCATCAATCTTGATGAGCTTTTTTTATAAAACTTAACACAAACTTTTAAATTCTTTTTCAGAATAAATCAACATTTCTGTATCTATTAAATTAACCCTGGGCAAAAGGTGATATTGATAGAGCGTAAGATATAATTAAGTAGAAAACCTTTTTGAATAACTAGAAAAAGAAGATTCTCAATTTCAATAAATTCTAGGAATAGGATGTATTCTAATTGTGGAAAATATTATATTTACTCTGATATAAAAGCCTCTTTATTACAGTTTTCACCTTGGACTTTTCAGTTATTTTTAAATGATTAAGCAGAGAAAATATTAAAAAAGGAAAGCAAAAAAGCACAATATTGTGTTTAATGCCACTTTAAAAGGACTATATATCTGTATTTACAAAATATTACATACATCTCAATTAAATAATTTTCTATTTTTAAAATCTAATTTTACCTATAAAAAAACTCTTATTAATGGCTTTAGAGAAGGTTTTACAATATTATACTTACTCTAAAAAAATGCGGAGAGCATCTAAATGATATAGAATTATAAAATATCTATCAAACAAATCAATCCTTTAATTCAAGTAAATCTATTATCTTTGATGCATGAGTAAAATAATATTATTATTGCTTTTAAGTAGTTGTTTTTTTAGCCTTTTTAGTTGTCAAGATGAGTTTTGTGCTAGCACTACTACACCACACTTGGTTGTTAGATTCTACAATAAAGACACTCCTAACAAAATAAAAAATATACAATTAGTTGTTTGGGCAAACGATAAAGCAAAGCTTTTTAACGGACAAATTATTACTACAGACTCTTTGATACTACCGTTAGATACTCAAAAAAACTCTGTAACCTATCATTTTTCTAAGCAAAATGAAGCTGATCCTGAAAGCGTAAGTGTAGAAGATCTTGTTATTAAGTACAACACCAAAGATACTTATATTTCTAAATCGTGTGGATTTAAAAGCACTTTTAATAATGTATCTATTACAAATACAAACAAAGATTGGCTAAAAAGTCAGGAGTTAACCACCACAACTATTACAAACGAAAACAATGCACATGTTAAAATATTTCATTAGTCTTATTTGTTTGTTTTTGTTCACTAGAACCAGTTATTCGCAAGAAAAAAAGAAAGTTATAAAGGTTGAAAAGGAAAGTGTTTCTAAATTTTACAATCCAAAAACATACGGATTACGATTGGGAATTGATATTATAAAGCCTATTTTATCTTACACGCGCGATAATTTTAATGGAATAGAAATTACTGCTGATTATAGACTAAAAACTCAATTATTTGTTGCTACCGAAGCAGGAAATATGAATAGAACTATTCAAGAAAACAACTTTAATTTTAGTGTAAACGGAACGTATTTAAAAGCTGGTGTAAACTACAATCTATACACTAATTGGCTAAGCATGGATAATGAAATTTACATAGGTGCCAGATATGGGTTTAGTTTATTTAATAGTACCTTGAATAATTATACAGTTTTTCAAAAAGGAGAATACTTTGCCCCAAAAGAAGTAAATACTCCTACTAAATACACAAACTTAAATGCACATTGGGCTGAATTTGTTTTAGGAATAAAAACTGAAATTTTTAAAAATTTATTTTTAGGATTTATGTTAAGTGTCAATAAAATAATTAGCACCAAAGACGCAAATAACTTTAAAAATACTTATGTGCCAGGTTTTGGGAAAATTACTAAAAATGGATCTGGTGCAAACATGAATTATACAATTTCTTATAGAATACCACTTTACCAAAAATAAATTATGCAAAATATTCCTTCGGTAGATTTACAATTATTTTTTTCAGAAAAAACAAAATCTTTATTTGTAGAGCAAATTGGTAACGCCTTTAGTACTATTGGCTTTGTTGCTTTACAAGGTCATTTTTTATCTCCCCAATTGATTGAGGATTTATACACTGAAATTAAAAAATTCTTTGATTTACCTCAAAACATAAAAAATAAATATGAAATTGATGGACTTGGTGGACAACGCGGCTACACTTCTTTTGGAAAGGAAAGTGCCAAAGGAAAAAAAGAGGGAGATTTAAAAGAATTTTGGCATTTTGGGCAATATGTAAATAATGAGGAACAACTTTCAGAACTTTTAGAAAAAGTATTGATTCCTAATGTAATAGTTACAGAATTACCTAATTTTAACAAAGTAGGAAAACAAGTATATCAAGAACTAGAAAAAACAGCAACTTACATCCTTAGAGCCTTAGCCATTTATTTAGAACTAGATGAATTTTATTTTGATGAATTTATACACAACGGAAATAGTATTTTAAGACCTATACACTACCCTCCTATTGTTACAGAACCAAAAGGAGCCGTAAGAGCGGCAGCACATGGAGATATTAATCTAATTACTTTGTTAATGGGAGCTCAAGGTAAGGGTTTACAAGTACAAAATTTAAAAGGAGATTGGATAGATGCCATTGCTGCTCCAAACGAATTGATGATTAATGTAGGAGATATGTTAGCCAGATTGACCAATAATAAGTTAAAATCTACCATTCATCAAGTAATCAATCCACCCAAAAAACTATGGGAAACTTCCAGATACTCAATTCCTTTTTTTATGCATCCCATACCTACAATGCCCTTAAATTGTTTAGAAAACTGTATATTAAAAACACAACCTAAAACCTTTAAAGATATAACTGCTGGAGATTATTTAAACGAAAGATTAAAAGAATTAGGACTTATTTAATTATAACAACCTATAATAATATTATTATTATTTTGTATTTTAACAATAAATTAAAAAACTTATGCCCAAAAACAGAAATTACAAGCGAAAACGAACTAGAAAACAGAGAAGTAACAAAATTACCAACACCAAAATTTTTTTTATATTTTTAGGTAGTCTTTTTATACTTTTTGGAGTCTTTATTGGAGATTTTAACTCTAATTTATTTAGTGTTCCATGCTATTTATCTATTTTAATAGGTTTTGCGATTCAATTAATTACTGTTGCTATTTTTATGAAACAAAATTCAATAAAAACAAACGATGCCTAAAAAAACAAATGACTTATCAGCACTTGGTGCATTTGCCTATTCTACAAATAAAGATGTATATTTTGACAATAGTGAAGATCCAGTAGAAACAATCCCAAACCAACAACAAAAACTAGAAGCTATTTTCTCTAGTAAAGGGCGTGGTGGAAAAACAGTAACTATTATACGTGGTTTTGTAGGTACTGATGAAGATTTAAAAACATTAGGTAAACTATTAAAAAACAAATGTGGTGTTGGTGGTAGTATTAAAGATGGTGAAATTATTATTCAAGGAAAACACCGAGATAAAATTATGGAATTACTCACCAAAGATGGTTACAAAGTAAAAAGAGTTGGTGGCTGATTTTTCCATTTCAATTCCCAATTTATAGATTTCACCCCTACTTTATTTAAATAAAAATTAGTTTTAGAAAAATGTTGACACCCAAACCAACCTCCCTTGTTGGCACCTAAAGGTGATGGATGTGTTGCCTTTAAAACACAATGAATTTTTGTGTTTATTAAACTTTCTTTTTTTTGTGCAAAACCACCCCAAAGTAAAAAAACAATGTCTTTTTTAGACTCAGAAATGGTTTCAATTACGGCATTTGTAAACAATTCCCATCCATATTTCTTGTGACTATTAGGCTTTGCTTGCTCCACAGTTAAAGTAACATTTAATAACAATACACCTTGTTTTGCCCAAAAAGTTAAATCTCCATAATTCATTGGCATATTTACTCCTAGGTCTGATGTAATTTCTTTATAAATATTTTTTAAAGAAGGTGGAAATTTCTGATTTCCCAAATAAGAAAAACACATTCCGTTGGCTTGTCCCTTTCCATGATATGGATCTTGTCCAATAATAACCACTTTTACATCTTTAAACGCACAATGTTTAAATGCATTAAAAATAGAATTTTTAGGAGGATAACAAACACTTGTATTGTAAGCCGTTGTTACATTTTCAACTAATTTTATCCAATAACTCTTCTCAAACTCTTTGTTTAAGACTTCTATCCAATCATTAGGCAGTAGATTCTTCATATGTAAAGTTGAATGTGTATTTTTGTTGTGCTTACAAAATAACAACATCTATCGTAGGTACACAATTATAAATATGAGTCAAATACATAGCAAAACACTTCAAGATTTAGAATTCTCTATTATTTTAGAGCATATATCCAAACACTGTACTTCAGAAAAAGGAAAAGAACTTATTTTAAACATCATTCCCTTTTCTAACAAACCCGATTTAGACATTGCATTGTCTCAGGTGCACGAATATCAGGGCTCTTTGGTAAGTGAAAACAGGATACCTAATCATTATTTTGATGATATTGATAAAGAGATTAAACTCTTAAAAATAGAAAACAGTAAACTACTACCCGATGCTTTTTTAAAAATTGCCAATATCTCTAATACCTCAAATGAACTAATTATTCATTTTCAAAAATTTAAGGACTACTACCCTACGCTGTCTTTGTTAACCGAAAACATTGAATTCACAAAAAATATTGTAGATACTATTTTTAAAGTAATTACTACATATGGAGAAGTTCATAACAAAGCTTCTGAACTTTTAAATAGAATTCGTAAAAGTTTAAACGTAGTACGTAGTCAAATAAGCGTATCTTTTAATCACGAACTTGCAAAATACAATAAAGCTGGTTTTTTAGATGATATTCGTGAATCTATCATAGAAAATCAAACAGTGTTAGCTGTTCAATCTATCCATAGAAAAAAAGTAAAAGGAAGTGTTTTAGGCACTTCTAGAACAGGAAGTATTTGTTTTATAGCTCCTCAAAATACGTTGAACCTTAACAGGCAGCTACAAGAACTTCTGTTAGAAGAAAAACAAGAAATCAATCGAATTCTACGAATTTTAACTGATAAAATTCGTCCTTTTCATCCATTAATTAAAGAATACATCCACTTGTTAATTTCATTAGATGTGCTAAAAGCAAAAGCTTTGTACGCCGAAGAAATAAACGGAATTAAACCTGATTTTTCTTCTACTAAAGAAATTAACTATATAGATGCTTATCATCCTATTTTATTAGAAAAAAACAGACCTTTACAACTTCCTGTTATTCCACAATCTTTAAACTTAAGTAAAAAGCAGCAAATTATTGTAATTTCTGGACCCAATGCAGGAGGAAAAAGTATTACTTTAAAAACAATTGGACTGTTACAAGTAATGATACAGAGCGCTATTTTAATACCTGTTGATGAAAATAGTAGCACACACTTTTTTGATCATATTTTAACAGATATTGGAGACAATCAGTCTATTGAAAACCAGTTAAGCACTTACAGTTACCGATTGAAAAACATGCGTGGTTTTTTAAAAAAAACAACCAACAATACGCTATTTTTAATTGATGAGTTTGGAACAGGTTCTGATCCTGAATTAGGAGGTGCTTTGGCAGAAATTTTTTTAGAAGAATTTTATGAACGTGGTGCTTATGGAATTATTACCACACACTATACCAATTTAAAAGTCTTAGCAGATGAATTAGATAACGTAGCAAATGCCAATATGGCTTTTAATACCAAAACATTAGAACCTCTTTTTTCTTTATTAATTGGTCAACCTGGTAGTTCTTTTACTTTTGAGGTAGCTCAAAAAAATGGAATTCCTTACAATTTAATTAACCGAGCAAAAAAGAAAATAGACAAATCAAAAGTTAGATTTGACAAAACCATATCTAAATTACAGCAAGAACGAAGTAATTTGCAACGAAATACGTTAGACATGGAACAACAAAGTTCTAAAGCTAAAGAACATGTAGATATGTTGGCAGAAAAAGAATCTAAAATTCAAGAAAAATTACAAAGTTTTCAAACTTTGTATGATACTAATCAAAAGATTTTGGGTGTGGGTAGAAAAACCAACGAGCTACTAAACAAATATTTTCAGACCAATAATAAAAAAGAATTTAAAACTGAGTTTGAAAAATGGGTGTTGATTGAAAAAATAAAATACGACAAAGCACATCCAAAAATTAAAAAAACAAAACCCCAAAAAGCAAAAGAAAAACAAGCTGCAATAAAGGCTAAAACAATTTTAAAACAAACTGAAAAAGAGGTCTTAACCAAGGTTGTTAAAGTTAGAGAAGAAAAGAAAAAAGAAGAAAAAATTGCTGCAGAAAGAAAAGCCAATTATGTTTTTAAGTTAGATGATAAAGTTAGATTAATTGACGGAAAAGCTTGTGGAACTATTGAAAAAATTGATAAAAAAAAGGTGCTTATTAATTACGGAATGTTTACAACCACCACAACGCTAGAAAAAATTGAACTGGTGGTAGCTGCAAAAAGAAAGAAAAAATAAGATGAGAATATTAAATTTTCTTTTATCTATGTTGTTTGTGTCTGCAAAAATTTGGGCACAAGACCAGCACGAACCACAAATATGGCAAAAAATACACAGCCCTTTTGTTAATGTAATTTACAAACAAGGACAAAAAAAAGAAGCCTTAACCATTGTAAACACCATTAACTATATTCAAAAAAACAATAGCGGTTCTATTGGCAATCATACCAAGCCTATCGATATTATTTTAAGAGCAAATACGGTAGATTCTAATGGATTTGTAACCTATAGTCCGTTTAGAAGCGAATTTTTTAACACTTCTCCCCCAACGTTTAACAATCTAGGTACAACAAACTGGTTAAGTACATTGGCAATTCATGAATACAGGCATGTACAACAATTCTTAAATCATAAAGCGGGTTTTACAAATTTTCTATATTATTTAATAGGACAAAGAGGATGGGCTATTGGTTCTGCAATTGCTATACCCGATTGGTATTTTGAAGGAGATGCTGTAACTATGGAAACTGCACTTACAAATAGCGGGAGAGGTAGATTGCCTAAATTTACAGCCTTACAGCGTGCTTTATTACAAAATAAAACAACATATACTTATCAGAAAATAAGAAATGGATCTTATAAAGATTTAGTTCCTAATATATATGCTACCGGGTATCAAATATTAAACTATTATAGAAATCATTTTGATGCTCAAAAACTAGATAATATTGCCAAAAGCGCAGCGTCTTTTTCCTTTCCTTTTTATGGTTTTAGCCACTATATAAAAAAAGAAACAGGGTTAACAACTACCAAATTGTATCAAAAAACAATTGACGAAGGTTTGATAAAGATGAACAATCAACAACAAAAATCAAATCTTTTAAACTACCCTAACTACTCTAAAACTACTAACAAAACAGTACATTTTTATTCTTACCCTCAGTTTTTAGAAAACGGTAGTATAATTGCATTAAAAAGCTCTTTCAATCAAATTCCTATATTTTGTACTATAGATTCTTTAGGAAACGAGTCTAAAATTACCAATTCTATAATAAACAGCGATTCTTACTTTCATTATCAAAATAATCAATTGGTGTTTTCAGGCTATAAATACCATCCTAGATATACTGCTAGTAACTACCATGACTTGTATATTTACGATTTAAATAAAAAAAATAAAAAAAGAATTACCTTTAAAAAACGTTATTTTTCTCCAAGTTTTAACAGTAATAATTCTAAAATAATTGCTATTGATAACAATCAAAACAAACATTATTTAGTGGTTTTAAATAGCAATGATGGAGCTGTTTTAGATCGTATAAAAGTTGATGGAACAGCTACAAGACCTAAATTTATAGATAAAAATACGTTTATTTACATTCGTCATAAAAACCATCAACTTTCTATATTTAAAACCACCAAAGAAGGAAATACAACACAATTAACCCCTTGGACAAGCCATACGGTTGATGATATTAGGATACATAAAAACTTTGTGTATTACAGCGCCTCGTTTAATGGAATAGATAATATTTATCAAAGTCCTTTGGATGGGAGTTTAAAAATAAAACAAATGACCCGTGCCAATATTGGTGCTTACCAACCTTTTATAAAAAATAATATTTTATATTTTACAGAAACTACACATTCTGGTAATAAAATTTCTTACTCTGCCTTAAGTACTGTAGACTTTAAAATAAAAGAACCTGTTTTAATGGATTGGAACAATAGCCAAAGTATTCGTTTTGAAAAAGGAAGTATTCTTGATAAAATACCTACAAATACAAATTACAAAATATCTAAATACGGTTCTATATTTAACGGTTTAAGAATTCACGATTGGGAATATTCTTTTAGAGAAGAACAAATTGCTGTAACAGCCAATGCTACCAATCTGTTAAATAATTTTAGCTTGGTAGGTTCTACAAACGTGTTTTTACGAGAAAAAAATTCTTTTAAGGTTGCAACATTAGCTTCTTATAAAAAATGGTTTCCTATTCTAAATTTAGAAATAGATTTTTCTTACAGAAACTTTAACACTACTTTAAACACAAACAACATTGTTGTTAAAGGAGAGCAAACCTTTAATGATATTGCACTTAATCCGAGTATTACCATTCCACTTACTCAAATTAACGGTAATTATTTTCGGAATTTATCTTTAAATTTGGGTTCAGAATACCATCATTTATCAAACAATTCTTTTGAGCTAGAAGATGGTTCTAAAACATTGATTTTAGAAAATTCTAGATATAATTTGTTCAATTTAAAAATTGCAGCATCTAGTATCAGTAGAAAAGCCAAACAACATATAAACCCACATGCAGGGATTTCTTCACAGTTAAACTATAATCAAACTTTAAATGGGGTTTTTAAGGGGTACTTTTTAAAAACAATTAGTCGTATTCACTTTCCTGGATTACTTAAAAATCATAATAGTTTTATTACCTACAGTCAACAATTTAATAGTATTCATAGAAACAATCAGTACTTAAATTTAAAAGCAGATACCTTTATTTATGCAAGAGGTTTTAAAACTATCAATCATGCAAAAGAAACACAGAAAATATCTTTAACTTATCAACTCCCACTATTTTATCCAGATTTTGGAATAGCTGGAATTACTTATTTTAAAAGAATTAGAGCCAATTTATTTGCAGATTTTAGTAGAGTAAAATATGCGGTCTATAGAAAAAATGATTTGTTAAAACTCTTATACACTAAACAAAACTCTGTTGGTGTTGAGATACTTTTTGACAATACTTTTCTAAATATTAGACAAGCAGAAATAAGTTTGGGTTACAGGGGTAGTTATTTATTAACTAAAGACAATATCAATCCTAACAATCAATATATAAGTAATTTTTTTATTAGTACAAGTTTGTTTTAAAATGATTTAAAATTCTATCAATAATTACATATGTTAAAAACCTGTAAATACCATATTTAATAGAAAATATTATAAATTTACCTAAACTTAAAATCTAATAACATAAATAGTTCAAAATAGCACCAAAAAAAGGTCAACCTATACCAGTATAATACAAACCAACAAAACGAAATGAAAAAATTAGAACTATTATTAATCATCGCAATTTTATCTTTACAAGGCTATTCTCAAGAAAAAAACTTTATTGACCAACCGTATTTAGAAACTACAGCAATAGTTGACACTTTGGTTATTCCTGACCAAATTTATTTATCAATATTGATAACCGAAAAAGATACAAGGGGCAGAATTTCTGTTGAGGAACTGGAAAACCGAATGAATACCAAACTAATTGCACTAGGTATTGATACAAAAAAACAACTTACTCTTTCTGATGTAACAAGTAATTTTAAAAAATACTTTTTAAAAGGAACTGAGGTGTTAAAAAACAAAGCCTATACATTATTAGTTTATAACGCAAAAACCGCAGGAAAAGTAATCGTTGCACTTGAATCTGTAGAGGTTTCTAACGTTCATCTAAATAAAACGGAATATACAAAATTAGAGGAATTAAAAATTGAATTGAAACAAAAAGCAGTTCTTAAAGCAAAAATGCAAGCTGAATCAATGTTAAAACCGCTGAATCAGAAAGTTGGAAAAGCTCTTTATATTTCGGACTTAAATTCTAATATGATGAATTTATATCGAGGAAAAGCTGCTGGAATTCAAGTTAGAGGCTATAATTTAAGATCTAAAACCGAAGAATATAAGCCGATTGATATTGAGTTTGAAAAAATTAAAATAAAAAGTTCAGTAACTATTAAATTTGCAATTGAATAAAAAAACGCGTGGCAACACCATATAAAATTTATTGCTAGTTCTAGCCTACTTACAAAAAATTCTTACAGATTTTCTATTTGGTTTTTATTTGTTAAACCAGGTACTTAAACCGCGTAACTAACTATATATAAATACGTTAAACACAAGCTAAAAAAAAACAACCATACAATACAAGCATATTTTTTGTTCTGTTACTTACTAAAAAAAGAGCTTAATTTCTGCCAACACTAATAATAACATACTAATTGTATTTATTATATTTGGGTTTAAATTAACAACTAAAACTCTATGGCATTATTTCAAAATTCAGTATTAAAAAAACATTTGAAATTACAAGACAAAACCGCTGTAGATAAAGCTTATAAAAAATTTAGTAAATACTTTCACGATACTAAGCGACAACAAAATATACGAGAAAGTAAAGAAGAACAATATCAAGAAGGATTTTTACGAGAATTGTTTGTTAAAATTTTAGGATACACCTTAAATCCTGAACCCAATTTTAATTTAACTACCGAACTAAAAAACGAAAAAAATGCAAAGAAAACAGACGGAGCCATTCTTAAAAACAATCAAGCTCTTGCCGTTATTGAACTTAAAAGCACCAAAACAAAAGATTTAGAAAGCATCCGTCAACAAGCTTTTGATTATAAAGCCAACCAAACAGGTTGTGCTTACGTAATAACATCTAACTTTGAAAAAGTACGTTTTTACATTAACAATGCTGTAGATTTTGAGGAATTTAACCTTTTTACCTTAACGCAACCACAATTTGAACTACTGTATTTGTGTTTGCAAAAGGATAATGTATTAAATAACATTCCGCTTACTATAAAAATAGGTTCGGTTGTAGAGGAAGAAAAAATAACCAAAACATTTTACAACGATTATTCTGTTTTTAAACGCGAATTATTTCGCGATTTGGTAAAACTTAATATGAAGAATGAAGTATTTAGAACCGAATTACAAAAAGAAGATAACGAAAGAGCTAACAAAAATATAAAACAGCACTTATTTAAAAAATCGCAAAAATTAATAGACCGTTTTTTGTTTATTTTCTTTGCAGAAGACCGTGGTTTGTTACCCCCCAACTCTACCCTACGTATATTACAAGATTGGAATAAATTAAAAGATTTAGATACCGATATACCTTTATACAATCGTTTTAAACTCTATTTTAAATATTTAGATGAAGGTAGAAAAGGAACTGATAAAAAAGCCGAAATATTTGCCTATAATGGTGGTTTGTTTAAACCAGACCCTGTTTTAGATTCCTTAATTTTAACGGACGACTTACTTTATAAACATACCAAAACATTATCAGACTACGATTTTGAAAGCCAAGTAGATGTAAATATTTTAGGTCATATTTTTGAAAACTCTTTAAACGAAATTGAAAGCGTAAATGCCGAAATTGAAGGTGTAACGTTTGACAAACAAAAAACAAAACGTAAAAAAGACGGTGTTTTTTACACTCCTAAATACATTACCAAATATATTGTAGACAACACCATTGGTAAATTGTGTACAGAAAAGAAAACTGAACTTAACATTATTGAAGCCGATTTTACTGCCAAACGACAAAAGGAAACCAAAAAAAAGCTATTAACGGCTTTAGAAACCTACCGAGAGTGGCTTTTGCAACTTACCATATTAGATCCTGCCTGTGGTTCTGGTGCTTTTTTAAACCAAGCTTTAGACTTTTTAATTAAAGAACACCGTTTTGTAGACGAACTACAAACCCATTTATTGGGTGGTGGTTTGGTGTTTCCTAATATTGAAAATACCGTTTTAGAAAATAATATTTTTGGAGTAGACCTTAACGAAGAATCTGTAGAAATTGCAAAACTCTCACTATGGTTACGTACTGCACAACCAAGACGAAAACTAAACAGTTTAAACAATAATATTAAATGTGGTAATTCTTTAATTGATAGCAAATCTGTTGCTGGAGATAAAGCTTTTCATTGGGAAACTGAGTTTCCGAACGTTTTTGAAAAAGAACCTAAACGTCTTTTCTTAGTTACTTTTGTAACTCATAATTCTAGAATTTCAGATAGAATGGTAGCCTTTAATCCTCCAGAATTTATTAAAGACCTAAAACCTTTAGTGTTTGAAGATGAGGATTACACCAAAATGATTTCGTTAATTGGCGAAGGTATTACAAACTATAAGATACCTACAGTTAGTTTTACCGTTATTCCAGACCATGTGCATTTACTTTGTGCGGCTGATAACGAGGTAGCTTTAAACGAACAAATTAGAAAACTAAAAGGTTTTACTTCTTACGAGTTTCAACGATACAAAAAATGGAACAAAGGAGAACATAAAGTATGGGCGCAAAAATTTAACAGAAAACCTGTATTGGCAGATACAACACAGGTTAATAATGTGATAAATTACATTGTTAAAAATGTACCCAAACATAGCGAAAGATGGGGAGAAACTATTATTGACAATGGGCTGAAGCCCATTGCTGAGTTAAACAACAAAATTTGTGTGCCTTTTGAAACTGCAATACATAACAAAGGTGGTTTTGATGTGGT
>Ga0115030_1000030_pt1 | contig 49844 bp, 73 predicted proteins | sample SidtaG_4_FD_87174 | JGI IMG/M metagenome (GOLD analysis project Ga0115030, IMG submission 87174) | Marine algal microbial communities from Sidmouth, United Kingdom - Sidmouth_Male1 metaG | ecosystem: Host-associated > Algae > Red algae > Unclassified | place: Sidmouth, United Kingdom | collected... | reverse complement strand
GGGCGGGCGGGGGGGGGGCGGCGGGGGGGGGGGGGGGGGGGGGGGGGGGAGGGGGGGGGGGGGGGGGGGGGGGGGGGGGGGGGGGGGGGGGGGGGGGGGGGGGGGAGGGGGGGGGGGCTGAAACGGGGGGGGAATCCCAAGAGGGCGGGGTGTCGGTGACCACAAAGTATCGCTCGGACGAGCCAAGTGCAGTCGGTAGAGTGCCGGGCGGCGCAATCGACGAGCCCCCGGAGCCCAAAGCCGAAGGCAAGGACGCGAGAACCTCGTCGTCTTCGTCACCCGAGGGGGGGTCGTCGGCCCCCGCCGCCGCAGCTGCAGCAGCCGCAGCGGCCCCCAGGTCGGCGAGCACTGGCGCCGCGTGGGCGGAAGGGCGGCGGCGGAGGCGGCCGCGAGGTCGGCGGGCGCGGGGCGGGCGGCGGCCGGCGCGGCCGCAGCGGAGGCCGCCGTGGCAGCCGCAGCCGCTGCAGCGTCCGGATCGGCGGCAGCCGGCGCGGCGGCAGCCGCGGCGGCGGGCGCGGCCGCCGGCTGTGCGGGATGCGGGGGGTCGGCGGCAGCCGAATCGAGGGGCGGCGGTGCGGCCCCCAGCGTGGCGGCCGCGGCCGCGGCCGCCGCCAAAGATTGGACGGGACCGTCGGCCGACGGCGCAGGTGGCGCCGCCGCGGAGGCGGCGGGCCCGCCTGGGCCACCAGGTGGCGAGGCAGCGGGGGCGTGGGCGGCAGGCGCTCCCGCGGATCCTCCGCCTGCGTTGCTGCGCAAGTGGACCATCAAACGAGCCCATCGCAGGTCGTGGTGTGCAAAGGAGCAGTGACCGTAAAGATCGGCCCGTGCAAGACACGGGGCCGGAAAAAAATTCACACTGGTCAGCAGGTGCGAAGCGCGCGGGTCGCGAATCCCCCCGACAGACGCCCGAGCAGGGCGCGCGGCGGGGAGGAAAGAGAAGGTGCCGGTCGTTTTGCGGCCGGCCCGGCGCCGCCCCGCCTTCTCGTGTACCGGCGGGCGCTCTGTCCGCCGACCCGCTGCCGGGCATCCGGTTGTCCGGGCGGTTGGGGACAGCCCGTCCCGCCGCCGCCCAGTCGGCCTCCGGCTGACGGCCGGTGGCCCCCCGCGGGTCGGCGACGGCCCCCTGCTTGGCGCGCACGCTCAAAAAACCCGACAACTACGTACTCACCTCTCTCCAGGTGATCCGTATATCTGACCATCGACAAACGAGGCCGTATTCGTTTGCCTAATGATGAGCCCCAGCTGACGCCGATTCGTCTGATTTTCATGTGCGCCAGCGTCTGGGCGTGTCGACCCTACTGCATCCGTGCTGAAAACGACTGTTTCAGTACTGCACGAACTGTACTGGCACGTGTCTTGGTCTTGTAGTCTTTGAACTCCTGATTATATACATTTCAAGCTTTGGATGCCCTATTTGTCGGCTCCAGGCTCCACTCTCCGGCTACCTTCAGCCACTCGCCCCGAGATTCCTACCCCGGCCCTCCACAGGTCGCCTCGGTAGCCCACCGGTCCCCCTAGTACCCCTTTCAGCCATCCTTATACCCTGAAAGTCTCCCTGTCGTCCCGCTCCCGGCGCCGGGCACCAGTGCGCCTCTTTTTTTTAGGGTGGATGCGATTTATTGTGCCCCTTCGGGAGCCCGCTTTTGAGGGGCCGTCGTTCCCAGGGAGACCTGGGGCGATCGGCGTGATGATGAGAAGAAGTCAGTTTCAAAATGACCCCATCAACATCGTCGCACAAAAGCCCTTCCTGAGCAGCCCTCAGACCACATGTGGCGAATTGAGAGGACTGTTCTCAAAGTTCTCGATTGGGCTTGGGACGTGGCGGCCTCTCACAGGCCCTCTTACGTATGGGCCGGAAATGGGCCATAAGTGCCAACAAGCTATTACCGACCAGGCCACATTTTTACTGATATTTCCCAGCGTTGGCGGGCCGTTTGTGGCCCATTTATTGGGAGAAGAGCGTCCTAGGAATCTCGGAGCCTCAGCGGCGGCGTAATCCGCGAGATCCGCCACTGATTGCGGTGGACGGGCCGACGAAAGGCAGCGCAAATTTGACACGATACAGACACGAAGCGCGTGTCTGATACGAAAAGAGAGATTGGAATTCAAAACGTCGATTGAGTGCCACATGGCGTCACAACCGGCTGCTCAAAAACACAGGAGCGGCGTCCTCCCAGCCGATTGTTCTCTCGCTAGAGATTAAGCAAAACAATGGAGTCTTCGACGAATGCTCCCGCCTCCCTCTCCATATAGCATGGGAGCAGAGAGTTGGCCTTAACGACTCAGATGTATGACCAAGTCCAAAGTGATACTCCCAAGAGCAAGTGTAGTGTGCCTCGAAATTGAGAAAAGAAGGCAGATCCACGGCAACAGATCTCGGCCTGGGATACCCGTTGGTAGCTTTCTCTGATGCGGCTCAGCCGTCCCAGATTCTGCGCAAAGCTCAAGATGGAAGAATGACAAGTACCTGCGAGTAGAACGCAAAGAAGCGAGGGCACGGGTATCACGTATTTGCCGAGCCCGCCGCCACACCTTCTTCCGGCCAGGGCGCAAAAACAGCAGCTGCAAGCGTGGTGGTACCTTCTTGCCACACCTCCTCTCGGGCAGAGCCCACCACCAACAGCAGCAAGCGTGGAGGTTCCCCTCCCGCAAGCCCCGTCGAGGGTAGGGCCCACCACGAGCAGATACGAGCGTGTTGGCGCCCCATCGCGTCAGACTGTAATTGGAAAAGACCGGTCCCGAATGATTCTCGGGTCCAGCACCAGTCGCGGTGATGACGCAACTCATACATGGTGGCTGCGAGCGCGCAGCGTGGTGACTTACCATGCGATGGCCTCGGGTTCGGCGCGAGCCGCTCGTTGTTCTTGACACGAGAAGCAGGCTCGTATCATCAAACCCTGGCTAGTCGGACTGCGTCCATGCCCCCCGCCGCAACATGGCCGCGCGGTCAGCTACTTGCCGGTCGCCCCTGCGGCACGAGAAGGCTTCGCTGGCATGGCCTGCAAAGGCCGCCCGGAGTCCGCAATCACGCCTGACAGCCGACGAGCGGACATGACCCGAAGAAGGGGCCGACGCCAAATATGCTTCGCTGCCACCTCCCCATGCTCAGCAGGACGGCCACTCTTCATTTGTGAAAAGGAACCACCAGCAGCAGCATGATGTATCCATGAAACGTGCCACAAGGAAATTTCTCCCTGATTGGCTTTTGTTTGCGACCCTTGGAGCCCTCTTTCTGTGCCGCGCCATCTTGGTCGCTTTTTGAGCGCCTCGCACTAGCTCGCAATCTCCAAGAGAGTACCGCGACGGCAGCGTCTGTCTCGATAAATGCAAGGAGAGTCAGAGCGTTTCTCATTCATGGGGGTGGCAGCGGGTTCACGCTCTCCATATCGTTCCGTCGGCCTAGTGGTCGGCAGCGCTTTGGGCCAGCTCGCGCACGGCCGCTGTAGTACCACGATCAGGGAGGTGACCTCAGGAAAACGGAAGGAACGGCCGTCTGGGCCGCTCGCGCAACACCCGCTATGGGACTCGAGGTCCAGAAAGTCGGGCCGATAGAGTCTTCACGACATGACGACACGGCGCACATTCCGGAGACGACTGTGACACCCACCCTCGTCGCCCTTCGGCCTTCAACGGCGGAAACTGTTGCCCGGGCTCAATTTTCAGATTGGCAGTTGGCACGGGCCGCTACCAACCAATGAAGATATTTCCCGCCATGCATATCAAGTCCCCCGAAGCGATTATTGCAGACGAGGGGCAGTCACCGTTCCGCGCGCAACGCGCTCCAGCCGGCGCGTGGCGCCCGGACGGCTGTCGCCTACCGCGCCCTCTTTCCGGGGCAAACCAGCCCCCTGTGGAGCCCTCACAGCGGGGCGCGCAGGCGGGGCGCGTCCCTTCGGTGGCTCGCACCGGTGCGCGAGCGGGCCCGTCATCGTAGATCCCACGCCACCGTCCCGTCCGCGACTACCGACTCAGGCGTCGCCAGCCTCCGCCGGTCGTCGCGCCCCGGGCGCCCCCGACTGCCCACCGGCCGCTCCCCCGCCGCCGACGGGGACCCCGGAGTACTACAGCCGCCCTCTCGCAACATATCGTAGGCCTAGTCCTCACAGATGTGGCGGCGGCTGGTGTCGAGGTCCAGCGCATGCTTGGTCACGGGCCGCGAGGCGGCGACGGGTGCAATCATGGACCCCTGGCGAGAGTGAGCCACCCCTTTTTTGTGTCCCAAAAGAGAGGTACCGATGTGGCGGTATCTTTGGCCGTGGGAAATTCACACACACAGCCGGCCGTCCAGCTGGACGCGCTTTGTGCCCCGCGCCTCCTGCCGCCCAGAGCGCGCCTCTCTTACATTGTTTCTTCACCCTCTTGTCAGCGCCGAATCAGCGCACGCGGCGTCCCATCGTTCTCGCGCGTTATTTTGGGAGCTGTTCTTCCGCATGGCCGCGCCGGCGACGAAGGCCGGTGCACGGCGGGTTTGCGGTGGGGCTGGCTAGCTCTCTGAAACTCGTATTGTGAGCACGCTTCCGGCCGATTTCTCCTTCTCACCCCGTCCCGTCTGCCGCGTTGGCTCGCCCCTCGCATCCGTCCGCACCGCCCGGCGTGACCGCTGTTGCCGCGCCAGTGCGCACTTGTCGGCCTCCTGGGCAGCCAGAAGGGGGCACGTGTCGGCGGAACTGAATGTAGCATGGCGGCCGGACATCGCAGAGCTCGGCAGCCACCTCGAAGTAAAGCGTGCGGCCACCGCCGCGCATCACCAAGTGCAAAAGTCGCAGCGCTCTTGCACATCCATCTGCGCGCGCCGCAAAAGGACAGGACTTGCAGCAGCTATCGCTCAAAAGGTAGTGCGGCGGCCGCCGCGCATCGCCACTTGCGGCAGCTTCCGCACAGCAGTGAGTAGAGAGGCCGGTGGGCAACAGGATGTTCCGTGACAGGAGCGCAGCAAGCCACTTGGCTGCCGCCGCGCAGTCAAGAGTGCGGCAGTTGCCATGCAAAAGACAGTGCGGCGGTCGCCACACATCAGCCAGTGCGACGGTTTGTGCGCAGCATCCCCTACCGTGGCCCGTGCGCATGAGAAAGTGGATTGCGGAGGCCGCGATAGCCGCAGAGCACAAGGAAATGCGGCGGTGGCTCAGCACTAACACGTAGGGCAGCGGCCGCCGAAGATCACGTCTGGAGGGCGCCGCGCGGAGAACAGAGGAGACTCTGCCTCAGCGAGAGAGCCACTCTGGCGGCGGCTGCACTGCAGCACCACGTGCGGCGGCTGCCGCTCGACAACCCTGCGCAAAGTGGCTGCCGCACCACAAAAACAGGTGCGACGGCCGCCGCACAAGAATAACAGGTCCGCTGGCCAACGCAAAACACGGACAGGTGCGAAAATCGCGGCATACGCATGAAAAAGCACCTGTGGGGCGTCCGTCACGCGAGCGCAAGAAAGATGGCGGCTCCCGCCGCCGTCGACGTGTCTCACGCCAGACCCAACTCGTGCGCACGATGACGCCACAGCATGCATGGCCTCGCGGTCCCGCGATCACGCCACTTCCTTGTGTCAATGATGCGATTTTTACCCCAGTGCGTTGTGTACGGGACGTTTTTAAACCTTCAGGACTCTTCCTGGGCCGCTGCGTGGCCTCTCAGCTGTCCTTCGAGTGAGGCGATGTCAGTATTCGTGTATGCAACATGACGTATCGTTCGCTGGCTGGTGTATCCAGTGGTAGGGGCGTGTGCAGCGATCAGCTCAGATCTGCGAGCCGCGCAGGAGTCGCTTGCGAGGCGGAGGTGCCGGCCTGGGAGCTGTGCGTGTGTCGAGCCTGCCCACGCTTGGAGCCCCGTCTCGGGGGTCATTCTGGCCAGTCCCACCACACAGGCTCGCGTTCGCGCTCTGGCCGGTGGCTCGTGCGAACGGTTTGGTGGCTGAACTTTGTCTGTGCGCTCTCGCCGATGCTCCTCGCGCGGCTCTTTTCCGTCCCTCCGCGCTTCCTCCGATTTTCCTCTTTCGCCCAGCCAGTGTTTTCCTCATGCCCCGCACGCTTGCCTCCCCGCCGGCCACTTCCACGCTCGGGATTACCACGGGGAACGCGCGTTGAGGGCGCCAAGGACACGAGGAGAGGCCGAGAGCAACGGCTCAGCACCTGTCCCCCTGCAGCTTCGCCCTCTCCGCCCTGCCCCAGTACAAAGACATACAATCAGGGGAACACGACGCCGCCGCCCACCCTTCCCCGCCGCCTCACTTCCGAATATTTTCACCCCGCAGTCTACTTTACGTTCTGCCTCACAGAGCCGGTCGATTTCAGCCTGGCGCCATGGACGGGCGCATTCATGTCTCTTTCCTTGGGACGGAGGTCCTCTCAGGCGGCTTGAACCATTGTTTTCCTTTTTTTAGGGCTAGCTTTACAAATGGCTGCCTGCTGGCCGACAGCTTCCGGACGGTGGCATGCCTTCTGAGCAACACCGGCCTCCGGGTTTCTTCTATTTTGGCCTCCGCGGACAGACGACGACCACAAGTATCTGCAATACCTGCGTGCTCGTATGTGATATGACCAAAGCGGCCTGTCCCATGGTAATTCTCATCGTGGATCTCGGCGGCTTGCTCCCTTCAACGACCACAATGAACACCCCTGTCAGTGGGGTGTACGCTGAAGATAGGCGGGCCAACATCACGGCCCACCTCATTGAACTACCAATGAGCTACCCGGGACGCCCTCCGGGCCGCCCGGATAGTGGCCGGCGGCAGACGCGGATAGTCCCCCGCGGCAAACGCCCTTCGTGACGCCCACCGGACCGCTTGGACGATCCTCCATGGTTGTTTAATGCGCGCTGCCCTCTGAGAACTCTGGACGGACCCCCTCGTGGGAGCCTCGATCGCCGACTCGGGGGCTGTCCGTTTCTCAGCCATCGGTGGGGCTTGCTGCGTCGTGCGAAGGGCCCCACGTTCGACTCGCCACCGTTCCAGCCAAGCTCTCTCACCGACCGTATCGGGGGTAGGCACTGGCCTTAGCGCTCCGGATAGCCATCAAGTAGCTGGGCGCTGTCGGCTCGGGCCCCTTCTTACCCTGTGATGCACCCCTGGGCGTCGTGTAGAGGCCAGCGAAGTTCCAATCTTGAATGCTGGGGCGACATACAGCGGACGCGGATCACGGCCGTGCCACCCAACAATCCCGCGCTGTCGATCAATTTTCCCGCGTCGTCGCAGGCGGTTTCGCCGCCTACGCCGCGGGGGGCGGCTCCGCAACCATTTTACCCTGCGGGAGAGAACCGTTCCCCGCCTTGGTGGCAACCGTTGCAGAAGTCGACGCTGCTGCAGGCGGCAACCCACCCAGTGAATATGTTGGGCGGAAACCCAGCCCCTTCCCCTTTGACGTTTTCACTCGGGCCCTTGCGGCCACAGCGTCCGCCCCTGGGCCCTCTCCACCCGCAGCAGCCTTTCTGGTTATGAAGGCAAGCATGATTACGTCATTGGGTTCTGGTCTGGGCTGGACGGACAAGTACCGAGAGCCGCTTTGCAGGGAGCACTTGGTGGAGAGCAAGGATCCTGGTACGGCGACCTGCTGGTCCATTGAGCCTATTTGGGCATCACTACATGAAACGTAGACCGCATTGATAAAGATGGGGCCAGTACGCGTCAAGAGCAATGTGAGCGCACTCGAGAAGCACTTGAAGAAGATTTGTATGGGCGTGAGCACGTGTACGTCTCATTACCTGGCTGTTTAAAAATTTCGAACAACCCGCAGCCTCTCAGAAGAGAACATCAATGGTGGCGCTGTCGAGCAATATTTCTGAAGAGAAATCTTTGAGGCCATCCGCAACGACCGGGAGAAGGACAAGCGCTAGGAAAAATCGGAAACGCGGAGGGTCAAACTGGCGCTCTGCAAGCGGGTGGTGTGCTGGTGTGTGCTCCAGACGTCCGACAGGTTCAATAACGCGGCCAGCATTGCGGTCGGCAACATAGACGTGGACGACCCCTCCGACAGAAACGGCAAGAGCGGCAGCATAACCAGCCCGAGAGCGGCCAACACGGAAAACGAGCGCCTGCCGTTCGGCATCCATGCTGCCAAGCAGACGCGGTTCGAGGACGCAAATATGGAGAAGATGATGAAGGTCAACACGGTGGCGGTCAAAACACTTGCGGTGGCGGTGCACGAGCGTTGTGTGGCTTGCTTCTTTGGCTCTGCTGCGCGCAACACGCGTGAGGAGTCCCTCTAGCGTCAGACGATGTTGATGAAGATGAGGTGGTGCGCGCACATGAAGGCGGCGCCTGCACTGCCTCCTTCGTCGGAACTGGGTACCGCCCATGTGGCTGATGGGATTCAAAATGTGGAAGTGGACGCCGATGTAGCTGCTTTCTAAATTACGTCCACCGCCACAGTTGCCACGTCTCCGGGGCTTCCAGCTGCCGGCTCTGTCGCCAAAACCAGTTTGGTTCCTGGACGGGAGCTGTCGCATAAAACGCCGTGTCACCCCAGCCCACAGAAACAGATAGGGACACCTACTCAGCTGAGGGAACCCACCAGCACACCCTGGCTCGACTCTCGCCCGGTGACACGGTCACCTAGGAAGAAACCCGACGGCGCAAAGAGGGAAAAAGGAGGTGAGAACGCAGTTATTTTTATTGTGGAGAAGCCGGGCCACGGGCGCCCCGCTGTCCCCTTAAGCCAACATCGCGGTGCGGGGGAGATTGCGCACGCCGCGCCGGTTCTGGTCCTTGGGGCTGACCGCGCGCTTTGTGCACCGGGTAGCGCCTGGGCGACTCTTCTTGCCGGCCTCCCCGATTGCTTGGTCCGGGATCCCGCCGAGCGCTACGACTCCATCATCTCTGCGCCGCTTATCCGAGCGCCGATCGAGGATGAGTACCCCGAGTGGTTGTCCGCGACGGAGTCCCCAGTGAAGGCCTTGGCCGCCCCGCCGGCGTACCCCAACCTGCTCTTCATGCCTATTCCGGGTTCGTAGTTGCGTACGCCACGCATGATGCCCCTGTCAACTAATGCCAACTCCGAGCAGCGGGTGCGTCGGCGGAGCTTCCTGATCAGCTGGAACCACCAAGGGTTTTGGCGCCTTTCCCCGGTGATGCGCACCCAGTTCTTCGCAGCGGTGCCCTCTTGGTTCGCACAGATGAAGATTCCGATTGGGTTCACCACTGGGCGCTCCTTTGTGGCGTTCTACGCCCGGGATGAGATCGACTGGTCGTGTCGGGACGCCCACTCCGCCACAATGGCCATCTGGGTGACCGAGTACTTGGTGATGGCGTGCAACCACTGGTACGAGGAGGCGAGTGACAGCCGTTTCTGGGTGTTCTCAGGCGCCCTGGTTGGCTGGCTGAATCAGCTCGAGCCGGAGGATCTTGCCGTTGATGAAGCCGATGCCTTAGGCTTCTTCCAGGCCATGCTGGCTCTGCGGGCGGCTCTCTCGGTCCATGATCAAGCCTCCCACGACGCCGTGCGCCGTCTTGATACCTCCCGTCGGGACCGGGATGGGCGGCGCACGGTGGTTACCCGGCAGGACACCGACGGGGTGCGCATCGTCGTCCAGAACCTCTTTGACGCCGCGGCGTACTCGATCCCGGCGTCTTGCGTGGCTGTCCCGGCGGAGGCACCTCTGTGTCGCGCCCAAGTTCCCCTCGCGTCTGTCGGGGTCCCGTCGGGCTGGGCGTCTGCCGTGGCGCAAAGAACCACTGGGTCCGGATCTTCGCCCTTGGGTGGTCTGCCTCTGCCGGGTCATAAACTGATGCCGCCTCCACGTCCTTCCCACCTCGCCAATTTCGGTTACCTTGGCGACGACGGCTCCTTCTTCTCGGGCGGACCCTACGACTCCCATGGTGAGTACCGTGGCCCGGGTTGCGACGGTCAACCGCTTGCTTTTGGCCCCCTCGGTGCCCGACTCACTCCAGTGGGATCCGTCGGCAACACTGGGGTCGGAGGGTGAGGCCTGGCTGGAGCGTCTTGTCGGGCGCCTCTGTGGGGCGTCGGCCAGTTTTCCCACCAGCGTGCTCGTGGTCTCTCTGGTCGACTTTCTCGGGTGCTTGTCGAACGACTTGTTCGCCTGGGCGGACACGCACCCGGTGGGGTACCCCGAGGCTCTTGAGGCAGTCCTGCAGGGGTGGTCCCGTACCGGCGTGAACGACCAGCTTTGGCGTCTTTCAAACATCCACCAGCAGTGCCAGGAGAGCCTTCTTCGGCGGGCGGAGCAGGCCGGTACTTGGAGAGCCCGCGGGTCGGGCACCGGTGATCAGCGGGAGGAAGCCGCTCGAGCGAGCGAGACCTGGTATCGCGACGCGCCTGGGAGCCCCCAGCGAGGCAGCGGCTGTAACGGCAACCAGACGTGAATGGGGCACAGCTGGTACGAGTCGCGTCCTCGGGCGAGCACCCCGGTTGATATTACGCGTCGTTATGGTCCTTCCTTCGCGGGATCAGATGGTGAGTCTGGTCATGAGCGCCCTTCGGCGACTCGTTGCTGCCTGGACTGAGGCGCCGTGCCCCAGGTCGGTGTCGGTCGGGTTCAGGAGCATGCGTGTGCTTCGTGTTAGCCGCGGTAGACCCCGGCCCCTTAGCGAGGGAAGAATCGGGAGACATAGAACTTGCATAAACGAAAGATGCTGTCTCTGGGCTGTTCCGTCAGGCCTACTGGGCGTCTTGACCCGGCTCCACCTGGTCTGGATCTAGGGAGAGAAGCCCCTTGCGACGACAATGCAGGGACACGGCCGCCACCGGTAGACGACCCTAGTGTTGCAAGATCTCGTCTTCTGGCCCATAGCCAAACCAGCGGACCAGCAACCAGTGCATCCTCTCCTCGTCCCACGTGTGGTCCATAAACCGGTCAAACACAAACTCTGACCCACCCGGCTGGAGCGCGTCTGGTATTGCCACTTGCGGTTGCTTGGGTCAGTTCGGGGGGTCCACAGGACCCACCGGCACCGCATGGTCGCCGCTTGCCCGGTAAAGGATTCCGCCTTGGTCAATCAGGTAGGTTCTCCCGTCAGTCTCCAACACCTCGTACGGCCCTGTCACCTTAGGGTCGAGCTTGTGCTTCCGGGTGTGGTTCCGCAGGTACACCCAGTCACCACTGGTCACGGATACCCGGCGAGGGCGGACTTTCTTGCGATAGTCCCTCTTGTACCTGGATTATGGTTTGGATATCGAGTCCCGTACTTGGGGTAGCAAGGCCTTGAGCGACTCCAGGAGGGCGTCCTTGGCCTCGGCCACCTACTGACTCGGGTCCTGCGCCATGTTTTCTGGCATCGGTGTCACGGAAGAGTTGCTCAGGCGCCGTGGGGTGACCAAGTCCGTTGGGGCCACGCCAGTAGTTCGGTGGGGCCCCTAGTTGTACGCCAGCGCCAACACGGAGACGAGCTCGTCCCAGTTGTCATGATGGTCCTCGATGTAGTGCATGAACATGTCCACGAGCGTCTTGTTGAAGCGCTTGACCTGGCCATTGGTCTGCGGGTGGTACGTGGACGTTTACACATTCTGAATGCTCATGAGGTTACACGCGCACTGGAAGATCAAGGAGGCGAACTGGGGTCCGTTGGCTGTCAGTACTGAGTCCAGGGGCCCATATAAGGAAATCCATACCCGGCAGAACGCCGACGAGACATCCGTCGCGGTGACGCCAGCCAGGGGGAAGGCTCTTACGAGCTTAGAGAACCGGTCTACGATGATCAGGAGGAAGACGTTCCCGGTCGTGGTCTCTGTCAGGGGTCCGAGGCGGTCCATCGACAGGATCGCGAAGGGGTCCTTCGGCGGGAACACGTTGAGCACCGCCGTGCGTCGCCTTGGAGCAATCCTGTTCCTGGCGCAAGACCAGGGGTTGTCATGGATATATCCCTTAGGGATATATCCGAGCATGATAATTGTATCCTCCTCGGATAAGAGCCGCTGCGGCGTATCCGTATCCAAATATGCCTCGGGGACTCCGTCAATAATAATCTGAAGCGCGACTCGAGCTGCGCATTATATCGTATGCTTCTTGGACTTATTATATCCGAGTATATCCGGCCTGCGGGTGGGACCGGGACCACCTAAAAGCCGCCGGCGGCGCTTCTGGAGATATTCTCGAGCCAGAGCGCTTCAATTAATCTGATCACACCCCCGGTCCCTGTGGCATCGGTAATAACGGTGCACAACCTCCCACCCCGCGACGCCAACTGTCTGTGCCAGCAACATGCTTCTCACGCTTCCGATCTGCTTTTCTACCAACCTCACTCATCAAGCATGTCTTCCTCATTTCCAAGTGCCGACAGCGGCAGTAGTCCGATCGACGAGGACGTTGTGACGCCGCAAAGGTGTCCCCCCCCGCCCCCGACCGAGCAGCACCGGCCTTTGTCCGGCTCGCAGAGGAGTGACGAGGAGGAGGCGCCCCCGTCCCAGAACACTGCGAGCGATGTTGACGTCCTGGCCTCAGTGGTAGGGCCGTAGTCGACCACGCCGGCGCTCACGTTCCCTTCACATTTGATTCATGGCGGGCGGGAGTGGCTTCCCGTGCAGGACGGGGGCAAGGCCTGGACCAAAGGACCCAAGGCGGAGTACTTCTTCGACACGCTTCACGGGTCAGGCGAGGAGCGGAGGGGCCACTTCGTCGTCCGGTGCCGCGTATGTGCCCTGGAAGGAGTAACCACGACGTCCATGCTCCGTCGTGGAAAGTCGAGCAACGTCTGGAAGCACTTTGATATGGTGGCGGCATCGCGGGTCTCCATCGCGCTGCAGCGGAGCAGACATGCAGCTGTCGCAACCTACAGGACGGACGCCAACCATGCCCCCAAGGCTGGCGGCAGAGAAGCGGGTGGCCCCATGTCGGCGTACCTGACGGTACCGCGCGACAGGATCATGAGCCCCGAGCAAGCTCGTCCTCATCACGAGCACTTGGTCCTAATGCTCGTCATGACGCTGTCTCCGTTTGCCCTGGCAGGGAATGCGTACTTGCACGAATTGTTTAGAGGGCTGAAAGTGCCGCACACAACCCCATCTCCGGATGGCGTGCGCGAAGTCTTGTTGGATTTGTACCTCTTCATCACGGATCGACTGCGGCGCGAAGTGCGACAGCTGCAGAGTCGGTACCGGGGGCTACCCTTCTTTCACCTCGTGACGGACCTGTGGACGGAGCGCCACGGCTCTGGATCTTACAGGTCGCTCGTGCTCAGGTGCGTGAACCCCGACGAACTCTCAATGCTTGAGCTTCACCTCGGCGTCACGTCCTCCGCCGGGCGCCACGACCACGAGAACATCAAGACTTGGCTGCTGCTGCAGCTGTCGCGCTTCGGGGTGCGCCCACCAGACGTTCGCTCTTCCACAACGGACTCGGGCAGCAACGTCAAGAAGGCCCTAAGGCAGCTGTGGCCGCGATGGATACTCTGTGCGGCACATGCCATCCATCTAGCAGTCAAGTCGGCGCTGGGCGCGACGGGGCAGACGGCAACTGCACAAGACTCTCGGTCGGGCGCCGCCGCATCCTCAAGGCCAGGAAGCCGAAATCCGGCGGTCAGCACACTCTTGTGTCGGACACGCAAGACGACAGCCCACTTCCACAAATCACCTGCGACGGTCGCGATGCTCAACGCTGTCCCGCTTCCTGGGGATAATGGCGCCCGAAAACTGCTCACGGAGTCGCTAACTTGGTGGGGTTCAACTTATCTTTCGTTTGCACGGCTTTTCACCCTCATGCCGCGGCTGGTCGGTTTTGGGAGGTTGCGGAACCGAACGGCCGCGCAGGAGAGGCGCTGCATCGAGCGGGCTGACTGGGAGCCTGTGCGGCACCTGATGGGTGTCCTGCAGCCGTCTTACGAGGCGTCTGTGGCATTGCACTTCGCATCCGCCACCGTGGCGGAGGCGTTCGAGCTTGTGTGTTGACTGCAGCGTACGATGCAGGTGCCCTCGTACCCTTGCCCCGTTGACGAAAGAGCCGCTGGCCGTTGGACGTGACGCCATTTTCGCCTTTTTAGACGCGGACAAGGGCGGGACAGACGTTATGGAACTTGATGGACACCTCTACGAGCATGAGCAGGTGTACGTGACTCGTACTCGGACCGCCACCAGTTTGTGCTCTGAAGCAGCGACGGTGGTGTCCGGGCCTCAAGATGAGCTTGACAAGCGTTTCCTCAACGAGATGGACAACACCAAGAATTGGCTGATGAACGACGCAGTTTTGGCTGCAACAATCTTCACGCCTGGCGGCGGATGGATGCTCAAAAAGGTGGCCAAAAGACGCGGACAAGGCGACACCACGGACCACGCCCGCGCCGCTGTAGGGACACCGACCATGCACGTTCAGGACGACCTCCCGGCAGAACGCTCGCGTCGCGGGGTGCTCGAGAGCGAGCGAAAGAGGTGCCGCTTGTCTTTGATCGGTTGCGACTCGGAAGAGAGTCGGGGGACCTGTGACGACACGCCTGGGGAGCTCGAGATGCGGGAGCTGGATCTCTTTCTCATGACGGTCGTTCCCGATGACAACGACGGAACCCTCGGCGTCTGGGCAGCGCGCCGAGATGACAACCCCCTGCTCCATATTGTCGCGTGCTCGCTCATTGGAGCGTCTGGGTCATCGTTCGCGTCTGAGCGTGATTTCTCTGTTGCTGGACTTGTTCTGCGCAGGGACAGGTCCACGCTCCTAGCCGAGCACGTGGAGATGCATTGCCTGGTGCGTTTCAATGCGCACCTGCTGCCGTGGGACCTTTCGCTCATCCCGCGCCTATCCCAAGACAAGCGTTCGTCTGCTAGAGCTAACATGCAGCCGCTGACCTCCGAAACGCGTGCCGGTGGGACCGCGCCGGGAGCTTCATCGGCGAGTGACAGCAACATGTTTTTGGATGAGTCTGACTTTGAAGACGGGCAGTTTTTGACTGTCGTGGGCAGCATGGTCGGCCGTGCTTCGCTTCTTTTTTTTTGCTTGTTAGACCATTGTTGTCGTCGTGTTAATCGCTACGTATATCAAACCGAGCTCGTGCAGTCACCTGTCATCTTTGCTCCCCCCGTGCCCGTGCCCAGTTGACGTTCCTTCAGGCGCCGGTGAGGTGAATGGCCATGACGGCGCCGTGTGTGCTAGGGTACCGGTGTAGAAGCGACCAGAGAGACTGGGCCGGAGACAGCGGGCGGTCGGATTTCTGGCGCAGCAGGGATGACAACAGACAGGCTGCAACCTACGAGCAGGTACGGGCGACGTCGTGTCGTTTCCCGTGCCGTGCGAGGCTGTAGAAACCGACTGGTGGGGGCTGGACGTGAAAGACGAGCGCTAGTCTGGAGGCGGGGTGAAAGGCCGCTACTGCAGAAGACACTCATGTACGAGAGCCCACGCCAGCGAGAACATGCGTCACAAAGAGGCAACTGCGAGGAAGAGCACGTTCCCATGCCCCCCTCCCCCACCAACACCACCTCATTGGACTTCTGCAGGGGCGCGCCGATGGTGCTTGGCACAGCTACCGAGCCCGCGCGACAGATCAACACTGTCATACCTGTTCTGAGGCGAGGAGACTGCAAAGACAACCGAGACCGCGAAGTGGTCTGCCACGGACAGTTTCCACGCCCACGCGGCGTTGACGACCTCGGGCGGCGTCGGACCGTCAGGGTTCGCCAAAGCCAACTTGCGCATCGGCAACGACGCAGGCGCGCCGATAATTCCTGTCAACGCCTCCTGGCCCGCCTCAGCCGCGCTCGGCACTCCCGCCGCGTCGACAGCCATGGGCAGGAAGGTGCATAAAGCAGCCACTGCCACAAACGTGCCAGCCTCGGCTCCTGTTCAACTTCGTCCGCGTGTTTCGAGCCCGGGCGGAGGCGGGCCGGCGCCGACAGGCACGGCCAGCGTTCCGCCCTCCCGCAGCCCCACCGTCTGGCATGGCGAGGTCGGTCGGTTGAAGAGGCCGACTGCCACCCCAGCTTGTCCGCCCCTTGTAGCCGCTGGAAACGGGCACGTCCCCGCCAGCCACAAGCATCAGCTTGCCCACTTCCGATACCACCCAGACACCCGCCGTGGACAGCCCTGGGCGGGTGCGTGGCGATGCCGACCGACAATTTGGGCTTGCCCGCCTCCGTCCCCCCCCGGGACACAGCCGTCGTCGTGTATGGCCGCACCTTTTGCTTCTTGGCATGGCGGGGTATCGTCAGGCGAATGGTAGGCCGTCAGCCGAGCGGTCGCTTCGGCAGTCCGCTGTTGCGACTTGGACACCGCCACGATGATGGCGCGCGTGCCGGCCTCGCTCGCCGCCAACTTGAAAACGGCAATGCGCTTGAATGTGGCTCACGGGGGCAGTAGGAAAGGGGGGGCGGGGCCTGAGGAGAGAATGAGGAGGCCGTCGCTAGCAGGGAGCGCGGCAGCCTCGGCCACCGCATCGCCGCGTGGTCGGGGGAGTAGCTGTGCCAGTTTGGAGTCACCATTGGGCGTGCCGGCCACTGGGGCGTGAGAGGAGGTCGCCACGCTACCTCAGACTGCTCTGAAACCGCAGTGGAGGGCGCTCGTCGAGGCCTCGGCGTGGAGCGGCGACCCAGGGGCGATCTGCACAGACTGGGTTCGTGGCGTGCCACGACTTGCGTGGTAAATAGTCACGGGCGCGTTCCAGCTCGCGCGCATGCAGACGGGCCCTGAAAAATGGGTCCGGCGGCGAAAGCAATGCCGGTGGCACCGGCGGCGGCGGCGGCCGCAAAGGCAACAAGAGCATTCGTGGTATTCCGCGTTCTTGTTTTCGAGAATGTTTTCTTCCTGGTGGAAACCGATGTCCGTTTTCCACTTGCACCCACCCCCCCCCCCTCATTCGGCGGCCCACGCACCCCACGGACGCTGGAGCGGCGCGCGCCGCTCCAATGTCGCGATTCAGGAGTGGACAGCGCGCTTCAGGGTGCCGAGGCTCGCGGACGTCGCGTAGAGGTGTGTGTGGAAGAGTATAGCATCTTCTGGGCATGGCAGGAGCCGTTCATCCAGGGCGACGAGCGCGCCCGACCGTAACTCGCCGTGGTCCTACCTACCGTTGACGCTGATACGACTAGCGCCATGTTAAATCCCAGTCCACAGAGCCGGCGGGGGCGTCGGCGTGACAACGCGGGAAAAGAGAACGGTGGCATGGTAAGGACGCCCTGACGCAGAGCCGTAGGAAGCTAGAATGGCAGAAAAATCCGGCATCAGCCGCCGAAACGAAGACTACAGTGGAGGTCAGACTTGCGCGAGGGCTTTGTGCACATTATAGCGTGCTGATCGGACAAACAGGGACGCCACCAAGTGCTCTCTACTTGCAAGCCCGGCACATCCCCGCACGTTTGGCTCGCCACAGCCCCCACCCGTCCCGCTCTGCCGCAACCGCCGGCGGCGGCCGCACAGCCAGCCACGCGGGGCGGCGCCGTCGTCACTCGCCCCATCGACTGGGGCCGTCCCCCCCCCCCGCTACATCCCCTCCTGCCCCCGACACAGAGGCCGCGCGGGTGACAACGGAAAAAGACAGCAAGTGGCGGGGCGGGCGCCGCGGGGGCCTCCCATCGCCCGCCGCTGGCTCGGAAGAAACAATGAAAGACACCGCGGCTTGCCCGCCAGCCCGCCCGCCTGCCCTCCGGGGCACGCGGCTGACCCCACGATCGGGCCCCAACGGCAGACATCAGCTGTACATCACTGCCACGCGCGGGCGCCACCCCCCCCCCCCGCCGTTACCATATCCCTTCTCCCCACCATGCCGCACCACACTGTTGCTGCCGCCAAAAGCCGCGCGCGCGGAGACAAACACACGCGCGACGTGCCCGCCGCCTGCAACCTCCGAGGCAATACCACCGCGCAGTGTTTTCACCCCCGGACCGCAGGGTTGCCAGCCGCACGCGGCCGCGGCGCCACCCCCACGCCGACGGCGGCGCGGGCGGCGACGGCGGCGTCGGCCAACCAGCATCGACCAGACGCGCGCCTCTGCCTCTACAGCAGTGCAGGTTCATGGCCGTCGCGGTTGTGTGCGGGCCGCTAGTGGGGGGGCATTGCCGCCTGCAAAGGCGTCATTGCCCATTGTGGCCGCCGCCGCCGCCACAGACGTCACGCACCCTCGCAGCGGACAAGGGGGAAACGAAAACGGCACCACCACCGCCGCATTCCGCCACTGCCGCTACAACCACGTACGGCCACCACCGCCGCCTCCGCCGTGTGCCGCAACCGCGTCCTCCGCCACCGTCCGTCAAGACGCCAGGCGTCCTTCCGCCACCCAGACAGGGCGGTGCGGGCCTCTGACCGCCGCCGCGGCGGGGCCACCGCGAGACACCCCCCTGCTCCCCCCCGACCCACCCCACGGACGCTCACCAATGCCTTCGTGGACAGCCTGTCATTTGGGGAGGCCCCCACACCGCCGAAATGCCGCGACGCGTCGGCATGAGCTCGCCTACAGCGGGGACTACCGGGCGTGGCGGCGGCAGCGGCGGCGGCAGCGGCACAGCAAAGGCCCCAACCGCAGCGTGCCGCGTCCCTGCCGGTTGGCAGCGGCGACACAGCGGTGGTAGACCGCTGCACTCCCGCCATCCCCCTGTCCGCTGCTCTCGCAGCCTCGCCACACACGGCAGGCGCGTCCACCAAGACGGCTCCGCGGCGCCGCGACGGCGGCGGGCGCGGCGGCAGCCGCAGGAACGACCCGCCGCGCCGTTGCCGGTCAGTGGCCAGCCGCTGGGGTTCGAGGCGGCAGCTCGAGCGGCCGCTTTCGGTTGTGTGACCGCGGCGGCCCCGCGCGGCCACGCAAGCAGTGGCCCACACAACCCTGGTCAGCGTCACCACTGCCGACATGCGGGTGCGCAGCACGCGGCCCCGGCCCCCCGTCCCTCTCCCCTCCCCCAACCGCCAGCGGTGCGCCGCCTCTCTTCCGACCCTCGACAGCACCATCCATGGCGAACGACCACCGCGGACCCGCCGCCCGCCGTCGGCCATGGCGGCGGCCAATGCCAATGACGACTGCGCGGGCGCCGCCCTCTTTCGTTGCGTGCAGCGGCCGTGGCCGCGCCCGTGGCGGCCGTCGCGCATGTGCCTGCGCCGATGGCCGCACGCTTCCCGCCATTGTCAGTGACGCAGCGGCGGCGGCCGCCGCCCGTGCAGCCCAGTAGCTTGGCGCCAGTCCACGACGCGAAGTCGGAGGCGGCGGCAGCGCCCGCACCACGCGTCGCCCGCCGCCACACGGTGGCCGCCCGTCGGCCGCGTCGCTGCGAAGGGGGCACTCGTGCGGCCACTGCGTCAGCCGAAGGCGTCGTCACGCCGGACATGGCAAGCGCAGCCGCGTCGGTGAAGGCGAGTGGCGCGCCTTCCATTGCGGGCGGCGGGGGGGGGTGGTGGCGGGGGAAGGAGGGTGCACTCATGTTCAGGAGACGAGGGAGCCGGCGGCGAAGGGGGGGGGATGGCGTAGGACGCCGCGTCGCAGAAGGGAGGAGCGCATCACGGGAGCCGCTACGAGAGGGGGCGGGCAAGAGGAGGGAACACCGTAAAGCTGGACCATTCTACAATGCTTCATTGCCCTTGTAGCGTCGTCCCCGCCAAAGCTGGAGAGACCCGAGACAGGCCGATCGCTGTCTGGGCCAATCAAATGCAGAAAAAAGCATCTTTGCTGCTCCTGTACTGTCCACGATTTCGGCGGGACTACAAAAATGCACTGCAGCTTGGACAAAAAGACCGAAAGCACGGTCCGACTGACGCAGCACTTATCAAATTTTCATGAAGACACGCTCAATCTTTGAAAGTATACATACAAGTGAGGGCACGCACAGGCGTTTTGTCCGTCGTGACCAGTACAGCCGATGACTCGGCCGAATGTTTCCACCTCAGTCCCCCCGCTCCGCCTCCGCCACGTCCCTCTTAGACTGTACGTTCAGCAGTGAAAGATCGAGCGCGGCATGCGGCACAGGGGCAAGCGCGTCGCGGTGGTGGCCATGGCCGGGGGTAGTCTCGAGCAGACTGCCTACGTTGCGGGCAGCAGGAAGCGAGATTTCAAGAGCGGACGCAATGCAGCGGCCGCGGCGGCGCGTGCGATGATGCTTGTGGCGCACTCCAGCATCCGCAGCGCAAGGCCACACGTCTCTGTGAGGTGCAGACCACAAGTAGGGGCGGCATCCAGCGTGAACCGGGCCGTGAGGTGCGGCATGAAAAGGCAGTCGGCGTGGTCGGGGGTGGGGGGTAGCGGGGGCGTCGACGGCGGCGTCCACCGGTGCATTGGCATGGTCGTCCGCTGGAAGGTCCGCAAGCGTGCCGGCGGGGACAGCTTGAGAGGACGCGGTGGCGACGACGCAGGGGCGTCGGCGGCCATCGTCCAGAACGGCGGGACAGGGGCGACGGCCGGCGTGCAGCACGCGCCCCGAGGGTCCCCCGTTCACCCACCCCAGAGCGTGCTCGATGGATCCAGGCAGTGCAGAAAGTGGGAGGCTGGGTCACGATTGTGCTGGCTCCCGGAACGGCCCCCCCATGGCCACATGACTCATCGGGCGCTGTGGCACTCTGTCGCCCCCGTGCTTCGTCAACGCATTTTGCTTGGCCGTTTCGACCTCATCATATGGCGTCGGGTCTAGGTCCGACCCTGAAGGCCGAAAATTTGAAAGAGGCGGATTATATCCGAATATATTCCAGATCCTATCCACATTCCTTCGGTTCAAAAATTGGGATATAATCTTCACTTATATCCTGACAACTGGGAAAGAATCCTGATCCGGATCCACGACAGACGCATATATCCGTATCCGTACTTGTCGCAAGTATGCTCGAATACATCCGAGTCCAAGAGAAATCATGTATCCTGACAACCCCAACGCAAGACGCACAACTGGCCACCCAGTCGTACACTTCAGCGGCCATGGACTCCCAGTAGCAGTGGCGCCTGCTGGCGACGTACATGCGGTTAATGGCAGGGTGACCAGCACGCACCATGTCGTTTTCCAACCGGAAGAGGTCCTGGCGCAGGATGAACGGAACGTACACTTGGGAAGTGTTGAGGCAGCCCCCCAGGAGACAGCCCCGTCTAGGGGGGCGACACGCACGAGGAGCCCCTCCTTGGTATCTGTAAAGCGGGCGTGCGCGTTCTGGTGCATCTTGTCCCGTAGATCTTGGCGCCGCTTTTTTTTCTTCTGCGCGGCCAGCATACGCGCGAGCGTGACCGGATGTTCCTTGTCTGGCTCACCGTAGTTTGGCGCCACTCAGCGACGGGAAGAGTCAGCCCGAGAGAGGCAGGGAATCTCTTCCGGGATGACGGACTGATCCGGCGCCAGCGTCGGGAGCCGCGACATGGCGTCGGCACAGTGGTGCTCCCTTCCCGGTCTGGTGCATACCTTGTGCCGGATCTCCGACATCCGGAGGCGCCAGCGAGCGAACCGTTTTTGGGCAATGTCCATGTTCAGGAGCCAGCGTAAACTGGAATGGTCCGTCCGGATCAGATACTCTCGTCCCTCGAGGTAGGGGCGGAGAAGAAAACAGGCCCAGACCAAGGCCAAGCAAATCGTCGGTCGTGGAGTAGTTTTGCTCGGCTGGGATGAGGCCCCGGCTGTAGTCGCCGAACGGGAGGATGCTCCTGTCCGGTTGTTGCTGCATAAGGGTACAGCAGTCTTGGACGGCTCAGGTGTCGGTGTCCAGGATGAAGAGACCCTCATGTCGGGGGAGCGCCAGGATCAGGGTCGACGTCAAACGCTTTTTGAGGTACTCGAAGGACGCCAACTGGGCGGCGTCAAGGGCAGGGAGTACATGTGGGAGCTTCTTGCTGGTGAGCTTGGTCAGGGGCTTGGCGATGTGCTCGCAATGCTTGATCAAACGCCGGTACATGTTACACTCGCCCAGGACGCTCTTGAGCTCCGTATGGTTACGCGGGGGAAGCGCTTGCGCCAAGATCTTGATGTTCTTCTGGTTAACCAGCAGCTGACCTGGACGGACGACATGTCCCAGGTACTCCACCTCATGCTGGAACAGGTGGCACTTTCAGGGCTTGAGTGAGACGCCGGCCTTTTCAAGCAGGAGGAGGACTCTTCGGAGGGGCCGGATGTGATCTTCCACGGTCCCGAAGAAGACAATCACGTCGTCCATGTACGCCAGGCACGTTTGCCACCGTAAACCGGACAAGAGGGTGTCTAGAGCCCGCTAGAAGGAGACTGGCGCGTTCAACAGAGAACACGGGAGCCGGAGAAACTTGAACAAGCCTGAGTGAGACGTGAACGTCGTCTTGTCCCTGTGCTCGACGGCCACAGGGATGTTCCAGTACCCGGCGTTACAGTCCAGGGTAGAGACCACCGTGGCAGCGCTGAGGGAGTCCAGGCAGTCTTCCATCCTCGGGATCGGGTAGACATCCTTCACAGTGCGCTCATTCAGCCGTCGGTAGTCTACGCAGAACCGAACGTGGCCACCTGGCTTGGGCACGCCGACCGCCGGGAAAGACCACTCGGCGTCAGAGGGTTCTATGCCCCCAGGTAGAGCATTTTCTTGACCTGCTTCTCGATCTACAAGCGACGGTGGGGACCAGCTCGGTACGAAGCCGAGGACACGGGCTTGGCGTCAGGCTTGAGCTGGATATGGTGCGTCGTAGCCTTGAGCTCAACCAGCTTCCCCGACCACATACCCTTGAACTGATCCAGAGGACCGTGCACCTTTCCATGGAGCTCCTTGGGCACGCCTGCTCAGTTCACCTCTGGCGTATCCTGTTCCTTGGGGGGCGGCACAACCGGGGGCTCTGGCGGTCCCTCGGCCGTGGCCATGGCCGCCTGTGTGTCCAGCTCCTGTCGGGCCGCCAGCTCCTGCTGAACGGCCAGAAGGGCCCCTTGGGAGAGAGGTCGCGCCTCGCCGGAATACGTCTCCGCGACACCTACTCGGGTGCCCTTGGCAAACATCCTGGTCTTGCGACCCAGGTTGACCAGGAGTACAGAGATGGGCTTGTGCCGGTGCACCTTCTTGTGGTGCCCGTGAGCCAAGTGCAGCCCATGCTTGGCCAGGAACTCAGCTCGGCCCTTGATGAGGCAGCTGCCCGTCGACCGGCTTACAACTTGGACCTCGGTTTGGGCACCAGGAGGAAGGACCGTTGCACCCGCCAGCGTCAGCTGGTTCGGGCGGACCCGGGGCTTGGCCAGTGCCTTGTACTGTCGGCCCCTGGCGCCTAGATGGTATCCCAGGATGTCTGAGACGGCGCCCGTCGTCCACTCGATCTTGCCGTCCTGGGGCAGGATGGGCTTGGTGTACTGGCGCTGGAATTCACACCCTATGATGAGCGGGACCGAGAGGCGTTTCACAACAATAAACCGGAAATGCATAGGTTTGTCATGTACATGCAGGGTGAGGGGGAGTCGAGCGAGAGCCTTGAGAGCCTGCCCCGAGGCATCCACGATCCGGGTGCGGGTAGGCGCACGCCAGGCATTGGCGCGCCAGTCCGGAGGGAGCAGGTCCTCGCTGACGATGCTTGGTCCGGCCCCTGTGTCCACCACAGCGGCCACAGGAACCGGGTTCTCACCCCCGAAACTCGAAGTGGTCTTGACCTTGAAATTGTCGTTACGCAAGACGAGTAGGGTACCCGGACGGGCACACGGTGTCCAGGCCGCTACCTTGGCGCGTAGCCGACGACCGCACCGGCCCAGGAATGCAACTGAGGCCGATACAGGGATACCGGGGCCTGGAACAGACGGGAGGCCGCTTACGGGCGCACCTCCCCCACCTCGTTTCCCGATCCCGAGGTACCCGTAGTCGTGGTCTCTTCCTCAGGATGGCAGTCCCAGTCCTCAGGACTCTCCTTGTACAGGTTCTCCTGGATGCTCTGCAGGATCGCAACCCGGAGATTGTGCACCATCTTCGGGTCCTGCCGTCCAGGGGAGGCGCCCTTGGCCTGCCGGTCAGCGCAGAGGACGGCCTTGGCGAACTGGATCCCCTGGAGGGCTAGCTTGTCCTGGACCTCCTTGGGCACCTCTGGGCAGGCTGCCGCGAGGTGGTCCTCCTTGTTACACAGCCAGCACGCCCTTACCCGGTTCGGGCGTTCCCCCCCCCGGGTGACACGGGGCGTAGAGGGCGTGACAAACCCGCGCCAACCCTTCAAGCGACCACCGCCCTGCGACGAGGACTCGCCCACCGCCAGAACCGGCGCCTTGGGTCCCTCCGGACTAGACGGTCGTGCCACGTACATCTTTGGGGGGGTCGGCTGGAGTCGCTGGAGCGCCTTGACCTGTTCATGCTTGCCCTGGGTGAACGACGCGGGCTGCTGCAGGGTGTGCTCCGTGAACTGGAGGTTGTACTGCTGGGCGTCCACCAGCAAGCGCTTCGGCAGCCCCTGGATGAACGCCATCTTGAGCCGGTCCTCGCCGTACAAGTTCCCGCGGGCCTCGCCCAGGTCCCGCAAACGGGCCGCGAAGGCATTGGGTACTTCATGGGCGCCCAGGGAGGCGCGGTTCACGTCAGACACGGCTTGGTTCAGGGTGATGCAGTCCGCGTAATTGACCAGGAGCCAGTGCACCGCCTCCGGGAAGGATGCCACAGTCCGTCCCGGGATGTGCCCGGTCTTGTCAGGGAGGATCTTGTTGAACCGAGTGGATGCTGCCCCGGTCAGGAATGAGTCGACCAGGTAGAGCGTGCTGCCCTCCCAGACGTTTCTGTCATTGCAGGCCCGGACAGACCGGCGCAAGAAGGAGAACAGCACGGCCGGCTGGGTCCCGTCAAAGCGACCCCGGTCCATGGAAACCAGGGGTTCTCACGGATATGCCTCAGAGGAATACATCCAGGCATTATATCCAAAATAATCCGGAATATGGGTCTCGACGACATATTCGGATCTGAGTATGCTTTTTTGTCCGAGCGTATAATACTCCACCAGACAGCGCAAGCGGCAGATCATATCGTATTCTCTGGGGATTTACTATATTCGTGTATATCCAAGAGGCATGGGGTCTCTCATGTTTGGAGACGTTTTTCGGCGAGGTCACGGTTACGGCCAAGACGGAATGCCAGCGGAGAGTGGAAATTTTTGGTGTGAGTATTCTTTTACGATGAGGATGCGGAAACGTCCTTGTCAGAAATATGCCAGCGGCTGCGTACCTCTCGTGGTGTGGCTCGCTCTTTTCGGTACAGCAAGCAGCAATGCAGTTGATGCGAGAACGGGGACATGGATGGCACACTCGCAAGAGAATGCATCGTTAGTCTTGCTGTGACTAGTACGTACTGTGTACTTTGTGCGTGCTGAAGCTGAGTTCCGCCCAATGCTCTCGAAGTCACAGAGCCTGTCAGGGAGGCAACACCAACAGCGACGACCAGAAGACCAACCGCCGTCGCTGATCCCTCCCTCACTGCCTAGTAGACCGTGGGCGGCGTCGGGGTGCCGCCGACGGCCAGCGCCTGCTGTCACACATCCGCGACCTCTGCCACCCCCGGCGCATTATCATTCGACACGGGTGCAGCGACGCTCCCCACAACTTCCATCCTGTCGCCAGCCGCCCCCAAAACGCCGTGCCGTTCATAAGCTGGGGAGGCGTGCCGCCAACGGCTGTGGAACACTTACCCGCCCCCACCCAGCCCCCGGCCACCGTCGTATCGTGAAACTTGGGAAAGAGCGCGGTGCCGGAAAACGACGGCGTCAGCTTTCACGCCTCCGCGACCACGCCGTCCAGAGCCGAGGCGATGCTTTGAGGTGTCCGTAGGGTGGCGCGCACGGCTGTAGCCGTATTGCCCGAGGCCACCGACCACCCTGCAGTCGCCGTCTCGTAGAAGGGGGGCGAAAGGGGGCCCCGCCGAGCGCCACAGACGACTTTCACACCTCCGCCATCCCACGCGAGTTTGAGGCCTTTGAGAGTGTGTCCGAAGGATCCGAGACCGAGGTTGGCGTCCGGTGGTCACGTGGCGGGCGGTCGGCGTACAGCTCTCAAGTAGTAGTTCACTGCGTCCTACTGTCGAAGTGCGGCTCCTGCTGCTGTACTCAGGTCATCGATCGGATATATGCCAATGTATTCGGATGGGAAAATAGGATGCGCATATGAATATATTCCACATAATAATCCGGCTTTGTGAGGTTTTATTCTGATCCTAATCTTGAAAAATGAGAAATATTCTTATTCGGAGATGGTAGAATACAGCGTATCCGTATCTTATGAGGGCAAGAAAACGGTATCAACCGCTGATGGAAACCCGTAGCTTCTTCCGGTCTTGTGGAATCCGTACACGCATCTGGCTAGTGAAGGTCTGGTTCTGGTTGTCCAGACGGTAGGAGTGCCAGTCGGGCACCGTGTTAAGCAGGTTGTCCCCGACGTTGTGGACAGGGATCTGTAAATCCAAGAGTGTCCACCGGACCATCTCCCCGTCACTCCGGGAGGACGAGGCACTCGAGGATGACCGGGGGCGACGACGCCTATGGCTGTGCCGGTTCCGGCGCGACAGACGGTCCCGGCGAGAGTCCCCACTGGTACTCCTGTCCGGTCCCCCGTCGTCACCTGCGCCTCCACCTGTCACCACCCGGTTCTCTGACGGCCCCATACCAGCGCTTGGGGAAGCCAGCCGTCCGGGAGTTCTCCCCGCGGTCAGCGTCTCGACCGCCCCAGCCATGTCCGCCCGGAGCTCCTCGAGGAGGGATTCCAGGAAAGACATGACAGCCGGAGAGGAAGCGACGTCAGGGGGGACACCGCTCGCATCAAGTCGACCCGGGCTCGCGAGAGTCGGGGTCCACTCCTGCTTGCCGTTGGACGCGCCGGTGCCCGCCACCGCGGGTCTCGGCATCTCGGTCTTGACGGTCGTTGTCACACGGGAGGAACCACCAGGCCCAGTCATGTCGGCCGGCGTCGGTGGGGGCGAAACCAGACCCGAGGAAACAGGTATCCCAGCCCCAGCCGGAGCCTGGGGCGTGTCCGTCGACGTACGCCGGGGTGATGTCTCCCTGGGAGAGGACGTCGGGGTCGGCATAGAGGTCTCTGGCGCTCGACAACCAGGCTAACCGGGAGACACGTACGACCAAGAAAGAAGGGTTGGCAACGAGGTACAAGGTGGGAGTCCCGACACGAGGCGGGAGATTCTAATCCCTTCAGGGAAAGGCCACGGACACGAGAGCTCAACCGTTACACCGGAGAGATCGCCCGATACACGCGTACCGGTACCGGATGTCAGCCAGAAAATCCCCGGCTGCTCCACCAATTTGTCGCATAAAAATCCGTGTCACCCCAGCCCACAGAAACAGATAGGGACACCTGCCCAGCTGAGGGAATCCACCCACACACCCTTTCTCTACTCTCTCCCTGTGACACGGTCACCTGGAAAAACACCCGAAGGCGCAAAGAGGAAGGAAGGAGGTGAGAACGCAAATATGTTTTTGTGAGGAAGCCGGGCCACCGGCGCCCCGCTGTCCCCTGAAGCTAACCGAGCAAGCGGGCCCAAATGGCCCCGAATCCCACACAATAGCCTTCCCATGGGGACATCTGGGGATCCATACCAGTGGACCCTCCTACTGTAAAGCAGAGAATTCAAGCAGTTGGCCTATAAATGCAAACGACCTACAATCAATCAAGATCCCAACCAGCACAGATAGCGCCATCTGTCCGAACCGGGGCGTGTCACGTCATCCGCGTCCCCCGGCGCTCCAGCGACCTCCTGGCCGGCCAAGGGGCGTATACCGGGCAGCGTAATGCGACATTCTGTAAAATACGACTGAGAGAATTGGACGCTCTTTCACCGCCCGACCCCAAGTGGAGTCGGCAAGCCTTCTTCTTTTGGGAGAAGAACGGTCTCCCATGCAGACATTCGGTATAAGGGAGGGAGTCCGAAGTTTTCATCCCCGAGGCGCTGAAACAGCGCCTCTGACGATATCAACACCAGTCGGTGTTGGCCGGTCACCCCGGCTCGCGGAGGATGCATGACACCCTCCGCCGGTAAGTCTACTGGCCTACCTTGGTGGTAGACGTGCGTAAGCACAAGAAGCAATGCCCCGCGTGCCCTAAGAATCGCCGCTCCGAGAGGAGGCATACATCCACAATGAAGCTGAATCCAGCTCTAGAGCCCTCCTCGGGGCTCGAAATGGACATTCTAGGCCCATTGACCACCTCTAGGGGTGGTCGCAAGCATGTACTGGTCATATGGGACCAGTTTACCAAGTTGACGCCGGCCATCCCGTTTCGGGATGCGACAGCGCTGACGGTATCTTCAGCGTTTACTGATACCTCGGTGGCTGCCTATGGACAACCCGACTCTTTCCTGACGAATAACGGACGTCAGACTGCCTTGGTACACTACCAGGGCGTCCTAGGTTTTCTGGGTATAGCCTCGAACCAGACCTCTCCCTAATACCCCCAGACTAAAGGGCAGGTGGAACGATACAACCGCACCTTGGTGCGGCAGCTCCGATGCTATATTGAGGAGCATCAGGCAGGCTGGGACAGTCATCTGTCCCTTCTTACTACGGCGTGTAATACGCAGGTGCACACGAGTAGTGGGGAGATCCCCATTGCCTTCGTGAGCCCTAGACGGCTCCAGCTTTTTGGCATGGAGCGCATGCCTCGGCTTATACACGCCGAGGAGAGGTTTGACGACGCCTCCACGGCGGCGGATCAGCATGTTGAGGAACTTAAAGTCCCCATCCAGGCTGTTCGCCGGCAGCTGGGCCAAGCACAAGCCGCGTATAAGCGGGCGTTTGACGCCCGCACCAAGGAAACCAACACCTCTGTCATGGCCGGGGACTCGGTTTATCTCGTTGCCCACTGACGTTCTCCAAAGAAGCCTGGGTTTACGACCCAAGGACCCTACATGGTGCTACAAACTGATGGACTTCTGATTCTGGTGGAGAGCTCAAAGGGTCTCCGCACTGTGAGCAGTGACCATGTCACTGGTGCCCTCGCACCACCGGCGCGGGATGGCAAGTGGACCCGGGCCCCTAGAGCCCAAGCCCTCAGCAAGGAGGGCGATCAAATCAAGGAGGACCCTGAATTCTTTTTCGAACGATTTCTCAACCACGGTTGGGATGATGACGAACAGTTGAAGGTCCTGGTCAATTGGTTCGGGTTTCCTGAACAGGAAGCCACGTGGAAATTGGCTTCTTCCCTCCCGAGGGAGGCAACTCGAAAATGTTGCGTCCGAGAACTTGTAAAGCTTCGCGCCTTGACGCGAGAAGGTGTCTTCTTTTCTGACAAAGTCGGGAGACGGCCCTCAGGGACCCCTGAGACTTCAAGTCACGAGCAAAGAAAAGAGCACAAGAAAAGACGCTAGGCCTTCTATTCCCTACGGGGACCGAGACCAGTCCATCGTATGAAATTCGGCGCCCACACCCAGAGGGGGGACGGCAACGGGCGAATCACGGAGCGGGAGGGAGATGCAGGGAACAACTGGGAATTCTAGGGCGACCAAGTCACCAAGCCCCAGGACGGGTCCCATAGTTATTATCATTGTCCTGGCTACGGTCCTCCTCGGGCACGTAATAGTGCGACCCCGAGTAAGTCGGCGTGTTCGCCGAAAGGCCCGTCTCAGCCCCATACAGGTCTTGAGATGGAGAACCGGCGCCCGCCCCATAGTTGGGCGGGGGAGGAGACGGCGGACGTCGAGGCGCCGCCGGCAAAGCCGCCCCTCCGGGCGGAGCCGACGAGCCGGTCAAGTGCCGGAGTGACCATCTGGTCACCACCGTATTGGTGTCCACCACGGCGGTACCATACTCCTCCGTCAGTCGACGGCGGAGCGTCTCTGCTGCGCCGAGTAGGTACAGGGGCTTGACGTCCCGTTCGCCTAGGGGGCGGGACACGATCGCAGCAACCTCGTTGCGCAGCCGCACCAAGGTGCGGCTGAACACCATAATGAGCGTATGGTCCACCTCATTATTGAGGATGGACGGGAGTTCCCCTACGCAACGCCGCTAACTCGGACATACGGCCGGGTTGACGGGGCGAGGGGTACCCAACTGGGCCGACCCCTCCTAAGTAGAGAGAGGAAGGGGCGCCAGAGGGGGACCCGGGGATCCTCCGAGAGAAGGAATCGTCACACTGCTACCCCAAAGGGGGTAGACCCGACGCGTCCGCGCGTGACGGCCGGGCACTCGGGACACGTGGGCCGGGCGTGACACCCCACCCCAGGAGGGGGGCCTCAGGACGACGGGGAGGGAGGCCGAACCGGCCGGGGCGGACGCGGGCTCTGGAGCCACCACGAGGCCAACATGGGCCGACCCAGCGTCCTTCAAGTCCTGATCCAATGGTCGGATGCGGCGGCCGGCTTGGACATCCCGCCCATAAAGGAGGCGGGGATCCCCCGGACCCTCCGAGAGGACAAAGGTCCCCTCGTCATCCAACGCCTTGGCACAAAGAAAGACCCCAAGGGGTCCCCCTAGCCACTGAAGCCACCCAGGCGCCGCCCGCTCCTCGATAAATTGAAGGAGCTTCAGCCCGGCCTCAAGAAGAGGTCGGTTCTAAGGGTCGGCCGAGCACAAGCGCTCGGGCGGTAGGTCGGCAAAAGCCGACAGAATGGCCAGAGGCAGACGCCGCAGGTGCCCATGGTGGCGCAAGCTTCCTAGGAAGACATCCGCCACCTCGACGGCCCACAGGGCCGCCAACACCAAATGATGGGGACCCCCAAGGGGCTCCCCCGTAAGCTAGCTCGCCTGAAGCGCCACCTTCTGGGGCACCTGCGCCGCAATATCGCGGGGCACTTCAACGTGCTCGCACCACACTGGTGTGGTGGGACACAGGGCGTTTCGGCCTTCCACAGGTACGTAGCGCACCTCACGCTGTGCATACAGCGTGAAAAGGTGGAGGTGGGTGCGAACCGTCCACTCCTTCATCGTACCCGGCACATGAAAGCCGCGGTACATCGCCCCCCATTTAGGGGAAGACCCAGAAAAATACTCCCAGGAGAGGTGGGGCTTGTCCCACACCTCGGGAGGGATCTCACGGACAGCCACGTGACTAAAAATCGTTCATACTCGCCAGTCCTCCCGACTGCGTAGGAAAGGGAAGTCCGTCACCGTCCCCTCGGGGACGGCGTAAAAGGTGTCGCACATCCCCCGGATGGTCGTCCATATGGACGAAATCCGACGACTGCCGACCGCGTCAAAGCGGTGTTCGACAACCGCCCACCCTAGGGCGGCCCAAGGATAGCACCCATACTTCTCGTCATCAACCGCGGGGGTCGGCCACGAGGACGAAAGGAGGCTGGAGAGGACGTCTTCGTCGATGTCCTCCTCGGTGCCTAACATGGCGCCCGCCCCCTCGGCCTCACGATCCACCGCCATGGCGGCCGGAGCGTGGGGAGCCGTAGAAGACTCCATCCCGCCTCGAGAAGCGGGAAACAGGGGAAGATGAGGACGCCCCACCCCAGGGTGGGGTGCACGATCAACTCGGGACGCGGGAAGAACCCGGGCGCGCCCGACGGTGTCGTTCTCCCTCTGAAGACGACGGTGCCGCCAGGCGATTCAAGACCCCTGGTCACCGCTAGCGGTGACCGCCTTATGGGGCTGACGAGGGGCTTCCCTGGCTCGGAGAACCCGTCGGTCCCAAGCCGTAAGGCGCCTTGGAGCGAGCCCCCAGTGGCACGGTGGCAGGGAATCACAGGGAGGGGTTTTCCCCTGGCCGAGGCAGGCGGTGGCGAGACACCGTCTTCGGTCCCGCAAGACGCGGGCCCTGAGGTGGGGCATATGTGGAGAAAAACCCCTGTCAGGGGTGACACGGTCCCTGGCATGAGCCCAATATGGGTCGTGACCAGGCACCTAACAACCCCCTAGGGGGGAAGCGTGGGACAGCCCTCTTGGGCGGGCGTCCTGGGAGCCCGAGGGCCACACTCGAAACGACCCTTCTAGAGGAGCGTGGGGCGAGGAACTCCCGATCGGGCCCCCCTGGAGGGGTCTGACACAGCCAAGACACACGTCTTCCCAGACCCGGGCCCTCTGGAGGGACTGGGAAGCTTGTGGAGGCTTCGGCAATCCGAGCGTAAGCCAGACCGAGATATGATCTCGACCAGAGATATATTCTTACAGGAATTCTCTCAGGGAAAACTGAAAAATCATACGATAAGTCCCGAGGTCCTGGTTTTGGGTAAATCCTGAAAACTGGGAAGTCTTAGTGACTTTTCTGCTTCCGCACGAGACGGGCGGGGGTCCTCTTCCAGTGGAAGAGTAGTCAAGAAAGCTGGTCGGGGGCCACTTGAGGCCCGGGCCGGAGATCGTGGCCCGTTGGGCACCGGTCCCCCAATGGTAGCGCCCGGCAGTCGGGATTGCGCACGTCCTCAGTCTTGTTTCTGAGGGCATATGAGTGTGTGCATTGGGGTCATCGAGCGGATTCGAATTAATCAGTGTTGCGCTTGCGTTACTTCCGTCGTTTTGGTGCGCTACGCGCCCTGTGAGCCCGCCGATCGTGTTGTATCTCTGGTGTTGCGCTCTGCATCCTGTGCAGCGTTCTCGCATGGGGTTATACTCCGTCGGCTGTGAGGGCAGGATCCACTACAACTCCAAGCGCTCTGTGAACTAGGCATTGCACTGATCCGGTCTTGTAATTCTGGCTGCTCGTTTCCAGAGAATAGCGCTGTTTTCGTCCAGGAGTGCTCCGTTTGAGGCGCACAAGGCGTCCTTCGAGAGCTGAAGAGCGGAGGCCCTGTCTGCAAGGCGTGTGCACGGCGTGCACAGACACGTTCCAGCCAATGGGAGCCTGTCGTTCTGATAACACCCCAATCACGAGATTATTTTTAGACCCAAACTGCCCGACAGTGGGATCCCGCGCACGAAGGAGTTACGAGCTAAAACGAGCTCGTCTGGCGCATTAGAGCCGAACACGTTCACGTGTACGAGAAATTCTTTTTCATCTCGCACACGTGAACGAGATTGGAAAAGAGCATAGCACTTGCGTTTGATGGTTTCCGCAACAATGATCGGACCTGAGAGACGGTCACGGCTCACCTCTTGGATCTCGGGATTACCGAAGCGTGCGTTTACACTCTGGTACTCCAGCGGCGTGGGGCCTGCGCGGTGCACACGTGTCGCCCACGATATGCCTGTTCTGATCCCAAACTGCGGGCTCTGTGTTTTCATGTGTGCGTCCAGACAGAGTGTGCCGAATCACGTGTTTTGCCGCCGACGAACGACGATATTGCTGCCGAATCACGTTCACATCCCTCGCCGTGCAGACATGGCCTGAGGAGTCCAGTGGTGTGACTCAGACCGCACTGCGCTTCTTTGTTTGTTTTATGAACAAGCGTGCACTGGTCCATACGAAGGGAGATGGATGCTCCTTGTTATTTAATCCTAGCCAAAAAGTCGAGAAACTCACAGTATAGGCCTGCGGCCCGATTTTCTCACGCGGCCACATCGATTCTGGAGGTCGGCATGACGCAAAAATGGGATTGTCCCCCAGTGATCGTCAGATCAAGTGGAGGAAGTCCCCGGGGTTTTTCGGTGTACCGTACTGGCCTAGTCTCAAACTAAGAATACGATAGGGCGAGATTTATGTCGCAAGACAGGCCTTGAAACAGTCCCGACGGTGGCGTTCGGACTTTACTGAGGATCATCCTTGAGATCAAACAAGGATCACTGGAGGACTTTTCCGCAGATGGTGCGTCTGATCGAATGGAAAACCAATCGGCTTCTTGGTCGCTGGGGGGGCTAGAAGTGGCTGGCGAATAAGCGCACGGAAGCCGTCCGCCTCTGGTCCACCTTGAGAAACGTGTGACCGTCCTAAATTTCCTATTGTCAGAAAGGTGGATCGGTGCAGAGTGTCTGAGCCGGGAATCGTCCGAGAAGCTCCAGCTCTTGCTGATCAGCAGATCAGAGCCTCCTCCGCCATAGGTACACCGAGGTGAGCCTCTGTTGATGGTTGAGGTGCCACACCGCAGTCGCATCCTGCCGGAGTCCTGTGCCTTGGTCCCTCGACTTCGCTGCGTATCCTCGTCAAACAGGTCCTCGGCTGTGTCCCTCTTCGTGGTGCTACGGGCATGCAAATGCGGTATTCATGTGAAGTGTCACACACTGTGCTACGCACGCACGGGCCCCCTTTTCTCGTTGCCATGAAGCGTCGCAGGCGCGGTCCACAAGATTCTGCGTATTTCAATCTCACAGATGCCAACCTGATTAATTTGCAGGCACATCCCTCGAACTCAGATTCTGCAGAGCATGATGTCGGCTGTGAAGGCGACGGTGGGGGCTCGGCAGGCAGACCCCAACCTGTCCCTGGCAGAGGGATACCACGAGCGTGCGGTGTAGAGGAATACGACGACATCGCCCTGTCACCAGAATCTGCGTCAGACGCTTAGCCATCAGACGACACAGATTTTTCGAGTGCATCTGAGCACCCTGATGAGGGGTTTGCAACACGTCGCGAGTTCTTATGTTTTGGGTACCTCTACGGGCGAGTGCGTGAGACGCTCAGACAGCATGACATGATGCGAGAGGCCGAGAACTCTTTTATCCCGCAGGACGAGTGGCCCTCGCGTTGGCGCTTACGGGAGTTGCGCAAGCACATGCTGAAGTCTGCCATACCACTGCAAATAGAAATGGCCACACGTCAGCTTCCCGTTTGCAAAAGAAGAGCCATGCGAAAACTGCCTGACGCAGTCGTATCGTACATTCCTTTCTCTGAGCATGAAAAGCGGGACTTGGGAGATCCCGAAACGGCTGCTCTTCTCCACAGTAACGAGGAATCGTGCATGGGCACAGCCGAACGGCCTGCAGAGTTTTATCAGACTGGAGTGTCCAGGGATCCCGCGAGGCATACCGCGAAGAAGGTCTTGTTCCGAGACCGGTTTGGTGACGACATTGGATTTGTCGCCCAGGTCTCTCTTGATGCAGCTACGACATTCAGGGCAGGTCTGATGAGCACAGCTATTGCTCGTGACGGCAGCTCTACCACATCCGCGTCCACGTATGCTTCCCAGAGCGCACTTAGACTTGGGGACTCGCTCCCAAAGTTTTCTACTTTTCCTGATTTCGTAACGCCCGCGAGCTGGGCTCCATGCCTCAAAGAAGAGCGCAGGTTTAATTTTTGGCTCACGCGGTCCGGTGGCTTTCTTGTTCTTTCTGTGAAAGCATCAGCCATGATGGAACAAGACTCGTGGTCCACCTTCACATCACTGCGGCCACTGGAGCCCTCGCAGGCGGAAGAGCCCCCCGAGTGTGCCCTCCCGCAAATATGCCCCTACACGCTGTACATTTCATTGTACGGTGATGAATTACACGTATACAAGCGTCGAAGGGAAAGCCTGGAGGGAAACTGTGGAGCACAAACGTTTCTCAGCATCAAGGATCGTGCGTTTTTCGTTCTTCCTTTGTTTCATTAGCCACGAAGAGCCAACCCGAACGCATTGCTCAAGCGCGCGGTGGAAGACGTACTCCTCACGAGAAAGGAAGGTGTTAACGTTTATGATGCCTTCAAACAGCAGCACGCGGTAGCTCGTGTGTACCTGTTTCCTGGTCTCTTTCATTTCCCTATAGCTGCAAAGTTTTACAGCTCGGTCGGTGCCCCAGGTATAGGGCACTGCACTAGCTGCGACATTGTCCAATTGAAGACCACCACAGCTCCGAAAGAGAAAGCCATGAGCAGCACCACCTCTTTTGACGTTAAGAACTCTCGTTACTCTCGAACGCAAGAGCGGCCTGCGCTTACCATGTCGGGTGTGAAGAGCTCCCCACAGCTGTCTGCGGAATCCGTGAAGGATGCACTGCTTCTCAATGGCATATCCGACAAGTCCGAAATCCTGATCCTGCGTCTTGAAGAGGGGCGGGGTCCGGGGAGTTTCGACCAACGCGATCACGTGGTTGTCGCTCCCTCACACCTACTCTACTACAGAGTCGGATCAAACCTTGGAATGAAAGCCTACGATGCGTTATCAAAAGAGCAACGGGACTCATTCACAAAGCAGATGCGTCGCTGTGCGAAGAAACTCCCGACGCAAACAGTCTTGTCGTCGTTCGAACCCGAAATGATGGGTGGCACATCGCTCTCAATGTCATACTATTGCTGATCCCCTACTTTTGTCCTGGTGGACCGAGACAGACTGATGGACCGACTTTCTCCACCAATAAAATGCGCCCCTGGGACTGCCTTGGAGCTGCTGATTTCTTACATGTGCCCATACGGCCGGGAAATCGACATCAGCACCTCCTTTTTTCGAACTTCTGGCACGAAAACAGCAGAAAATCCCAAGATCTCGCCCTGGAAGCGTGATCCGGGCAAGGAAAGCGGATCAAACGGGGACGAACAGTGTGTTCTGCTGGATGCAATGTCCTCGCACCAAATATGGGTTTTCCATTCGCTCTGATGCCCTCTTACTGTCATTTTAGACCGATAGAATACTCTTATGCACAGTCAGTCTTAGTCTCGGTGCACCAGGACAAAAGTCGGGGATCAGCAATATGCAGTGCTGCTCACGGTAGGCCCGACTGTGCTGCAGTACTCGGTTCATCGTACAGCAACATCGCTACACGCAGTTGCCGCTCTCGGTGCTCTTCATGCCCTCCGACGGTTCTCTCCCGCACTGTGCTACCTCCCAACAGCTGCCTCGGATGGCGAGAAGGCCGTGCGAACGAGGCCCACTGTGGCTGAGCTCCTAGTCTTGGGCGAGAGTCTGATAATTGAACTGCGTCGGCTGCTGCCATTCAACGGGTCGTGGGAGCGAGCATCTGTGCACCGTCTACTAGAGCTTTTGTATCGCACTCTCCCGCTGGTGCAGCTCGGGCCGGCCATATGTGGGCTCACTCTTGAGGGGTTTCAGCAGCTGAAAAGGCGTGAGGTGAGCCAGAGCAACAGCTGGAGCCCTGCTGAGTATTCCCTTCATAGCTCGAGAGACACAGAACAGTCCTCCCGAGTGCAATCTTTTTCAGGCGAATATGGAATACCCGCTTCATGGCTCATTGGTGAACAAGGCAAGCAGCTGAAGTCCGTGTCCTGCTACAGCCTGCGTCCGAGCAGTGTTCATGCGGCCACAGTAAATGATGCTTGGCGTGCCATGCACGCTGTGCGCACGCTGCTGGGGTCCAAAGAAGATGTTTGGAAGCTCAATGCGCCGAACGCGGCCCTCACACTTTGTCGGACGGCCGCGAGGAAAGAGAGATCGATTATTATCGGAGAAGGGTCCACAATGTCCATTGTAGACGTTTTGCCTGAGGAGACCGGCTCTGGAACGAGTGACATCAGCCACAAGGGCTTTGGTCGCGTCCACTTCATTGTAGCTGTCAGCGGCTAGCTTCACGTTGCCTAAGAGCCATGGCGTGTGCGGCGCATGGCGTTCTCCGTTTGGGGCGAGCCAGCTGTCGTCGCCGTTGACGTAGCAGCTGAAGTTATCATTGTCACGGCCGACTTCGTCGGCCAATTGGCATTTGTTCTTCCTTGTGGGCAGCGTAGCGTCATGTTTACCAATCGTTCGGTCTTCCACTGTGAGAGTGGGTGATGAGAGTGACTTGTGTATTGTGTGCCTCTCTGACGTGTACGTCGGACTCGGGTCATGGTTTGAATACTGTACTGCACCAAAGCCACCGAGCAAGGGACATGCAATGGACTGAAGAGAAGACGAGAACATTTTGATGAGTACTTGAACAGCCTATGTGTGACGGCCAGCAACGTGTGGCATTAAGAAGAAACATACAGAGTGCGCGCGTGGAGAAACCGAAAGCAAGAAGCATAGAAAGAACACCAATGACTTCTCTCATGCAGTACGTCCCACTGACAGCTTCTTATTTCATCCACCAAGAGCTACACGGAGCGGTTCGAAAGCCGCTGCACCACCACCGGAGCATGGCAACCCATGAGCCGCTTCTGCGCCGGAGAGCCCTGGAGATGTCGATCGTGCTCGCTCCCGAACATGGACGGTGCGCAGCGCAGACAGCACAGAGGAGCAGTAGGTCCAGCTTCTTGTCCTTCCTGGTCATTGCACGTTGGGCAGACAATGACCGAAAGCCAACCTACTGCACAGCAATGAGGGCAAGACGTGCCATCAACTAAAGAGTCTGTGACTGATCCCATCTCCTCATTGGGCAGCACAAAGGGTGTCCCTTTCGGCTGCATGTAGTTGTGCACGATAATCTTCATCACGCCCGTGGACGCCCGCATCATGTCGACGATGGTGGCCTTCCTGCAAGCCCAGTCGGTTTCTGGCCCCATCTTCCAAAAGGCCTGCGTATCGTCAAGGTACATTTCCAGGTAAGACACCATGACGTTGATATCCTGTTGGAACTGTTCTGGCTCTAACGCCTCATACGTCTGCGCGTTTCCGCAACACCATTTCCCAGCAGCCAGTTTCTGGGCCGCAAGCACCAGCAGCTTTTCAAACGGCATTTGTATAGTCAGCATATTGCGCAGGTGCTCTGCGTGTTCCATCGCGTCAGAATACCAGGCTCTGCAAGCAGTGTTCACGGCGGAGGCCACGTTTGGTCCCCTATTGAAGCCGCGGTTAAGGACGCCGTAACCCGTGACGACAATGTCCCCAGGCCCCATCGTGTCGAATCCAACTCGTAAAACACGAGTCATAAAGAGCGTTGCAGACTAAAAGCACGCCTTTACAGCAAGAAATGTCCATACGTCACCTCCGGCCGCTTCCAGCACGATCGGGTCCATAAGCTCTCGCATGACGCGCTCCGCGAGAGGGAGTTCCGACGCAGGAATGAGCGACCAAATCTTGCTCGCTCCGGCCTGCAATTACGGACTTGATTGCAGCAGACTTTCCTCAACGTGCCAGCTGAAGTGGGAGCCTTGGGACCCCACGTACAGCAAGCTCGTGTTGATAAATTCGTATGTGGACGCTGCACCGAGCATAGTGTGGTGATTCAATGTGCGAGGGTTCTCAAATCGCTGACGAGGCGGGCACGCATCGGCATGGACAGCACACGCATGGTCACCAAGACTCCTACTGCACCCGTCCTTCTTGATAGGTAACAAGTCTGAAAGGTAGTACACATCTACATGATGAAGGGCTCCACTCATCACAGCCCTCTTGTTTCCGGCAGCTGCGACTCGTCGCACCCACATCGCGCTGGGATCATTCACACTGGCAAGGAAGCGCGTCACACGGAAGTCCCGGTATGCGGCTTAAAGGGCGTTTGCACTCTCACCGACTTTGGCTCTGAGTTCCGCTCCTGACATACGCTTTTCGCGTTCTGATGGAAGATGTGCCCTCAGGTTTTTGCGCTGGGCGCTCCGGTCAGACGCAGGCCCACCAGATAATGAGTCGCACATAATCGTTGGGAACTGCGGAAAGGTTTGAACGCGCAGTCGGAGCCTGACCCCGAAATGTCGCTTTTGCAATCGACCAGAGACGGGGCGCCTCTCGCGCGCTACTTTTTACCAGGGACTCCCTCACTTCCTCTGGCCAAGTGGTTCGAGGGGAGAGTGCCGGCCCAGATGCTTATGTCGTCTGCATCAAAGCTAGACAATGCATCATCGCGCCGTGAAGCGCACAGAAAAGAAGGATCACCGACCGAAATACCGACACCCGCGGCGGCACCACACCGTGGTCCTTCTACAATGCCACGTACTCCTGTTCTGGGCCCTTCAACGGGGTTACGCCGTTCACCGCCATTTTCGCGTCGAACATGAGGTAACGTACCAGCGGCAGGGCCACCGAGAACCTGTGCATCGGCAACAGCGCCAGTGCGTCCTCTTGCATTCACATGACCACAGCAGTCGGCTGATGCGGGACGATCACCATCTTGTTCATGCACCCGATTACCGTCGCCGCCTCTGCCGTCTTGGCCATGTTACCATGAATGACGCTTTGATCTTGAGAAACCACACCAACAGCAGCACCATCATGAGTGCGTGCGGGAACGGCAGCAAGAACGCGTCCTTGCGATTGCCCTTCACCACCGCCACCGTTGTCGCGTCCGTCTTGTGCAAGAAATCCAACGGGAGCACCACTACGCCCGCGGGCATCAACGGTTGTACCAACAAATCCCCGTGCCTCCACTCCATCACGGCCACCATTTCCGGGTCCATCTTGAGCGGCAACACCAACCGCAGCATCACCACGAGCGCGTGCATCTCTGGCTGCATGATCACGTCCGGGTACTTCCACTGCGTAGTCGCCATTCTTGTCGTGTACACCTCGGGAAACCACACCATCGGGAGCAGCAGCACGAGCTCCTGACTCAGCGCCTGCACCGAGGAGTACCCGTGCCTGACCTGTATCACCGCCACTATTGCCCTGTCCATACTGAGCAACAACACAAACTGGAGCACTGGCACGAGCATTTGCATCAATGGCCGCACCAACAGGTCCGGACACGTCCATTGCACCACCGCCACTATTTCCCCGTCCATCTTGAGCAACACCAACAGCCAAGCCACCGAAGGGAGCACCTGCATCAATGGCTGCATCACAACGTCCGGGTACCCCCAATGCATCACCGAGACGTTTTCCCCGTCCAGATTGAGCAGGCACTACAACTGGAGCACTAGCACGAGCTCGTGCATCAACAGCTGCACTGACGAGTCCCCGTTCCTCAAATGCATCACCACCGCCATAAACGCGTCGCTCTTGAGCAGCTGCACCAACCGCAGCACCACCACGAGCATGTGCAACATCACTTCCAGCACCATGTCCAGGTGCATGCACTGCATCACCGCCGCCATTGTCGCGTCCATCTTGATCAACCACATCATCTGCAGCACGACCACGAGCGCGTGAATCAAGGCGTGCACCTTCGAGTCCACGAGCCGCCGCTGCACCATCGCCAACATTGTCCCTTCCGTCTTTAGCAACCACATCATGGGCACCACGACCAAGAGCGCGTGAATAAATGCGTGCACCTCCAAGGCTTCTTACTGCCACGGCACCATCGCCACCATTGTCGGGTCCATTATGAGCAATCACACCAGCTGCAGCACGAGCACGATCACGTACATCAGTGCATGAACCACCAGGTCCGCGTACCTCCGCTGCACCATCGCCACCATTGTTAGGTGCATATTGAGCAACGACACTGACGGCAGCAGGAACACAGGCGCGTGAATCAATGCCTGCACCGCAACGTCCGGGTACCTCGACCGTATCACCACGACGATGGTCGCGTCCATCCGGAGCAACAACACGATCGGCACCACGACCACGAGCGCGCGCATACACGCGTGCACCTCAAATTCCGCGTACCGCCGCTGCACCATGGCCACGATTGTCCCGTCCGTCTTGAGAAACCACACCATTGGCACCACGACCACGAGCGCGAACATTAATGCGTGCACCTGCAAGTACGCTTTCCGCCACTGCACCACCACCACCATCGTTGCGTCCATCGTGAGCAGCCACATCATCGGTAGCACGATTACGAGCGCGTGCATGAATGCTTGCACCACCACGTCCTCGTACCGCGACCGTACCAGAGCCACGATTGTCGGTCCGTCTTGATCAACCACACTATCGGCACCACGACCACGGGCGCATGCATCAACGCGTGAGCCACCAAGTCCGCGTACCGCCGCTGTACCACCACCACCATCTTTGTGTCCATCATGAGCAATCACACAATCGGCACCATGACCATGAGGGCGTGCATCAATGCCTGCACCACCACGTCCGGGTATGTCGACCGCACCACCGCCACGAGTTTCCCGTCAATCATGGGCAAGCACACCAGCGGGACCACGACCATGAGGACATGGACCAACTGCTGCACCACCATGTCTGGCTTCCCCCACTGCATCACCGCCCCGATTCCCCCGTCCAGCTCGAGCTTCCACACCACCGGCAGCACGCGCGCGAGCACAGGTTTCCGCGTCTGCACCGACGAGTCCCCGTGCCTCACCTGCATCACCGCCGCCATCGTCACGTCCATATTGATCAGCCACACCAACGGCAGCAACTGCACGAGCGCAGGCACCAACGCCTGCAACGACGAGTCCCCGTGCCTCACCTGCATCACCGCCGCCATTGTCGCCTCCCTTTAACCACACCACCGGCCGCACCAGCACGAGCGCAGGCGTCAACGTCTGCTTCACCCAACGGTGCCTCCACCTCTCTGTCTCGCATGTAATAACCATTGTCGCGTCGATAATGGTTGTTCACACTACCCACAGCGCCTCCAAGAGCCTGTGTAGCAGCAGTACCGCCAGCAGGCCCCCATGCGTCGCCGATGCCGCCACGAGGGACGATTCTCGAACGCCCCTGCGGGTACCCTTCGAGCACGAGATTCGTATCAGTCCGACACCCATGTTCGACGCCGTCAACCGGGCTTCGCTCGTTGCGATTGTCGATCCCAGCACTCCCATCTTCGACACTGTCCCCATCATGAGTGCGTCTCATTCTTCCACGGCTGCCGCCCTTGCGACTGCCGTAATGCACACTGTTGTCACCAGAACAGTCTTCGACATTCGTCATGTCATTACGCGCCTCCTCGCCGTCGGCGGTCTCGTTCTTCGAGAGGTCGCAGCCGTTCAACAGCTCCTCGCCGGGCTCCTTCTCAATAAAAATATCTCCACCGAGTCGGTGGGCGTCCACTGTGCGTTGGAGAAGGCCGCGCAAGCACCGAGGGGCATGGGCCTTCTTCTATGGGGGCCCATTGTCTAACGTAAAAGGTGTGCTGCTGCTGGTGGTCTGGCTGAATGCAGCAAAGACAAGTGCGCCAGCAGGTGGTCCGCCGTGTCGGAAACATCTCCTCCGAGAATCGCCTCACGACGCACTGGCAAACGCATCCGCAGGCACCCGTTGACGCGCATCCGCATTCCGAGTGAGTCAGTGGTACGTAGGTAGATTTTCCAAGTCGCAGCCCTCCACGACCGGACCAGGCCTTCCACAATGTCAAAGTCGACTTGAGCGCCGCCCCTGGTGTCGCAGGTCTTTATCAGCACAACTGCGGTACCATGAACGGAAGATGAATCACGACCGATCACGGTCTGCACGACGGAGGAAACGACCAAATGGAGTTGGCGCACGACAACGCCCGACCATGCCCGACCGCTGTACACTGGCATGATGCCCGTGCCCCCACCGAACACAAGGCGGTCGCGGAGCACTTTGGACGCCCTGTTGACGATCAGGGAGTCATCAGTCACGGCGTCCTTCACGTCCTCTGCGTCGAGCGCGGAGAGGACGCGCAGGCCACAGTGCACTCCACCGCTGTCAGACCAGTACAAAATCCACAGCAGCAGGCCATCCATTATGCGCTTGGACATCTCCTCGCCCTTTTTCAGCGCCCTGATATCCTCTGTTGACAGCTGGAGCCACCTTTCGGCCCGCGCCGGAAAGAAAAACAGCGGTAGAACATGTTCCACTGCTCCCGGCAGAGCTTCCAGGCCATCATTCGCTCCAGGCGCCATTTTCAAAGACGGCGCACGACGCGGCGCTGGCGGCGCAAAGTTTTTTACAGTTGCGACCGACTGCAGGTCCCCATCGTGGCTGGTCCTGTGGCGAAGACGCTTCGCAGGAGGTGCGAGTGGCCGCTCGGTCTGTAGCCGGCGCGCGCTCGACTCAGCTGGTGCATTGAACGGGGGTGCACGAGGAAAGGCTCTGGCGTTGAGAATGGGAGCAGAAGTCAAGCCGGCAGATGAGGCGGGCGACCGGGCTGGGCGGGAAGCAAGAGGGAGGAAGCGCTGCATCCCCACAAGTCATTGGACTTTGCATGCGCGAGACGCCAGAGCTTTCCTCACGAAGAATCTTGACGCCGTAGTGTCGGCAGGACTCGGCAGACCACCGCCGCTGTCCTGCAATATCCATACAGCTGAAGCCATTAGCGGGTCAATGGCCTCCACGTCGCCACAGTTCCCACGGCACTGGCTCAGGATCTGCATCTGGTCGAGGCTTGGAAGATAGTCAGGTGCAGCGAGTTCCAAGGCCGATAAAAGCATCCGCAGCTGCGAGGCTGCAGACCCGACCACCCGACCAGTAAAAACTCGCCGCCCATCGTTAATGATGGCGATCACTTCCGATGCAGACTCGGTCCGGACTCCACCGGGTGCCGGCTCATACGACCGGGTGGGACGGACAGCCGGCTGGAAAATAGGTGGCGTGGGCGTCGCACCGCACGCGCCGACCGGACCGCGGCCGCTCAGGCCGAGTGAGGGCTGATGTCCCCCGACAGCGGCTGAGGCACTGTCAGCAGCCGGTTCGAGCCCCGATCCGCCACCACCCCCGCGTCGAATCGCGTGTGAGCGCCCACCGAGTCGATTGAGGCCGGCGTCGCCCCTGCCACGGCCCCTCTCGCGACCGCCGCCGCCGCCTCGACCACGGCCACGACCCGCCACGGGCGCGATTTCGTGACCGGTGCCGAGCGGAGCCAATGGGAGCCAACGGGCCTGGTACCACAGTTTGCTCAAGCAGTCGCGCCACCGCAACCGCACCTCGTTCGACCTCATGCGCCGCATTGAAAGACCAGGCGGCTTCCTCAGCCACCCGAGCAGCTTCATCAGTCATAGCCTCCGCCCGTTTCCGGGCGCGCGCCACTTGAAGACGCTGGTTGCGACTCAATTCGCCCGGGATAGGCCCAACGGGCTCTGACGCATCGTGCGCGTCCCTAGACAGCTGTCACGAAGACAGAGACAAACCGAAATTCTCAAAGAAGACCGCTCACCCGGCGTGGCGGCCACTCGTCAATCCCAGCGGTTGGCCCCAGATACGGGTACACAGTCCGGGGTACCACAACAGCGCGATCGCACGCGTGGGAAATCGGCCCCAGTTCCGAACGCACCACCGGCGGGGCGGCGAGCGAAAATCAAACAGTCAAGCCGGCCCGCTTTGCGTGCCGGCGTCCTGCACAGCCAGCGACTGGCCCCAGAAAACGGGACACAGCCCGCGGCACCACCCAGTCCCACTCGCCCTATTGGGCGATTGGTGACGGCCCCAAGAGCACCCACCGGCGGGGTGAAGAGTGAAAAAACACAGTGAAGCCAGCTCACCCGGCGTGGTGGCGACTCTAAAACACCAGCGGGTGGCCCAACAAGAGGGGCACAGCCGGCGGCTTCACGGAAACTCGATCGCACATAGGGGCGGTCGGTCGCGGTCTGGCCCGCACCCTCCGGCGGGGTGGCGGACCTCATTCCTCAAGGGTGCGCCCAAAAAAGAAACAAAGCGGGGAAAGGGGGGCGCGGGGGGCGCGACAACGAACGGGGATGGTGAAGGGGGAAAGAAAAGCAAGCGAGGACGGGATGGAGAAATGAATCGTGGAGAAGAAGGAGTGGTGGTGTAGACACTGTGACGGCTCGAGCGAGACGGCGCTGGTCTGCGGCGGCGACTGGGCGTGGCGGTCCCTGGATGAAGTACGTGCTGCGACTGTGCTCGCCAAAGGGTAATGTGAGTGCGGCGGTGACCCGTGCGGTCGCTCCGTCTCACACCGGATACATGCGGTACCCCGATCCAGGCACGGAGTGGTGGGCACGGCGTTCGATCTGAGATCACCTGTCTGCCGCGGCCGGGTGAACCCGTCCCGCACCGGATACGTGCGGGATCCCGATCAGGGCGCAGCATGGAGGGCGCGGCGTCCGATCTGAGATCATTCGTCGGCCGCGTCCCGGTGAATTGGAATATGTGCAATCTCCAATAGTATTGTAAGTCAATGCACAGACAATTCCACGCGTGAAGTCAAGTACTCACAATCGCAGACCACCGAAGTGAACGACCTTCATGCATGCAGCGCGTATGGGATCCTCGGCCTCGCCCGACCGGCCAGCTCGACTAGAGCATATGGGCTCTTTGCACCAACGGGTGCTTCTAATCTTCTTGATAAATACTACACGCAAAGGGAAAAGCGTACATTGATAGTGAAGGCGAACCGCTTCTTCTGCCGCGTATCAGCAGTCTGCGTCGCCCTCGCGCTGAATCCGGCTTCTACAGGACGCCTGACCCTGCTCAGGAGACCACCTGCGGTGCAGCTCCGCCCAGCGCCGCCTGCGTGCAACCGGTCCGCTGTGTGCGCTATTCGCGTACGTCCTCTCCTGTACAGATCTCAAACGTGTTGTCGTGGCACTCTCTTCCTTGATCCTCAGAGTATTGCTCGTTGACTGGGGCCCTGTTACGGTTGCACAGAGACTTACGTTCACTGAGACTCCGTTGCGCTTGTCACACGTTTCCTGATGTACTATCGCGGTTGCGGAGCCCACACCTGGACTGAGACTCCGGGACGCTTTTGCGAGGACAAACGTTGAATGAGACGGCGTCTTGCGCGTCGAAGTGATGCCAAGTAGCGCGGTTGATGACACTCTTGATGCTCCGCCACCATCCCCAGTTTTCAGTGGTGCCCTATTCGCTAGTGTCTGGGCTGCACATGGAGTACTTTGACCTCATGACTCGATAGCGTTTGGCCCATGGCATGAGAGAGAGGTGCTCCGGGATCTCTTTTTATCGTACCACGAATCGCACCGTGTCTAACCCCCACGCATCGTCGTACTCGTGCCTTGCTGTCGACGTGTTGCATATTTTTCTGAACCAGGATGACCTGAGTGGTCTTCTTTCGCGATACGCACAGGCCATGTTAAGGAACTTCCAATGGAAGTGTGAGCCCCGGAACGAGTGGAAGCACCGCCAACTCGCCCGAACACAATTGCCTCTCATGGCTGGCCCCCCCTGGACAACTGGAAGGCCCCAATAGACACTGTACTCTCCCTCTTTGAGCAGTTATGTCCAAAGCGGTTGAAAAGTACGCGAACCAGATTGACTTCACCACCAGTGGCTGGTCAGGCTATCGAAGTGCTATGAAAGCGGCTCTGAAGAAGGGTCTTCGTACCAGGGGCTTACATGAATAAATGGCACTCTCATAGAATGGATAGATATACTCGGATATACTCAGATTCCAGAAAAACAAGCCCGATTATGCGTACTCTTATCTGAATGGCGCCGCCATTTTAATGGCTCTGAAGCGGATAAACGAAAGTATATCAACTTACCAGTCTTCAAACGAAGGCAACCCACTACCTCAGGTAACTTGACTCGCGAGGCGGCTCCGAACGCGCGAAGCCGGCACGACACACGCAGTAATATGTTACACACATACTGGATAGCAGTGAGCCAACTCAGGGCACATCGTCGACGGCGAAGGTCATCGGAAAACCGGGCTATTTTTTGTCTTTTGTCGTGCGCGCCAGCTGACGGGCGGCCTGTACGACTCAGAACACTTCTCAGCCATAAAGGTTACCCAAAGTAGCGAGATGGGCAACGATGCTTGCACACTTTTCCTGGCTTTCGCTGTCGCGAGCGTGGCACTGTCTCGGATGGGTCACGTTCATAGGTTCCACCACAACCCGCTCTTCGTTACTTCTTGGCAAACAGCATCGCAAGTACTTCCTCTCTGAATGGTTTTTGCAGAATGTGATACATTCTGAATGGAAACCCTATTCTTATGCATATCCTACATTTCTTGGTTTCGGATATATATCTTATCCGTATTCAAGAAATTGCGTCAAACGTCTTATCTGATTCAAAAAATGTCACTTTTGAGTGTATCGGAGTGGACCGAAAATCGGCAGATTCATAAGCTCCTGCTTCGTACTCGCTGCAACAAGCGACGAACCTCTGCTCGGCTGCTCACGTATCGCACCCTGGGAGTTTACATGGACGATGACGTACAGGAGCCGTCCATGGAACGCGTGGTGCTTGCTGCAGAAGTTTTGGGTGCCTCTGCCGCCGGCGCGCGAGCTGAGAGTCCAGGCGTTGGTTACCGACTGAGACTGAAGCACGGCCACAAAGAGTTGGTCCGCGCGCTTGAAATGAACAGAGCGGCGGCGGCCATTATTGGTGAGCTTCTGTTTCTGGACGCCAGCGACGTGTGGACCTCTTTACGAGCAGCCGGAGCCGCCTGTCTGAAATGCTACGTTGAGACGGCAGAGTACCCCAAGTTTTTGCGACCAGAGAGCAACGAGGCTCGCAAGGGCGTTGTGCGGTGCATGCGGGATGCGTTGAAGGACCTCAAGGCTGGAGATGTTGATCTCTCAGACGGGGAACCTGACTAACTCACTCCTATCGGTATGCTTGAAGCGAATCCCACATGATCCACCACACTGACACGGAGGACTGCTCCATGCCGACGAAGGCGCACACGATCTGTGACCTGTTGTGGCTGACTTTTTCTTGGCCTCAGTGGTATCCAGAGTCGTCTGCTACTCCCATGTTTTTGACCATTATTTCTATTTTTCCATGCATGTCCCTTTTCTCCTCGTTTCTGTCGTTCTTCCATGGTTTTTTCCGGCATAATCCGTCTTTTTTTTTCTGACATCATCTTTCCTTCTTTTTCTGACGAATGGTAGAAGAGAAGACATGAGCATCATGATCATGGCACATCAGAGGAACAAAATGGACAACTGTCGACAGGATCGTTCCAAGGTCTGTCCTCCCGGTATTCCAGGCGGCGGAGCTCCAGGTAAAGCAGGAAGCAGTCTGATGTATAAATATAATAACTGCCGACAGGATCGTTCCGAAGGATGTCCTGCTGATTTGTCTGCAGGATGTACTCTCAGATATCCCTGTGCTTTGTCTGTCATGTCAAGCACGGACGTAGTTCTGAGTTTATCGTGGTTATGCGCTTTTCGCGTGACGACACCTCTATCTCTCGTCGACGCTATTGCCTGGCTCTGAAGACAGTCTGGAACCTGTCCGCGTACTCAATTCACGGGTACAGGATGCAGAACGGATCTGGTTCGAACTCTACACCAGTCGGTCCAACGTGCGCACGGAATTGTTCGCGGTTTTGTCCAGTGACCATGAACCGAGATACGCCGCGGAACAGTCCTGGAAACAATCTGGAAAACAGTTCCTGGCCTGATCTCAGGACCATCCGCCATCCAAGACAAGTCTGATTGTCGGATGGGACCACGTAACTTCTACGTACGATCTGCAGGACGACTCGAGCGGAATGGGAAGATAACCTTCGCGAGTGTTCGAAACAATTTCAGGAACTGTCCGCGCGATGGTCCACAGAATCGGATTCTGTGGAATCGAAATAACTCCTCCTATTTTATATTGAAAGAAGAGATGTCCCTTAACTGAGGAATATCATACCGACACACAGTGTAGGCGATTCCGGAGCATCCCCAAGAACCCGATTTCATGTGCGAATACTGTGGGTTTCCCGCACAACCCCGATTTGCAAAGAACTGGTGCAAGTGTCAAGAACTGGTGTCAGACGGAAGATTACTGTCCCGCCCTACAGTCGCTCCACCAAAACCCCGTCAGTCGGCCGAAAACATCAGTGACACCGACATGTTAATTGTTTCACGGACAAGTAGTGCCAGATTGAGAGCGTGGTAAAGGAGATTGCATTAATGATGGTGTGAAACCCGCCAGCAAACTGCCAAAGTGTAGCTCGAACGGCCACCTGGTCATTGCGAACTGGCGTGGCGGTCCCACTGCCAATTTTGACTGCCCGACGACGCGCCGTGTGCGAGAGACCAGCAGCATGGCTTCCACGAAAATCCAGCGATGCATCGGCGCTCAAATTCAGGTGGAAAGCCGGTCTTTCCAGTGAGCCGCGAGTCTTTGAAATCAAATACCACAGGATGATTGGCCTCACTTTTCTCACCGTGTTCTGCTGTTGCGTTCAAAATCGACATCGATTGAACTTGAGAATCGATCGTAGACAAGGTTTTCGACGCGACTGGCAGCCCAGATCCACGGATGAACCCGATCGTCGTCATCTGCGTTCCTGCAGAAAGCACCGGCAGCCGCCGCGGCCGTCGCGCACCGCTTTGTCGCGAAAATGTGACAGATTGTGAGGTGTTGGACGTCTGTCGCAGTCTTTCGGGCGATCATTCGCTGAAGCGCAGCCTCTCTGCGGGGCGCGCCTGGCACAAGGGCCGCTGTGAGAGCGGTTCCACGTCTCCGCCCCCCCCCCCCTCCTCGCCGGAAGCGCAATTTGGCCCCCGTGCCGACTAAAATGGCATCCAGGTGGGGACGGGACTGGATACCCCCACCCCTCGCACCTCAGTGGCGTACCGAACACAGGTGTGGGCTCAAAGCGCGCTCCCGCGGTCCGTGTCTGCACTTCTACGGCGTGCTCAGGATGAATTAAGCGCCGTTCCGCCTCTCATGTCGCGTTCTGCGGGGTGGGGGGTGGCGGTTCGCTGAGCCCCCCCCCGCCCCCCCCTCTCACAATGGCTTGG
>Ga0115030_1000028_pt1 | contig 52472 bp, 44 predicted proteins | sample SidtaG_4_FD_87174 | JGI IMG/M metagenome (GOLD analysis project Ga0115030, IMG submission 87174) | Marine algal microbial communities from Sidmouth, United Kingdom - Sidmouth_Male1 metaG | ecosystem: Host-associated > Algae > Red algae > Unclassified | place: Sidmouth, United Kingdom | collected... | reverse complement strand
GGAGAAAGAGGGATTCGAACCCCCGGATGCTTGCACATCAACAGTTTTCAAGACTGCCGCATTCGACCACTCTGCCATTTCTCCTGAGCGTCTCACGATTTCTCGTTTGCGAGTGCAAATATAAAACTCTTTATGATTTATCACTATTTTTTTTTGCTTTTTTTTATCAAAAAACAAAATTTCAAATTTTAAATATTTTAGACAGTTGTAAAATCAAGTTGTAAAATATAAATTTGATTCTTAAAGTACAAAAATATGGAATTTGATTTTAGTCTACTTCTGTTAGTTGCTGTTGGTTTTTTAGCAGGAATTATTAATACCATAGCAGGAGGCGGTTCTTTATTAACTTTGCCGCTACTAATTTTTATGGGACTCCCAGAAGCTGTAGCCAACGGAACTAATAGAATTGCTATCTTTTTTCAGACAGCATCTTCTGTTGCAGGATTTAAAAGTAAAGGGATTACCACATTTCCTTTTAGTATTTATATTGGTATTTCCGCATCTATGGGCTCTTTAATAGGTGCTCAATATGCTATTGATATAGACGGTGAAACTTTCAAAAAGATTTTATCAGTTGTTATGATTGTAGTCGTATTTCTAATCGTTTTCAAAAAAAAACATACTTCTTTAGAAAGTATTGCCGAAAGAACAACAGGAAAACATTTATTTGTATCCCTTCTAACTTTCTTTTTTGTAGGACTTTATGGAGGATTTTTAAATGCAGGTGTTGGTTTTATAATGTTATTAATACTACCTATGCTTAATAAATTTACATTGGTTAAATCCAATGCCACTAAAGTTACAGTTGCTTTTATTTATACCGCTGTTGCCCTGGGAGTTTTTGTGTTAAACGGAAAAGTAGATTGGAAACTAGGCTTAACTCTAGCTATTGGAAATGCTACAGGAGCATGGTTTGCTAGTAGATATTCTGTAACAAAAGGAGATCAATTTATACGCACTGCCCTATTTATTATTGTTTTTGCCATGGCTGTAAAACTTTGGTTTTTTTGAATGTTTTTAAACAAACGATTCTTCTCTTTTTAAAAGGTTAGGCAAAAAGTTTTCTTTAAATTTGTAGAAACTTATTTTTTATGGCAAATAAATTTGGAAACCTATTCACGATTACCACATTTGGAGAATCTCACGGACCTGCTATTGGAGGAGTTATAGATGGCTGCCCGGCGGGTATTGAATTAGACTTTGAGGCTATTCAAATGGAATTAGACAGAAGAAAGCCCGGACAATCTAAAATTGTTACTCAGCGTAAAGAACCAGATACTGTTGAGTTTATGGCGGGAATTTTTGAAGGTAAAACTACTGGAGCTTCTATTGGTTTTAGAATTGTTAACACCAACCAAAAATCTAAAGACTACTCTCATATAAAAGATCAATACAGACCCTCACATGCAGATTATACTTATAGTCAAAAATATGGTCATAGAGATTATAAAGGAGGAGGTAGAACTTCTGCAAGAGAAACAGCCAATTGGGTTGTAGGTGGTGCTATTGCTAAGCAAGCTATTCCAGAAATTAAAATTTATGCTTTTACATCTTCTGTAGGTAAAATACATTTAGATACTCCTTATCAAGAATTGGATTTTTCTAAAACAGAAAGTAATATTGTTCGCTGTCCTGATGAAAAAAAGGCACAAGAAATGATTGATTATATTGGAGATATTAAAAAACAAGGAGACACCGTAGGTGGAACCATTACTTGTGTAATCCAAAATGTTCCTGTTGGTTTAGGAGAGCCTATTTTTGACAAATTACATGCACAATTAGGGAAAGCAATGTTGTCTATAAATGCTGTAAAAGGTTTTGAATTTGGTAGTGGTTTTGATGGAGCTGAGATGACAGGGAGCAAACACAATGACATTTTTAATTCAGATGGAAGTACCAAAACAAATTTCTCTGGAGGAATTCAAGGAGGAATTAGTAACGGAATGGATATTTACTTTAAAGTTGCTTTTAAACCAGTGGCTACCGTAATACAAGAGCAAGAAACTATTGATAAAGATGGTAATATTGTAAAAATGATGGGAAAAGGTCGTCATGATCCTTGTGTAGTACCTCGTGCCATTCCTATTGTAGAAGCCTTGTCTGCTATGGTTATTGTAGATAATATTATGCTAAATAAAGCTAGACAATTTAATTTTTAACGCTTTTATATATCTTATAAAAAACTAGGACACCTTTTATATAGGTCTCCTAGTTTTTTTATCTATAAAAACAAATAGAATAAATCTCTTTTTATATACTGGTAAGAACTTAATAGTGTATTTATAAAATTTTAACACGCCTCCGTTTAGCCTTACAAAGTGGAGTCTACCTTATTCTCTAATTCTAAAATAAACGTATACTCTTTAGCTACTTCCTTTAAGGCATCATATCTACCAGAAGCCCCTCCGTGACCTGCTTCCATATTTGTATCTAAAAACAATTGTTTGTTATCTGTTTTAAATGCTCTTAATTTTGCTACATATTTTGCAGGCTCCCAATATTGAACTTGAGAATCGTGTAAACCTGTTGTTACTAATATGTTTGGGTATTGTTTAGCCTCTATATTATCATAGGGTGAATAGGATTTTATATACTCATAATATTCCTTTTCGTTTGGATTTCCCCATTCATCATACTCTCCTGTTGTTAGTGGAATAGTATCATCTAACATAGTTGTTACAACATCTACAAAAGGAACTGCTGATATCACTCCATTAAACAATTCAGGATTCGTATTGCAAATAGCCCCCATTAACAAACCTCCTGCAGATCCTCCCATTCCGTACAAATGACTTGGAGAAGTCATTTTGTTATTAATTAAATACTTAGCACAATCAACAAAATCGTTAAACGTATTTTTCTTGTTTAACAATTTTCCGTCATCATACCAAGGTCTTCCTAAATATTCTGATCCTCTAATATGTGCTAATGCAAACACAAAGCCTCTGTCTAATAAACTTAATCTTGTTGTACTAAAACTATCATCTACTGTATGGCCATAAGAACCATAAGCATACATTAAAATTGGTGTATTTTTATCAACTACTGTATCTTTTCTATGTACAATAGAGAGTGCTACTTTTTTTCCATCTCTGGCAGTAACCCATATACGCTTGCTTGTATAGTTGTTTTTATCAAATGTTCCTCCTAATACTTCCTGTTCTTTTTTAATTTCTTTTTGGTTGGTAACCATATTAAAATCAATTATAGAACTAGGTGTTGTCATAGAGTTGTACCCGTAACGTAACCAAGGTGTATCAAACTCTGCATTACTTCCTACGTTGCACGAATAAGTTTCTTCCTCAAAAGGTAAATAGTAGTCTTCACTCCCATCCCATCTCATAATTCTAATTTTATTCAACCCTTCTTCCCTTTCTTCTAGCACCAAAAAGTCTTTAAAAATAGTAACATCTTCTAACAGCACATTTTCTCTATGCGGAATTACTTCTATCCAATTTTCTTTAGCTGTTGCATTAATAGGCGTTTTCATCAACTTAAAATTGATAGCATCGTTCTTATTTGTTAGAATATAAAAAAAGGCATCATAATGCATGACACTATACTCTAAGTTATCCTCTCTTTCTTGAAAAATTTTAAATTCTCCTTTTGGAGTATCAGCATCTAAAAACTGATATTCTGTTTGAAGTGTACTATAAGAACCTATTATTAAATATTTTTTAGATTTTGTTTTCCCAATATATACATTGTAAGTTTCATCTTTTTCGTGGTATACCAAAAAATCGGTGTCTGAACTTGTCCCTAATTCATGCCTATACACCTTATCACTTCTTAAAGTAACGGCATCTTTTTTATTATAAAAAATGGTTTTATTGTCATTTGCCCAAGTGGCAGATCCTGTGGTTTCTTCTATAGTTTCTGTTAAGGTTTCTTGAGTCTCTAAGTTTTTAAAATGCAATGTATATTCTCGTCTACCAACAGTATCTGCACCATAAACAAGTAGTGTATTGTTGTTGCTTATAGACATCCCACCCACGTTAAAATAATCATGACCTTTTGCAAGTATATTTACATCTAACAAAATTTCTTCTTCAGCTTTTAGGTTTTCTTTTTTGCGTGTATAAATAGGGTACTGACTTCCAATTTCGTAACGAGTAATATAATAATATCCGTTTTTATAATAAGGCACAGAGCTGTCATCTTCTTTAATTCTTGCTTTCATTTCTTGAAACAAACTTTCCTGAAAATTTAGTGTGTGTTTTGTTTCTTGAGCGTAAAAGGCATTTTCGTTATTTAAGTAGTCTAGTACTTTTTGTGTTTTTTTTGATGGATTTTCAGCCTCCTTTTCTTCATCAGACAAACGCATCCAATAATAATTATCAACTCTTACATCATTGTGTTTCTTTAATTCCATTGGAATTTTATCTGCAACAGGAGCTTTTATAACCTTCATTTTTTGACATTTAATTAAGGTTGTAAAAGTAATAAATCCCAATAGGATTGATACATTTCTTTTTAGAATGTTTAACATACCTATTTTTCTTTTTTATGAATATATTAAGATTCTTTTTATCTTTCCAGAAATTTTAAAACTTATATTTTATGTTTGGAGATATGTCTAAAATGATGGAGCAATTGCAAGGTGCTCAAAAACATGTAGAGGAAGCTAAAGAACGTTTAAATTCAATATTGATAGAGGGAACTTCTGGCAATGGATTAGTGAACGTAACTGTAACAGCTAATAGAGAAATTAAAAAAATAGACATTAACGAAAACGTACTAGAAGACAAAGAAGCCTTAGAAGATTATTTAATATTAGCATTAAACAATGCTTTAAAAAAAGTGGATAATATTAACGAACAAGAAATGGCTACAGCTGCAAAAAAAGGATTACCTTTTTAATAATTTTTAAAAAGTAACAACTGCTGTGTTTATTATTTACTACAGTAATAGTCTTTTTGTATTTGTTATTTAATAATATATTTACTAAAAAAAGTAATTTAACTGATAATTTGAGGTTAGAAAACAACCATCGTATGAATAATTTAAACCTAGCTGTATTAATTGATGGAGACAATATTCCTTCTGCCCCTATAAAAGAAATGATGGAAGAGATTGCCAAATATGGAAACCCAACCATTAAAAGAATATACGGTGACTGGACCAAACCTAATTTGAGTAGTTGGAAAGAAGTCTTGCTAAAAAATGCCATTACTCCTGTTCAACAATATGCCTATACATCTGGTAAAAACGCCACAGATTCTGCTATGATTATTGATGCCATGGATATTTTATATTCTAATAAAGTAGATGGATTTTGTTTGGTTTCCAGCGATAGTGATTTTACAAGATTGGCAACAAGGTTACGCGAAGCAGGACTACAGGTTATTGGGATTGGAGAAAAGAAAACTCCTACTCCATTTATTGTAGCCTGCGATAGATTTATTTTTATAGAAGTTTTAAGAAAAGAACAAGATAAAAGAGGAAACACACCCTCAAAAAACAATGAAAAAGAAAATCATGACTTGATTACTCCAAAAGTTATTAAAATGATAAAAAGCACTATTTCTGATGTTTCTGATGATGATGGATGGGCTTTTTTAGGAGATGTAGGAAGTTTAATCCAAAAAAAGAGACCTAGCTTTGACTCTAGAAACTACGGTTTTGAAAAATTAACCCCCATGATAAAAGCTATTGGAAATTTTGAAATAGAACAAAGAGAAAACTCAAAAAGTAGACATAAATTAATTTATGTAAAAAACAAATAACTATTTAGATTTTAATTAGGTGGGTGTCCTAAAAAAGAGGTTTCAATTATATTGAAACCTCTTTGTATTTAAAATTTATAATTGCAATTTATCACAAAATCATTTTTATTCTTTCCAAAAGAAAAGTAAACATCTTTTTTAATTATTCTTTTTTTTGTTAACACATAAGAAGATAAAACTCCGATGGCAGCTCCCACAAAAACATCCTCTACAAAATGCTTATCTGCGTGTACCCTACTAAATCCAGTATAAACAGCAACAGCATAAGCTGGTATTCCATACTTCCAACCATATCTTTTCTGCATAAACGCAGCACCTTGAAACGTTATAGAAGTATGCGCAGACGGAAAAGAATGTAAATTACTTTTATCAGGTCTTTCCTTATCAATTACCGCTTTCAAACCAAAAGTTACACCTGCATTTAATAAAAAAGAAGTACTAAACATTACACTTCCTTTAAAATCTTTATTTACAATTGTACTTCCAAATGCTACTAATGGCATGGAGTACAAACCTAAGTCTCCTATCTTTTCTATAGTAGATTGTGCATATGTAATAGAGCTAATCAATAGCACTGTAATTACAACTTTTAAACTAAGCCTCTCCAATGGGTCCAAAATTTATAGGATAATCTTGCTGTTCAAATTCTTTAATTTCACCTACATGTTCTTCAAATTTATGAATATTATCTATCAATGCTTGAGCCAATCTTTTTGCATGTTGTGGCGTTAATACAATTCTAGATTTTACTTTTGCTTTGGGTAAACCCGGCATAATGTTTACAAAATCTATCACAAATTCTGAATTAGAATGATTGATAATTGCTAGGTTCGAATAAATTCCTTCTGCTATTTCTGGGCTTAACTCTATATTTATATTGTCTTCTTTATTCTTTATGTCGCTCATGCTATCTTTATTAATTCTCTACTAAAATAAACTTATTTTTTGAACAAAAAAAAACGGACTCCAAAGGAATCCGTTTTCTTTAATTATATAAGGTTAACTACTCTTCTGTAGCAGTAAAACTTTGTTCTATTTCCTCTTTAGGACCTACAATTATATTATTGTACGATCTCATACCTGTACCGGCAGGAATTCTTTTACCAACAATAACATTCTCTTTCAATCCTTCTAAGTAATCAATTTTACCATTAACAGCTGCTTCATTTAACACCTTTGTTGTTTCCTGAAACGATGCTGCTGAAATAAACGATTTTGTTTGTAAAGAAGCTCTTGTAATACCTTGTAAGATTTGCTCTGCCGTTGCTGGTTTTGCATCTCTAGCTACTATTTCTGCTTTATCCTCACGCTTTAATCTAGAATTTTCATCTCTTAAATCACGAGAAGTGATAATTTGACCTGGCTTAAAAGTTGCAGATGCTCCAGCATCTTCAATAACTTTCATTCCATAAATATCATCATTCTTTTCAATAAAGTCATTTTTATGTACCAATGAGTTTTCTAAAAATAAAGTATCTCCAGAGTCTATAATTCTAACTTTACGCATCATTTGACGTACTACTACCTCATAATGCTTATCATTAATTTTTACTCCTTGTAGTCTATATACTTCTTGAATTTCATTTACAATATACTGCTGAACTTTAGAAGGTCCTTGTATTCTTAAAATGTCCGCTGGTGTAACAGAACCATCTGATAAGGCCATACCTGCCTTTACATAATCATTCTCTTGTACCAAAATCTGATTTGATAGTTTGATTAAGTATTTCTTAATATCACCAAACTTAGATTCTACAATAATTTCACGGTTACCACGCTTAATTTTACCAAAAGATACCACTCCATCAGTTTCAGCAACTACTGCTGGATTAGATGGGTTACGTGCCTCAAACAATTCTGTTACACGTGGTAAACCTCCTGTAATATCTCCTGCTTTACCAGACTTACGAGGAATTTTAACTAACGTTTTACCTACTTCAATATCTTCTTCATTGGCAACCATTAAGTGAGCTCCTAAAGGCAATGAGTAAGAGCGTAACGTAGTTCCATCCGCATCTTGAATTAGTAATGCAGGAATCTTTTTCTTATCCTTAGATTCAATAATAACTCTTTCCTTAAAGCCTGTTTGTTCATCAATCTCTACAGAATAGTTAATTCCTTGTTCTAAGTCCTCAAAAGCAACTTTACCTCCAAATTCTGATACAATTACCCCGTTAAATGGATCCCATTGACAGATAGCATCTCCTTTGTTAATAGTACTTTGGCCATTCACAAAAATATAAGAACCATAAGGTATTACAGTAGTACTTAAAACGGTACCAATTTTTTCATCTATAACTTTTGCTTCAGCTGTACGAGAAATTACAATTTCTACGGCTTCACCCTGTGGATCTTTACCATGTACAGTCACCAAGTCATCAATAACCAACTTACCACTAAATTTAGCAGTTAATTTATTATCTTCAGAAATATTTCCTGCTACCCCTCCAACGTGGAATGTACGTAGTGTTAATTGTGTACCTGGTTCTCCAATAGATTGTGCAGCAATTACTCCTACAGATTCTCCTATTTGAACCATGTTACGTGTAGACATAGATTGTCCATAACATTTAGAACAAATACCTCTCTTTGTCTCGCAAGTTAATGGAGAACGAACTTCAACAGTATCTAATCCAGAAGCTTGAATAATATCAGCTAACTCTTGTGTTATTTCAGAACCTGCAGACACTATCACTTTATGTTCTATAGGATCTTTAATATCGTGCAATGCTACACGACCCACAATACGTTCGCTTAGAGATTCAACAATTTCGTCATTTTTCTTTAATGCAGAAACTTCTAAACCTCTTAATGTACCACAATCAAATTCGTTAACAATTACATCTTGCGCAACATCTACCAATCGACGTGTTAAATATCCAGCATCGGCTGTTTTTAAAGCTGTATCTGCCAAACCTTTACGGGCACCGTGTGTAGAGATAAAGTATTCTAAAATTGATAAACCTTCTTTAAAGTTAGATAAAATTGGGTTCTCAATAATTTCACCACCAGACGAGGTAGATTTTTTAGGCTTTGCCATCAATCCACGCATACCTGTTAACTGACGTATTTGCTCTTTAGAACCACGGGCTCCAGAATCTAACATCATAAATACAGAGTTAAATCCTTGTTGATCTTCTCTCAAACGTTTCATAGACAATTCTGTCAATTGATTGTTTGTAGATCCCCATATATCAATAACCTGGTTGTAACGCTCTTTGTTCGTTAACATACCCATATTATAGTTCTGAATAATTACATCAACTTCTGCGTTAGCATCTGCAATCATTTTTGTTTTTTCTTGAGGAATAATAATATCTCCTAATGAGAATGACAATCCACCTTTAAATGCAAATTTAAACCCAATGTTCTTGATATTGTCTAAGAACTCTCCAGTTGTAGGAATATCAGTTCTTTTTAGAACTTTAGCAATAATTCCACGTAAAGATTTCTTCGTCAATACTTCATTTATATATCCTGCTGCTGGTGGCACGTGTTCATTAAACAATACCCTACCTACAGTAGTTTCTATAATTCTTGTAATTTGCTCTCCGTTTTCATCAACATCTTTAGTTCTAACCTTGATCCCTGCATTTAATTCTGCAGCTCCTTCGTTAAAAGCAATTGTTACTTCTTCTGGAGAATAAAATGTTAAGCCTTGCCCTCTAACCTTATAAGACTCGTCGGTAACTCGCAATTTGGTCATATAATAAAGACCCAATACCATATCCTGAGAAGGTACTGTAATAGGTGCACCGTTTGCAGGATTTAAAATAGAGTGAGATCCTAACAATAGCATTTGTGCTTCTAAAATTGCCTCGGGTCCTAAAGGTAAATGCACCGCCATTTGATCCCCATCAAAATCGGCATTAAATGCTGTACATACTAATGGGTGCAGCTGTATTGCTTTACCTTCTATTAATTTAGGCTGAAACGCTTGGATTCCCAAACGGTGTAATGTAGGGGCACGGTTTAATAAAATAGGGTGTCCTTTAATTACATTCTCTAATATATCCCAAACTACAGGTTCTTTTTTATCTATTATTTTTTTTGCAGATTTTACAGTCTTAACAACACCACGTTCTATCAACTTACGGATGATAAATGGCTTGTATAATTCTGCTGCCATATCTTTAGGAATACCACATTCTGATAAGCTTAAAGTGGGTCCAACAACAATTACAGAACGAGCAGAATAATCTACACGCTTACCTAACAAGTTTTGACGAAAACGTCCTTGTTTACCTTTTAATGAATCTGATAAAGATTTTAAGGGTCTGTTAGATTCTGTTTTTACTGCTGATGATTTACGTGTGTTGTCAAATAATGAATCTACAGATTCTTGCAACATACGCTTCTCATTACGTAAAATTACCTCTGGTGCCTGAATTTCTACCAAACGTTTTAAACGGTTGTTACGTATAATTACTCTACGGTACAAATCATTTAAATCAGAAGTAGCAAAACGACCTCCATCTAAAGGAACTAAAGGACGTAATTCTGGTGGAATTACTGGAATAGCCTTTAAGATCATCCATGATGGATTGTTCTCTCTGTTCTTTTGAGATTCACGGAACGCCTCTACTACATTCAAACGTTTTAAAGCCTCTGTTTTACGTTGTTTAGACGTTTCTGTGTTTGCTTTGTGTCTTAATTCATAAGACAAAGTTTCTAAATCAATACGATCTAACAAAGCAATTAAACACTCTGCCCCCATTTTAGCAATAAATTTATTTGGATCATCATCATCCAAATATCTATTTTCCAACGGTACAGTTTCTAAAATATCTAAATATTCTTCTTCTGTTAAGAAATCCATTTTTTGCAATGGAGTTCCGTCTAATTGTGATGCGTTACCTGGCTGTATTACTACGTATCTCTCGTAGTAAATAATCATATCTAACTTTTTAGAGGGCAATCCTAAAAGGTAACCCATTTTGTTAGGTAATGACCTAAAGTACCAAATATGGGCAATTGGTACTACCAAATTAATGTGACCAACTCTATCTCTACGTACTTTTTTTTCTGTTACTTCTACACCACAACGGTCACAAACAATACCTTTGTAACGAATTCTCTTGTACTTACCACACGCACATTCAAAATCTTTTATAGGTCCAAAGATACGTTCACAAAACAAACCATCTCTTTCGGGTTTATGTGTACGGTAGTTTATTGTTTCTGGTTTTAAAACTTCACCATGAGAAGCCTCTAAAATAGACTCTGGTGATGCTAAACCAATAGAAATTTTTTCAAATTTCTTTTGTGTTGGGTTTTTATCGTTATTTCTTGCCATGATTTCTTTTTTAGTCTTTAGTACTAAGTACAAAGTATTAAGTTTAAATACTCATTACCTTGTACTCTTTACTCACTACTCCTAATTACTCTTCTAATCTTACGTCTAATCCTAAACCTTTCAATTCATGCATTAATACGTTGAAAGATTCCGGTAAACCTGGTTCTGGCATAGGCTCACCTTTTACGATTGCCTCGTAAGTTTTAGCTCTACCAATCACATCATCAGACTTAACGGTTAAGATTTCACGTAAAATACTAGAAGCTCCATAAGCCTCTAATGCCCATACTTCCATCTCTCCAAAACGCTGACCTCCAAATTGAGCTTTACCTCCTAATGGTTGTTGTGTTATTAGTGAGTAAGGTCCTATAGAACGTGCGTGCATCTTATCATCAATCATGTGTCCTAACTTAATCATATAAATAATACCCACAGTTGCAGGTTGATCAAAACGCTCTCCCGTTCCACCATCATACAAATAAGTGTGTCCAAATCTTGGGATTCCTGCTTCGTCAGTTAAGGCATTAATTTGATCTAATTTTGCACCATCAAAAATAGGTGTTGCATAGGTTTGATCTAATTTTTGTCCTGCCCATCCTAAAACAGTTTCGTAAATCTGACCGATGTTCATACGCGATGGTACCCCTAATGGATTCAATACAATATCTACGGGTGTTCCATCTGCTAAAAACGGCATTTCTTCTTGACGTACGATACGAGCAACAATACCTTTGTTACCGTGACGACCCGCCATTTTATCTCCTACTTTTAATTTACGTTTTTTTGCAATGTAAATTTTTGCTAATTTTAAGACACCTGCTGGTAATTCATCTCCAATAGTGATTGCAAACTTCTTACGTCTTAGAGCACCTTGTAAATCACTTACTTTAATCTTATAGTTGTGAATTAATTCTGCAACTAAATTATTTAAGCTATTATCTGTAGTCCAAGATCCTTTAGTTAAATGAGTAAAATCTGTAACAGAGTTTAACATTTTTAACGTATACTTTTTACCTTTAGGAAAGACGTCTTCACCTAAATCATTTTGTACACCTTGAGATGTTTTTCCTGAAATTAAGTTGAACAAACGCTCTATTAAATTATCTTTTAAAGACTCAAAGTCATGTGTAAATTGTGCTTCTAAAGCGTCAATCTGCTCTTTATCTCTAACTCTCTTAGATTTATCTTTAATAGCTTTTTGGAATAATTTTTTACCAATAACAACTCCTCTTAAAGAAGGAGATGCTTTTAAAGAAGCGTCTTTTACATCTCCTGCTTTGTCTCCAAAGATGGCACGTAATAATTTTTCTTCAGGTGTTGGGTCTGACTCACCTTTAGGAGTAATTTTACCAATTAAGATATCTCCAGGTTTCACTTCAGCACCAATACGAATCATTCCGTTTTCATCTAAGTCTTTGGTAGCTTCTTCTGAAACGTTAGGAATATCGTTTGTTAATTCCTCTGCACCTAACTTTGTATCTCTTACATCTAATGAATATTCATCAATATGGATAGAAGTAAATATATCTTCTCTAACCACTTTTTCTGAAATCACAATTGCATCCTCAAAGTTATATCCTTGCCAAGGCATAAAGGCAACTTTCATGTTACGTCCTAAAGCTAATTCTCCTTTTTGAGTTGCATAACCTTCACACAATACTTGTCCTTCGTTAACAGTATCTCCAACTTTTACAATTGGCTTTAAGTTGATAGAAGTTCCTTGGTTTGTTTTTCTAAATTTAATTAAGTTGTATGAAATTTCGTTAGAATCAAAACTCACAGAAGCTTCCTCCTCGGTTCTTTCGTAACGAATCGTAATTCTATTAGCATCAACATAGATTACCTCTCCAGTACCCTGTGCATTGATTAAAATTCTTGAATCTTTTGCAACTCTACGCTCTAATCCTGTTCCTACAATAGGAGCTTCTGGACGTAATAAAGGTACTGCTTGACGCATCATGTTAGATCCCATCAAGGCACGGTTTGCATCATCATGTTCTAAGAAAGGAATCAATGAAGCCGATATAGATGCAATCTGATTAGGTGATACATCCATATAGTTAATATCCTCTGGGGTTACCACCGGATAATCTGCCTCCTCACGAGCGATTACTTTCTCTAAGTTAATTTGCCCATCATCTGCAATATCAATGTTAGATTGTGCAAATTTATTTCCTTCTTCTTCTTCTGCACTCAAATAAATAGGTGCGTCCACAATGTTTACTTTACCTCCATCTACTTTATGATAAGCAGTTTCGATAAAACCAAGATTATTCACTTTTGCATATACTGCTAGAGATGAAATCAATCCAATATTTGGTCCCTCGGGAGTTTCAATAGGACATAAGCGACCATAGTGAGTATAGTGAACATCACGAACCTCAAATCCTGCTCTTTCTCTAGATAAACCTCCAGGTCCTAAAGCGGACAACCTACGTTTGTGAGTAATCTCTGCCAGTGGATTTGTTTGATCCATAAACTGAGATAACTGATTGGTACCAAAAAATGAGTTAATTACCGAAGATAAAGTCTTTGCATTAATTAAATCAATAGGTGTAAACACCTCATTGTCACGAACATTCATCCTTTCACGGATGGTACGAGCCATACGAGACAAACCAACACCAAACTGTGCTGCTAATTGTTCTCCCACTGTACGTACACGTCTATTAGATAAGTGGTCAATATCATCAATCTCTGCTTTTGAGTTTACCAACTCAATTAAGTTTTTGATAATCGTGATAATATCGTTTTTAGTTAAAACTTTTGCATCTAAAGATTCATTTAGTCCTAACTTTTTGTTCATTCTAAAACGTCCTACTTCACCTAGGTTGTAACGTTGCTCAGAAAAGAATAATTTTTCAATAATTCCTCTTGCAGTTTCTTCATCTGGCGGCTCAGCATTACGTAATTGTCTATATATATGTTCTACGGCTTCTTTTTCAGAATTGGTAGGATCTTTCTGTAATGTATTGTGGATAATTGCATAATCTCCACTTTGATTGTCTTCTCTATGTAGTAAAATAGTTTTCACACCTATTTCAACAATCTCTTCTATGTGTTCTTTTTCTAAAATAGTGTCACGGTCAAATACAATCTCGTTACGCTCAATAGAAACTACTTCTCCAGTATCTTCATCAACAAAGTCCTCAAACCAAGTTCTTAATACACGAGCAGCTAATTTTCTTCCTAATACTTTTTTAAGTCCTGATTTAGAAACTTTAATTTCTTCAGCCAAATCAAAAATCTCTAAGATATCTTTATCTCTTTCGAATCCAATTGCGCGGAATAAAGTGGTTACAGGTAATTTTTTCTTTCTATCAATATAAGCATACATTACTTGATTGATATCGGTAGCAAATTCTATCCAAGATCCTTTAAAAGGAATTACTCTTGCAGAATATAATTTAGTACCGTTTGCATGGAAAGACTGTCCAAAGAAAACCCCTGGAGAACGGTGTAACTGAGAAACGATTACACGCTCAGCACCATTAATTATAAATGTACCTGAGTTGGTCATGTAAGGAACCGTACCTAAATATACGTCTTGCACAATTGTCTCAAAATCCTCGTGTTCAGGATCTGTACAGTATAATTTCAATCTAGCTTTTAAGGGTAAACTATATGTAAGCCCTCTTTCTATACATTCTTCTAGAGAATATCTTGGAGGATCTACAAAATAATCTAAAAATTCTAACACAAAATTGTTACGTGTGTCAGTAATTGGAAAATTGTCCATGAAAGTTTTGTACAAACCTTCATCGCTTCTTTCGTCAGCCTTAGTTTTCAACTGGAAAAAGTCTTGGAAAGACTTAATCTGAATATCTAAAAAGTCCGGATATTCTGTACTTAGTTTGGCTGAAGCAAAGTTAACTCTTGTATTATTTTTCGTTGCCAAAGGTGAAAAAATTTAAAATGAATTAATAATTCTATTTCCTTTTATAGCTCTTTTGTAAGTATGCATATAAATAAGGATATATATAAACGCAAAAAATGGTTTAGGTCTTATTCAACAGAATAAGACCTAAACCTATAAGGTTTTGTAGAGTGAAGAATTACTTCAATTCAACTACAGCTCCTACTTCTTCTAAAGAAGCTTTAATTCCTTCAGCTTCTTCTTTAGATACTCCTTCTTTGATTGCAGATGGTACATCGTCAACTAAACCTTTAGCTTCTTTTAAACCTAATCCAGTTAATTCTTTAACAGCCTTAACTACTTTTAATTTAGAAGCACCAGCTTCTTTTAAAATCACATCAAATTCAGTTTGCTCTTCAGCAGCTTCGCCACCTCCAGCACCTCCAGCAACTACTACAGCAGCAGCTGGCTCGATTCCGTACTCATCTTTTAAGATAGTAGCTAATTCATTTACTTGTTTAACTGTTAAGTTTACTAATTGTTCTGCGAAATCTTTTAATTCTGCCATTTTGATTCTTTTTGTACGTTTATTCTAAAAACGTGTTGTATTATAATTTATTTGTGCGCGTAATTATTCTGCTGATTCAGTAGTTTCTACTTCTTCTCCAGCATTGTCTGTACGTTCTTCATTCGTTAACGCTGAAACAACGTTTTTGATTGGAGACTGTAAGATTGTGATGATATCACCAATTAACTCTTCTTTAGATTTAATTGCTACTAAAGCAGGTAATTGATCTGCACCAACATATATTTCATCAGCAATAAAAGCACCTTTTAACAAAGGCTTTTCTCCTTTAGATTTCTTTAAAAAATCTTGCATTACTTTTGCAGGAGCATTTGCTACTGAAGCGTAAAACACAGAAGTGTTACCTTTTAAAGTTGATGGTAAATCACCAAAGTCTTTTTCAGACTTTTCCATTGCTTTTTCTAACAATGTATTTTTAACTACAGATAATTTAATATCTTCTTTAAAACAAGCTCTTCTTAAATTAGAAGTTGCAGTTGCATCTAATCCTGAAATATCAGCTAAATAGATTACATTATTTTCCTCTAATTGGCTTGTTAAATCTTCAATTACTTGAAATTTTTCTTCTCTTGTCATTGTTTATGAGTTTTAACAGCTAATTAAAGCGATTTTAAATCTAACTGAACTGAAGGAGATTGAGTACTAGAAATAAATGCACTCTTAATATATGTTCCTTTAGCCGCAGTTGGCTTTAATTTAATGATTGTTTGAATTAATTCGTTAGCGTTTTCATAGATTTTATCAGCATCAAAAGAAACTTTTCCAATTGCAGCATGTACAATTCCAGTTTTATCAACTTTAAAATCAATTTTTCCAGCTTTCACTTCGGCTACTGCTTTTGCAATATCCATAGTAACAGTTCCTGTTTTAGGGTTAGGCATTAATCCTCTTGGCCCTAAAACACGTCCTAACGGTCCTAATTTACCCATACAAGAAGGCATTGTAACGATAACGTCAACATCTGTCCAACCTGCTTTAATTTTTGCTAAATACTCATCTAACCCAACGTAGTCAGCCCCTGCAGCTTTTGCTTCAGCTTCTTTGTCTGGAGTTACCAATGCTAATACTTTAACATCTTTACCTGTTCCGTGTGGTAATGTTACAACCCCACGTACCATTTGATTTGCTTTTCTAGGATCTACTCCTAAACGGATAGCTAGATCTACAGATGCATCAAAATTTGCAGATGTAATATCTTTTACTAATGTCGATGCTTCATTCAAAGAATAAACTTTAGAACTGTCAATCTTAGCATTAGCTACCTTTTGCTTTTTTGTTAATTTTGCCATGTTTTTTGTTTATTGATTAAAATGGTGCGTCTCCGCTCACAGTTATACCCATAGATCTTGCAGTACCTGCAATCATTTTCATCCCTGATTCAACAGTAAATGCATTTAAGTCAGGCATTTTGTCTTCTGCAATAGCCTTAACTTGGTCCCAAGTAATACTTGCAACTTTTTTTCGATTTGGTTCACCTGATCCTCCCTTTAACTTTGCAGCTTCTAAAATCTGAACTGCTGCTGGTGGAGTTTTAACAACAAACTCAAAAGATTTATCCGAATATACAGTAATTGCAACTGGTAAAACTTTCCCTTGTTTGTCTTGAGTTCTAGCATTAAACTGCTTACAGAACTCCATAATGTTAACTCCGGCAGCACCTAAAGCAGGACCTACTGGTGGCGAAGGATTAGCTTGCCCCCCTTTTACCTGTAACTTTACAATCTTACTTACTTCTTTTGCCATTTTTAATATAAAATTAAATTAAACCTTGTGTTATAGTTGGAAGCAAAACACAAAATTAATTTGTAACACTCTTTAAATTTTTTATGATATTTTATCTACTTGCATATAGTTTAGTTCTAATGGTGTTTTTCTACCAAAAATTTTAACCATAACTTCAAGCTTTCTCTTTTCTTCGTGAATTTGCTCAATAACTCCATCAAACCCATTAAATGGACCATCTATTACCTTAACCGTTTCTCCTAAAACATAAGGGATAGCCATATTATTATCTTGCTGAACCGTTAATTCATCAACCTTACCTAACATTCTATTGATTTCGCTTTGACGCATTGGCACTGGATCTCCTCCTTTGGTTTCTCCTAAAAACCCAATAACACCTGTAACAGCTTTTATAACATGAGGTACTTCTCCTGCTAAATTAGCTTCTACCATTATATAACCAGGAAAATACACTTTATCTCGTGTAGATTTTTTACCATTACGAACTTGAATAACTTTTTCTGTAGGTACTAATACCTGATCTACATAATCAGACAAACCTAAGCGTGAAATCTCATTTTCTATATAAGTCTTCACTTTGTTTTCTTGCCCACCTATAGCTCTAACAACATACCATTTCTTTACAGAATCAGCCATAATTTAATTTTAGTTTAAGATGTTAAAAAACGACTCAAGACCTGTCTGAAAAACTTGATCTACTAAAAAAACGGTCAATGCAAATATTATTGTAAAAACTGCAACAACAATCGTAGATTTCTGAGCTTCTTCTTTAGACACCCAAGTCATTTCGTCTTTCAACTCTATAAATGACGATTTTATATAATTAATAATATTCATTTTTTTTATCTTAAAAAGTGGTGCAAATATATACAATTATTCAATACTCAAATAATTTTATATATTAATTTTAACCTTATTTGTTAAAAAAAGGAATTATATAAAATATAATTCCTTTTTTTTGCACGGGCGGAGAGACTCGAACTCCCGACACCTGGTTTTGGAGACCAGTGCTCTACCAACTGAGCTACGCCCGTAAATAAGGAACTTAGCTATAAAAACTAAGCTCCTTTGTATATGTTGTGGTTGTTACTATAAAATTTCAGTAACTTGACCAGCACCTACTGTTCTACCTCCTTCACGGATTGCAAAACGTAAACCTACGTTCATTGCAATTGGCGAGTGTAAATCAACAGTAATTGTTAAGTTATCTCCTGGCATTACCATTTCTACTCCATCAGGCAAGTTAATAGTTCCTGTTACATCAGTTGTACGTACGTAAAACTGTGGACGGTAGTTGTTATGGAATGGAGTATGACGTCCACCTTCTTCTTTCTTTAAGATATAAACCTCAGCTTTAAATTTATTATGAGGAGTTACTGAACCTGGCTTACAGATTACCATACCTCTTTTAATATCTTCTTTAGCAATACCTCTTAACAAGATCCCTACATTATCTCCTGCTTCACCTCTATCTAATATCTTACGGAACATTTCAACTCCAGTAACAGTAGAAACTAATTTCTCAGCTCCCATACCGATAATATCAACAGAATCTCCAGTGTTAGCTACTCCAGTTTCAATACGTCCTGTAGCAACAGTACCACGACCTGTAATAGAGAATACATCTTCAATTGGCATTAAGAAATCTTTTTCAACCTCACGAACTGGCTCTTCAATCCAAGCATCAACAGCATCCATTAATTCCATGATAGAATCAACCCATTTAGGCTCAGCATTTAAACCACCTAAAGCAGAACCTTGAATTACTGGAGTTTCATCACCATCATAATCATAGAATGATAATAATTCACGAACTTCCATATCAACTAATTCTAACAACTCTTCATCATCAACCATATCAACTTTGTTCAAGAAAACAACGATACGAGGAATACCTACTTGACGACCCAACAAGATGTGTTCACGTGTTTGTGGCATTGGACCATCAGTAGCAGCAACTACTAAAATAGCACCATCCATTTGAGCAGCACCCGTAACCATGTTCTTAACATAATCGGCGTGACCTGGACAATCAACGTGAGCGTAGTGACGGTTAGCTGTAGAGTACTCTACGTGAGAAGTGTTAATAGTAATACCTCTTTCTTTTTCTTCTGGAGCATTATCAATAGATGCGAAATCTCTTAATTCAGAAAGACCTTTTGAAGCCAATACTGTAGTAATAGCAGCAGTTAAAGTAGTCTTACCGTGATCAACGTGTCCAATTGTACCGATATTTAAGTGCGGTTTCGAACGGTCAAATGTTTCCTTTGCCATGATTATTAATTTTAATTCTTAGTTATATTAATTAGTGTTTATTTTAAACCTTTTGAGCCAATGACCGGATTTGAACCGGTGACCTCATCCCTACCAAGGATGCGCTCTACCAACTGAGCTACACCGGCTTGATATATTTATATATTGAGCGAAAGACCGGGTTCGAACCGGCGACATTCAGCTTGGAAGGCTGACGCTCTACCAACTGAGCTACTTTCGCAATTTACTGATTATTTCATCAGAAAGAACTTAAAATTAACTTAAGCCTTATTTGTGGTGAGAGAAGGATTCGAACCTTCGAAGACATAGTCAGCGGATTTACAGTCCGCCCTCGTTGGCCACTTGAGTATCTCACCTCACCTTAAATGTAAAAGAACGACTTTCTTTTTGAGCCGATAATAGGACTCGAACCTACGACCTGCTGATTACAAATCAGCTGCTCTAGCCAGCTGAGCTATATCGGCTTTTAAAATAGTTTCTGTTATAAAAAACAGTCCGCTATCTTAACGGACTGCAAATTTATAAAGTTTTAGGTATCATCCAAAGAAATTTAAAACTATTTTTGTTTTTTTTTAATGTTGCATCTCTCTTTCTTTTTCCTTCATTTTTTTCAACTGTCTCTTCATAGAATCTACACAAAGACTAATTCCCTCTTCAAAGGTCTTAGATTCTTTTTTCACCATTAGATCATGATTTGGTATATTAAGCTTTAACTCAGTAACTTTGTTCTCTTTTTCACTAGTTTGCTGTACTTTTAAATACACCTCTGCATCTATAATTTTATCGTGATATTTCTCTAAAACCTCTATTTTTTTATCTACGAATTCAATTAATTCTTTGTCTGCTGTAAAATTTACTGATTGTGTAATAACTCTCATATGTGTTACTTTTTTTTGGCACTCCTAGGATGTGCGTGTTTATATACTTGTTTTAATTTCTCTAAACTGTTGTGTGTATAGACTTGGGTTGCTGCTAAACTTGAATGCCCTAATAACTCTTTAACTGAGTTTAAATCAGCTCCATTATCTACCAAATCCGTTGCATAAGAATGCCTTAATACATGAGGACTTTTTTTATGCTTTGTGGTTACATTACTAAAATAAGAATTAATAATTCGGTAAACAAGAGTATTGTACATTTTAACTCCTTTTTTTGTTAGAAAAAAATAATTTTCTTGTGGTTCAATTTTTTCTCGTTCTAAAATATAAGCCTCCATATCTTTTACAATTTCATCATATATAGGTACAATACGTTCTTTATTTCTTTTTCCTAAAACTTTAATTTTTTTTTCTTTTAAGTCTATTCCCTCTACTTTTAAATTCATCAGCTCTGCTTGCCTTGCACCCGTAGCATATAAAAAGTGAATTATTAATTTATTTCGAGATTGCTCATAAGGTGTTAGAGAACTATCTTCTATCAACATTGCCTCTTCCACTTCCCTCTCTGTAAAAGGAATAATAACTTTTTTTGTTGCTTTTAAACTTTTTTGATGCATGAGCGGACTCTCTTGAATAACATCTATTTTTTGCAGAAAAGAATAAAACGATTTTAATGCTGTTATTTTTCTATTGATAGAACGATTCTCTAGCTGTTGTTCATTCAGCATCATTATCCAGGCTCTCACGTAGGTCTTTTCCACCTCAGCTGGAGATTTTACTTCATATTCTTGAAGCATATACTCGAAAAAACTAGAAATGTCTTTTTTATAGGCGGTACAGGTATGTGGAGAGTAATTTTTCTCCATAGATAAATAATCTAAAAACTGATGTAATAGCTCCATAAAACAGATTTAATATAAAAACATGAAGTAAAAGGTACAAAAAAAACCCTATGAAAATTCATAGGGTTTTAAATAATTTAAAAGCTTGTTAAGCTTGTTCTTCGTTTGTTCTTAAACGTTGAACGTAAGAAGCTTTAATTCTTTGCTTACGGTTTACAACAGATGGTTTATTAAACTGTTGGCGTTCACGTAAGTTTTTCATTGTCTTTGTACGATCGAATTTTCTTTTAAAACGTTTTAACGCTCTATCGATATTCTCTCCTTCTTTAATTGGAATGATTAACATAGTTTAGCACCTCCTTTCATTGTCATGATATATATCTTTAAGTTTTTAATTCTATTTTTTGGACTGCAAATGTACGGTATATAATTTTATCTTAAATGATTTGACTCAAAAAAATAAAAATTATTATCAAACACTTAAATTCTTTATGTGTTACTTCAGTAAATTTCTTGAAATTACTACTTTCTGAATCTCCGTAGTTCCCTCTCCTATGGTACACAGCTTACTATCTCTAAAGAACTTTTCTACGGGGTAATCTTTGGTATATCCATAACCACCATGTATTTGTACAGCCTCATTAGCTACTTTAACACAAGTTTCAGATGCATACATTTTTGCCATCGCTCCAATAGTAGTCATTTTTTCTCCCAATTCCTTTTTAGCAGCTGCTTTGTGTGTTAACAACTCCGAGGCTTCTATTTCTGTAGCCATTTCTGCTAATTTGAAAGAAATCCCTTGAAAAGAAGAAATTGGTTTTCCAAACTGTACTCTTTCTTTTGAATATTTTAAAGCCGCTTCATAAGCTCCTTTTGCGATACCTAAAGACAACGCTGCAATAGAAATTCTACCTCCGTCTAGTATTTTCATGGATTGAATAAATCCATCTCCAATATTTCCTAACACATTTTCTTTAGGCACTCTACAGTTATCAAAAATTAATTCCGCTGTTTCCGAAGCTCTCATCCCCATTTTATCCTCTTTTTTACCAGAAGTAAACCCAGGGGTACCTTTTTCTACTACAAAAGCAGTCATTCCATGAGAATCTCCTTTTTCTCCCGTTCTTGCTATTATTACAGCCACATCTCCACTGATTGCGTGTGTAATAAAGTTTTTGGCTCCGTTTAGCACATACGCATCTCCGTCTAAAACAGCTGTTGTATTCATTCCTCCAGCATCAGAACCTGTATTATGCTCTGTTAAACCCCAGGCACCAATAAACGCTGCAGAAGCCAATTTAGGCAACCATTTTTCTTTTTGTTTTTTGTTACCAAATTGTAAAATATGTCCTGTACACAAAGAGTTGTGAGCTGCAACAGACAATCCTATAGAAGGATCTATTTTAGATATTTCTTCTATAACCGTAATATACTCATGGTAACCTAATCCAGAACCTCCGTATTCTTCAGGCACTAAAATCCCCATAAACCCCATTTCTCCTAATTGCTTAAACAATTGTACTGGAAAAGTTTGAGACTCATCCCATTTGTAAATATTAGGAGTTATATTAATTTTAGCAAAATCTATAATGGATTGTGCTATCATTTTTTGGGTTTCATTTGTCTCAAAATTCATTCAAAAAAGTTTTAGATGTTTTAATGAGCCTGCAAATATAAACTTATTAAGTCAAACTTATCCACAGGAAAATTGCTTATTGTTTTTAATTCTGCTAAATTCTGAATTTCTGCCACTTCTTTTCTATAGGATACAATTGATTTTGCCTGTTTATAATTTATATAAACAATTCTATTCAATTCTTTAACTGTGGCCATGTTTACATTTATTTTTAAGATAGATGGTTTAGATAAAACTTTAAAATTATTTTTAAGTTCTAAAATATTTTCTGGAGTCAACCCCCAAACCTCATCTAATTGAGACTCGTAACTAAAACCTTTTAAGAGTTTTCTGTATTTAACAATAGTATTAGCTCTTTTGACTCCAATCCCTTTTAGCTCCATCAACTCTTTAATAGTTGCCTTGTTGATGTCTTTTTTGGGTTTTGTAATCTTTTTTGAAATCACTTTCTTTTTGTTGAGATACTTTTTTTTCCAATCAGGAAATTTAAATAGTGGACTTATAATGGATAATAAAGAATCTGATACTTGTGTAACGGTTTTAAAATCTTTAGCAGAATTTATATAATTTCCTTTTTTACGATAAGCGAATAAACGATCTATTTGAGCTAGCGACATCCCTAATTGGTATCCTTTATAATCTGACAGGTAATTAGGATTAAAAGGTTTTATGTAATATTCTTTTTTAAGACCTTGAATACTATCTAATTGTTTTTGTACATCTGTTACAATCTCTAGTTGTTTTTGTGATGTGTTACTAGGAAACTTAAAACAAAAAATCACCAATTGCACTACTACTATTATCGTAAACAAAATAAAAATCCCATTTCGTTGACTTTTTGAGTAAGCGAAATGGGATTTAAAAAATTTCATTTTTATTTTAAAGTTACTTAAACTTTTTGATTTCTCCAGAAGCAACACGTTTAAAATAATCAGTAGAATCTAATTTTACTTCTTTTACTAAAAAGTACAATCCTAAAATATTAGGAAAGGCCATTCCTAAAATCATCATATCAGAAAAATCCATTACCGCCCCTAAAGAAGATGATGAACCCACCACAACAAACAGTAGAAAAAGAACTTTATATACAATCTCTGCTTTTTTCTCTCCTATAAAACCACCAAACAAAAAAGTAAAAGCTTTTACTCCGTAATAAGACCAAGAAATCATGGTAGAAAATGCAAACAATACAATAGCAACTAATAATACATATCTAAACCATGGAAATACGCTTGAAAAAGCGGCAGATGTAAGTTCTGCTCCTACCAAACCTGTGGTATTTTCTGCAAAACCTGTAAAAATCAATACCAAAGCAGTCATGGTACATATAACAATTGTATCTATAAAAGGTCCTAACATTGCTACAACTCCCTCTGTAATAGGTTCATCTGTTTTAACAGCAGCATGTGCAATAGCGGCTGATCCTACTCCAGCTTCGTTAGAAAAAGAAGCTCTTTGTACACCTACAACCAACACCCCTACAATTCCACCTTTTATTCCTGCACCTGTAAAAGCACCTTCTAAAATTATAGAAAATGCATGACCTATCTCTGTAATATTTACTCCTACAATTAACAAACAAGCCAACACATATACAGCTACCATTAAAGGAACAATTTTATCGGTTACTTTGGCTATAGATTTTATTCCACCAATAATTACCAAACCTACCAAAGCAGCAACAACAACTCCATACAAAGCTCCATATCCTTCAAAAACAGGAAACACATTGCTTAACTGTGCGTAAGATTGATTGGATTGAAACATATTACCACCTCCAAAAGAACCTCCTACGCATAGAATAGCAAATAGTATGGCTAGAACTTTTCCTAAACCACCTTTGCCTTGCCTTTCTAATCCTTTCCACAAATAGTACATAGGACCTCCAGAAACCTCACCTTTTTCGTTAATTTCTCTATACTTTACCGCTAAAGTACAACCTACATATTTAGCTGACATTCCAAAAAAACCTGCCAAAATCATCCAAAAAGTAGCTCCTGCTCCTCCTAAAACAATCGCAACAGCTACTCCTGCAATATTCCCCAAACCTACCGTACCAGACAACGCTGTAACTAAAGCTTGAAAATGCGATACTTCACCCATGTCATTCGGATCGTCAAAATCTCCTTTAATTAATTCTATAGCATGTTTCACTTTTCTAAGGTTCACAAAACCTAAATAAAAAGTAAAAAACAAAGCTCCTACAATTAACCACATTACAATCATGGGCATTTCAAAACCTAAAAATGAAAATGGCTTCCAAAAGAAAATGGAACTTAGCACATTTACCAAAGGCTCAAACACACTGTTAATTTTTTCTTCTACACTTGCAAACGTCATCAACGGAACTAGCATCAATAACAAACTCAGTTTTACTTTTGATAATTTATTCATATACTTCTTTAAATTTTTTAATTTCTTCTGGTTTTCCTAATACAATCAACTTACAACCAGGCTCCAATATCGCTTTAGAGGATGGATTTACAATATATTCATCCTTCTCTGTTATGAAACCAATTACGTTACATCCCGAATTTTTACGAACATCTAAATCACGAATCGATTTTCTTAAATATTCTTTAGGTAACTCATCCACACAAATTTCTTCTAAATTTGCGTTTTTTTCTCCATCCATAGTTAAACGGTCTACAAACTCAACCAAATCTGGAGTTACTAACAAAGAAGCCATATGCTCTCCTCCTAACCTATCAGGCATAATTACATGATCCGCTCCTGCTATTTTTAGTTTCTGTACTGCCTGATCGCTACTTGCTCTACTTACAATATGAATCTTAGGGTTGAGTTGCTTTGATGACAATACAATGTAGAGATTGTTTGCATCAGATGAAGAAGCAGCTATTAAATGTGTTGCTTTCTCAATCCCTGCATTTTTTAAAACTTCATCGTTGGTGGCATCTCCTTTTATAAAAATCAGTTCCTCTGGAATGTCTGATGTATTTAAAGACTCCTTTTCAATCACCACACAATCTTTGTTGAACGTTTTAAGTTTTTGATAAGCTTGTCTGCCATTTCGTCCAAATCCGCAAATAATTGTATGCTCTTCCATTTTAAAAATATATTTTAGTGTTTTCTTGATTTTGTAGGCCTCCATCAACTTATTGTTGGAAAAAAACTCTGAAATCACTGTGACCAAATAACCATAGGCTATAATACTAATCAGTAATAAAAAAATAGTAAACAGCTTTCCGCTTTCATCCAAAGGCTGAACCTCTCCAAATCCTACCGTAGTAGTAGTTATAATAGTCATAAAAAAAGCATCTAACCACGTATAGTCAAATGCACAAGAAAACCCCAATGTTCCTATCATCAAAACAATGGCAAATAGCACTAATCCTTTGTATATTTTGTTTTGCATGGTTTTTTTTTACAAATCAAACACGGATGTTCTTTTACTACGTATCATGTCTTTTAATTTTAGCAGAAAAGCTAAGGTTAAATAAATACCAAAGGATATACCCAGCGTAACAAAAGATATATACACAAAAAACAGACGAACATTTACGGCTCGCATCCCTAGTTTGTCTGCTAATCGAGAGGATACATCAAAACCATGTCTCTCAAAAAAATAACGAATTTTATTTACCAAATTCATCCTTTAAAATCAATTTATTGCAAGTTAACAAAAATGCAACTAATCAACTACATCTAAAAAAAAGAAAACACAGAACAATCCCTATTTTATTTTTCTAATTTTAAAAAAAAGATGCTGTTTTTAAAAATGTTACAGCTACTATAATGTACTCTTGTAGTTACATAGCACATACTAACAAAACAGATAAATTACCTAGGGTGGCTCTAGTTTATTAGTACCTAAACAGCACTGGTGCTAACATAAGTTTTTAATTTATAAATAAGTGACTTTAAACAAAAACCAACCTTAACTACTAACTAGAAATAGTAATTTTATCTAAATTAGAACAATACATCTTTATAAATTATTTTTATTTAATGGATAGTTTCCCTTTCATCTACTATATTTACCTCTGCATAAATACTTAAGAATGACTTACATTGACAATGTGCTACAAGTAGCAAAATTTACCAATATTTCCGAAGGAAAAGTAACTACTATTTTAAACTTTTTAAATGAAGGCGCTACCGTTCCTTTTATTGCTAGGTACAGAAAAGATCAAACTGGTGGCTTAGAAGATTTTGAGATTTTTAACATTCAGAAACAGTCAATATTAATAGATGAGCTGATTAAAAGAAAAGCTTATGTATTAGAAACTTTAAGCACCCTTAACATTAACAACAGTGCTCTAAAAGAAAGTATTGATAAATGTTGGGATAAAAAGGAATTAGAAGATTTGTTTGCTCCTTATAAAACTAAAAGAAAAACCAAAGCCTCTTTAGCTAAAGAAAATGGATTGGAAGGCTTGGCAAAGATTATTATGTCTCAAAAAGAAAATAATATCAATATTGCTCAATTTGTAAAAAATAACATCCAAACAGAACAAGAAGCTATTGATGGTGCCTTAAACATTATCAATGAGTGGATTTCTGAACACATCAACACTAAAAACCAACTCCGTAGACTTTATGCAAGAAACGGAATGTTGTTTAGTAAAGTTAAAAAAGGAAAAGAACCAGATGCACAGACCTATAAAACTTATTTTGAATTTGAACAAAAGGCTACACGTGTTCCCTCTCACAGAGTTTTGGCTATTTTAAGAGCTACAGATGAAGGTTTTGTAAGTTCTGGTATAAAAATAGATAAAAAAGATGCCATTTACTTATTGGAGAGAAACTTTGTAAAGGGAAACAACCAAGCTAGTAAATGGGTGCAGCACTGCATAACCACTACCTATTCTAAAAACCTAAAACCCACTATAGAAAAGGAATTACTTAAAGAACTTAAGCTAAAAGCAGATGTGGATGCTATACAAGTTTTTTCTAAAAACTTAGAACAACTTTTGCTAGCATCTCCCATTGGAAAAAAACGTGTTTTAGCTATAGATCCTGGTTTTAAAACAGGTTGTAAAGTAGTTTGTATGAATCCGCAGGGAGATTTGCTTACAGATACGGTTATTTACCCACATGCTCCTCAAAAAAAAGAAACCCAAAGTATTGAAACTCTTTTAAAATTAGTTGCTAAATACAATATAGAAGCTATTGCCATTGGAAACGGAACTGCAGGAAGAGAAACGGAAAGCTTTGTGAAATCCATTTCTTTTGACCACGTAGTTTCTGTTTATTTGGTTAACGAAAATGGAGCTTCTATTTATTCTGCTTCTGAAATTGGTAGAGAAGAATTTCCGAACCACGATATTACTGTGAGAGGTTCGGTGAGTATCGGAAGACGTTTGATGGATCCTTTGGCTGAACTGGTTAAAATTGATCCTAAATCTATTGGAGTAGGACAATATCAACATGATGTTGACCAGACTTTGCTAAAATTAGAATTAGATCATATTGTTGAACGATGTGTAAATAAAATAGGTGTGCAATTAAACACGGCAAGTAAATATTTATTACAATATATTGCTGGAATTGGTCCCGGTTTGGCAAAAAACATAGTAGCTTATAGAACAGAAAACGGAAAGTTTACCAATATCAATCAACTAAAAAAGGTTCCTAGATTAGGAAATAAGGCTTTTGAACAATGTGCTGGTTTTTTACGTGTAGACGGAAAACAACCTTTGGATAATACAGGAATTCATCCAGAGCAATACAAAGAAATTGCACAAATAGCCAAACAATTAAAAACATCCGTAGAAAAATTAATTGGCAACCCTACTATTTTATCCTTAGCCGATGATAAAACATTACAAGAAAAAATTGGAAAACTAACTCTTACGGATTTACTTAACGAGTTGGCAAAACCCAATCAGGATCCTAGAAATCAAGAAGATCAACTAACATTTGATCAAAACATCACAAGTATTGGTCATTTATCAGAGGGAATGATTTTAAACGGACAAGTGAGCAACATTACCAATTTTGGAGCTTTTATAGATTTGGGTATCAAAGAAAATGGTTTGGTACATATTTCTCAAATTACTGATAAATTTATATCTTCTCCTAACGAAGTCTTGCATTTAAATCAAATTGTACGTGTTAAAATTATTCAATTAGACTTAGACAACAAACGCATAGGGCTTACACTAAAATTCTAAAGTAAAAACCTAACTTTATAAAATCTACCCAGTATATGTTATTACTTTCTGTATTTAACCCCAATTTGTTGTTATTTGTTCTTATAGGGCTTGTGGTTATTCTACTTGGAGCCTTACTAAGGCACTACAAACAACCCTATGTTATTGCCTATATATTGGCAGGAGTATTGCTAGGGAAACACGGTTTTAAAATTATTACCAATACAGAGCTTATTGAAGGTTTGGGAGAGTTTGGTTTGATTTTAATTCTATTTTTTATTGGAATGGAAATTAACATTCCTAATTTTATAAAAAAATGGAAAGTGGCTGTTTTTGGAACAATTTTACAGGTACTTGCTAGTATTCTGGTAGTTACCGTAATAGGATATTTTTACGGTTGGGAAGTAAAACGAATTCTTATTTTAGGGTTTGTTACCAGTCTAAGTAGTTCTGCTGTAATTATTAAAATATTACAAGACAACAAAGAAAACAACTCTGCCTTAGGCGAAAATATTATTAGTATTCTATTAATGCAAGATATATTAATTGTACCCATGCTAATTGCAACTCAATACTTAGGAGGTGGCAAACCAGACACTTCGGAAATTATGCTGCAAATTATTGGAGGTATTTTATTAATTGTTTGCATGGTATACGTGCTTAAAAAACCAGAAATTAAGATTCCATTTACCAAATCTTTTGAAAAAGACCATGAGCTACAAGTGTTCTTTGCTTTTATTATTTGTTTTGGTTTTGCCGTTGTTACCGCTTTGTTTGGATTGTCTGCTGCTCTTGGAGCTTTTGTAGCAGGAATGGTGGTAAACTCCGCTAAATCTACAGCTTTGTTTCATGACAGTTTAAACTCTTTTCGCATTGTTTTTGTGGCATTATTTTTTGTTTCGATTGGAATGCTTATCGATATCAAATTTATTCTTATTCACTGGAAAATTATTAGTTTACTAGTTTTAGCAGTATACATTTCTAATACACTTATCAATGCCATTATTTTGCAATATTTTGGAAGAAACTGGAAGAGAAGTTTGTATGGTGGAGCTATGCTCGCCCAAATAGGAGAATTGAGTTTTGTATTAATTTCATCTGCTTTTTTCTCTAATATCATCAACAATTTTACATATCAACTTGCTATTGTTACTACGGCTTTAACTCTATTGTTTAGTCCGTTTTGGATTGGATTGACACAAAAAATATTGAAATAATAATAAAGAAACCTAAGCCTGTGAAAAAATATGATTGTCACAAAAACCGTATTAGTCCCATAAGTAGTGTACAAAATTTTAGAGATAATGGCTTATGAAAAACTACATTCAAGCTGTTACAGCAACAAACGTTGCTATTTAAAAGTTAACTCTAAGCTAAAACCATAGTTCTAAATACAGCACACACTTATATGGCATCTTTACAAAATATTTTTATGAGGCAATTATCACGCAAAACGTAAATAGGCTTATACAAATGTGTTGACAGAAAAAGGGTTTATTTACATGGAAATTATCCAAAACCATTAGTAATAAGACACCTAACTACACTATTGATAGTTGTGGAAAAAAATAATTTGGTAATGTAGATCCTAATAGGCTACAATTTAGGAATACTATTATTTGATAAAAAAAGGTTTCTTTGTTAAGCACAACTGCTAAAACTTATAACACTGTAAATATTTTTATCATTGTTAAAACCCGTTTACAAGTATATTCTGCCGCAGGATTGATTTATAATATTATTGAAAACTACCCTATTTTTATCATCTACCCAAAAGTAGACAAAATCAACATATTTAAGTACTTTGCTTATATTCTAAAATTTGCTATAAAAAAGTATCGCAATTTTAGATACTTATTTACAAAAACTGTTACTATGACCAATTTAGAACGATTAACTTATCAATACGAAGGATTTAAAAATCAACCGAATTTATGGACAGACAACTCTTTTTTTAAGTATCCACAAATAGAGCTTCCGTTTTTAGATTCTATTGATGAGACTAGTATTGACACGAGTAAACATTATCGTTTGGGAAAATTAGTAGAAGTTTTTTATCAAAAAAATCTAGAGAAAATCCCCAATTACACATCTTTAATAAACAACTTGCAAATACAGATAGACAAACATCAAACTATAGGAGAGTTGGATTTTATTTGTAAAACTCCCAATGGAATTCATCACATAGAATTAACCTACAAGTTCTATCTCTACAAAACCGACCTTCCGTATGAATTGGGTAGATGGGTAGGACCTAACCTAAAAGATTCTTGGATAAAAAAACTAGAGAAACTAAAAAACAAACAATTCCAGTTACTTCACCACCCTGTTTGTAAAAAAATATTGCAAGAAAAAGAACTGCAAACAGACAACATAAAACAGTCTGTACATTTTAAAGCACAACTATACATCCCCCTAAGTTTGGCAAACCATACGTTTTTATATATTAATAATGATTGTATCAAAGGGTATTATATAAGTTACAAAGAAATTGATTTTTTATTCCCAATGGCCTTGTATCATGTACCTCTAAAAAAAGATTGGCTAATAGACCCTAAACACAATAGAGTTTGGGTTTCTTTTACAGAGGCTAAGCCTATTATTTTAGAACAAATTGCAATAAAACACAGTCCTTTAATTTGGATAAAACGAGGAGATGTATTTGAACGTTTTTTTATTACGTTTTGGTAGGTAAACACCTTTTTTTACAGGCTACATAAATATCGTTTAACAAAAATCACAACGTTTTTTCTACCTAAATAAAAATTATATCATTAAACAGATACCTTGTACATAATAAACAACAAACAAATATGGCTATACATGACAAAAGATAGAGACCTGGTTCTTATTTTTTAAGCTCTTAATATTAATGATAGTACCTTTGTACCAAATTTTTATTATACATGCATACCAACAATCCTTTTCAAGAAGATTATAATTTTGATATTTTAACTCCAATAAATCCTAAATTAGAATCCTATGTGTTTGTTAACAAATATGGAAACAAAACTTTAAATTTTGCAGACAAAAAAGCTGTAAAAGAATTAAACAAAGCATTGTTACAACAACATTATCAATTGCAGTTCTGGGACATTCCCAAAAACAATCTTTGCCCGCCAATTCCAGGTCGTTTAGATTATTTATTACATGCAAATGATTTACTTGAAAGTAGGAACGAAATTTCTTTATTAGATATTGGAACAGGAGCTAACTTAATTTATCCTATTTTAGGAACTTGTCATTTTAACTGGAAGTGTACTGCTAGCGAGGTAGACAAAGATTCTGTAAACAATGCAGAATGTATTGTTAAGCAAAATAAAAATTTGAGTTCTATTGAGTTGAGACAGCAACCCTTTAAAAGTCATATTTTAAAACATGTTATTCTACCAAATGACTATTTTGATTTGGTGGTTTGCAATCCTCCTTTTTTTAAAAATTCTTTTGATGCTGATCAAAAAAACAAAAGGAAGGTAAAAAATTTAAAACTAGATACAGATGAAACTTTAAATTTTGGTGGTCAGTCTAACGAATTGTGGTACAAGGGCGGAGAAGAAACTTTTGTAAAAAAGATGGCCGAGGAAAGCGCCTATTTTAAAAGTCAAGTAGGTTGGTTCACTTCTTTAATTTCTCAAAAAGAACATTTAAAAAATATAAAAAGAGCCATTAACAAAACAAAACCTAAGGAGGTTAGAATTGTAAACATGGAACAAGGAAACAAAAAAAGTAGGTTTATAGCTTGGAGGTATTGATAATTATTTTTTGTGCATTTATTAATTGAATCTAAGATTCGTTTAGAGTATAAAAATTTGATTCTAAAAAAAAACTCCTTTTTCAGATTGAAAAAGGAGTTTTTGTTTTAGTAAACACTACTATATTACATTTTTTTTGCTGCCTCTAAAAAAGTAGCCAAACCACTATTGGTTAAAGGATGTTTCATCAATCCTTCAATAGCACTTAAAGGTCCCGTCATTACATCTGCACCAATTTTAGCACAGTCTACAATATGCATGGTATGTCTTACAGAAGCTGCTAAAATTTCAGTTTCAAAACCATAGTTATCGTACACTTCTCTAATTTCTTGCACCAGGTGTAAACCGTCTGTAGAAATATCATCCAAACGTCCAATAAATGGAGAAACATACGTTGCACCTGCCTTAGCAGCTAACAAAGCCTGACCTACAGAAAACACTAGAGTAACATTTGTTTTAATTCCTTTGCTAGAAAAATATTTACACGCTTTAATTCCATCTTTAATCATAGGTAACTTTACTACAATTTGAGGATTTAGAGCCGCCAAAGCTTCTCCCTCTTTTACCATGCTATCAAAATCAATAGAAAGTACCTCTGCACTTACATCTCCTTCTACGGCATCGCAAATATCTCTGTAATGTTGTAAAATATTCTGTTCTCCAGAAATTCCTTCTTTTGCCATTAAGGATGGGTTGGTTGTAACTCCATCTAAAACCCCTAAATCTTGCGCTTCTTTAATTTGAGCAAGGTTTGCTGTATCTATAAAAAATTTCATTTCGTTTTATTTTAAATTTTATAATTATTTTAAATCTTCTTTTATTTTTTATTTAAAAATAAAATAGGTTGATACTACTATCAAACAAATAAAGACTCCTACTACTTTTACATATTTCCAAGAGGTAACATCTACTTGTTTGGTGTAGCTTTGTATATAATCTTCTTGTCTAGGTTTTAGCTTTCCTATCACTAACATAACAATAACAGTTAGCACACAGGTAATAGCTTGCATATGCAACATATGCAAATCTATTAACTTTAACCCTTTTGAAAACACAATATATAATACATAAATAGAAAATGCAAAAACCACTCCTACTTTGGCTGCAATTGCTGGGACTTTTTTAGTCATAAACCCTATAATTACTACAGTTAAAATAGGTACACTATAAGCTCCATTTACAGTTTGTAAGTATTCAAAAATACTATCTGCATACACTAAAAATGGGGCAATAATCATAGAAAAAAAAGCAAGTACAACTCCAAAGGTTTTTCCTTTCTTTACAACAACATCGTCTTCTGCTTGTTTATCTATAAATTGCTTGTATATATCTACACCATATAAGGTTACGCAACTATTTAATGCCGAATTAAATGAACTTAAAATAGCTCCAAACAATACGGCTGCAAAGAACCCAACCCATACATCTGGCAACACATCTGCTACCAGTTTAGGATACACATCACTGGTGTTTAAACCAGCCCCGTATTTATGAAAAGCGATAATCCCTGGTAATACAACAATAATAGGTCCTAGTATTTTTATAAAAGCAGCAATCATCAATCCTTTTTGTCCTTCGGCTAAACTCTTAGCTCCTAAGGCTCGTTGAATAATCTGTTGATTGGTTCCCCAATAAAACAACTGCACCAACATCATTCCTGTAAAAATAGTTGCAATAGGAATAGAGGAGTCTGGACCTCCAATAGCGTTAAACTTCTCTGGATGTTCTACAGTTAACTTAGACAATCCGTTAAAAACAGTACCATCATCGCTTATGGCTATCAAACCAAAGATAGGAATTAAAAGTCCTCCAATTAACAAACCTACTGCGTTGATAGAGTCTGAGACGGCTACAGCTTTTAATCCTCCAAAAATTGCATAAATAGAACCTATAATTCCGATAGCCCATACACAAATCCAAACAGCTGCCCAGTCACTAACACCTAACAATTCTGGTACATTAAACATTCCGCTAATTGCTTTAGACCCTGTAAACAAAACCATAGGTAATAATACAACGGCATAGCCTGAAAGGAACAGTCCCGAGGTTAGTGCCTTGGTGGTACTGTCAAATCTTCTTTCTAAATACGTTGGAATGGTTGTAATTCCTCCTTTTAAATAACGGGGCAATAAAAACACTGCTGTAATTACAATGGCTATTGCAGCCAAAGTTTCCCATGCCATTACCAGTATACCATCTCTATAAGCATCGCCATTTAAGCCTACAATTTGTTCCGTAGAAAGATTTGTTAACAATAAAGACCCCGCAATAACGGTGGCTGTAAGACTTCTTCCTCCTAAAAAGTAGCCTTCAGAAGTACTTTCGTTTGTATTTCTTGTTGCTAAATAAGCTACAATAGCAACTAATAATGTAAATCCAATAAATGAAATAATACCCATAGAAAATATACCTGTTTAAATTCCGCTAATCGATTTATATTACAAATTCTTTAAAATTAGAATTAAAATCTGATTTTATATATGTTGATTTATAATATTTTCAAATAATTCTTGTTTTCCACTAATACTTGGCAATTCTCCGTTTTCTTTAGCTATGCCATATAAATCTTCAAAAGATAATTTTCCGTTTTCAAATTCCTTTCCTTTTCCACTATCAAAAGAACTGTATCTTTTCTCTTTTAACTTATTGTAGTCAGATTCTTGCAGTATCTTATCAGCAACCAATAATCCTCTAGCAAATGTATCGGCTCCACCAATGTGTGCTAAAAATATATCTTCTAAATCTGTAGAATTTCTTCTAATTTTAGCATCAAAGTTTACACCTCCACCTTGCAAGCCACCTGCTTGTAAAAACACCAACATTGCCTCTGCTGTTTCTTGAATATTATTTGGAAATTGGTCTGTATCCCATCCGTTTTGGTAATCTCCACGATTAGCATCAATACTACCTAACATACCTGCTTGTACAGCCACATCCATTTCATGTTGCATAGTATGACTTGCTAAGGTTGCATGATTCACTTCTATATTTATTTTAAAATCATCTTGTAAATTATGCTTGTTTAAAAATCCAATTACGGTAGCAGTGTCAAAATCATATTGATGTTTTGTTGGCTCCATTGGCTTAGGCTCAATAAAGAAATTCCCTTTAAATCCTTTTCCGCGAGCATACTCCTTGGCCATTGCTAAAAATTGTCCCATATGATTTAATTCACGTCCCATATCTGTGTTTAATAAAGACATATATCCTTCACGACCTCCCCAAAACACATAGTTTTCACCATTTAATTCCATCGTAGCATCTAAAGCTAATTTAATTTGTGCTCCTGCTCTGGCTACAACATCAAAATTTGGATTGGTAGCGGCTCCATTCATATAACGTGGGTTAGAAAAACAGTTTGCTGTTCCCCATAATAATTTTACACCACTAGCTGCTTGCTTTTCTTTTAAATAAGCTACTATTTCTTTTAAACGTGCCTCAGACTCCTCAAATGTTGCTCCTTCTTCAATTAAATCAAAATCATGGAAACAGTAATAATCAAATCCCATTTTGGTAATAAATTCAAAAGCAGCATCTGCCTTATCTTTTGCAGCTTGAACTGGATCTGCTTTTTGATCCCATTCAAAATTTTGTGTTCCTGGTCCAAAAGGATCAGATCCTTGTCCACAGAACGTGTGCCAGTACGCAATAGAAAACTTAAAGTGCTCTCTCATTGTTTTTCCTGCAACTACTTGATCTGGATTGTAATATTTAAAAGCTAATGGATTTTTTGATTCTTTTCCTTCAAACTTAATCTCTCCAATTCCTTTAAAGTACTCTTTACTTCCTATCGTTAATTTAGACATGATGTATATTTATTATTTTATTTTTGTTTCTAGTATTGACAACCACTGCTTGTAGGCTGCCTCATATTTTTGGATATTTACAGAATCTTTCTTTACTGTTTTTACAATATTTTCTTTAACAAAAGCATCTTGTAAATTTTTAATTTCTCCAGATCCATAAGCAGCTCCAATAGCAGCACCTACGGCTCCAGAGGTTTCTTTTATCTGAATTTTTGCACCCGTTAAAGTAGCAATAGTAGTGGCAAACACATCTGACTGAAACATATTATCGTTCCCTACTTTAATTACACTGGGTTGTAAGCCTAAATCTTTCATCGCATAAATTCCATATACAAAAGAAAAAGCAATTCCCTCCAAACAAGCTCTAACCATATGATTTAACCCATGCTTAGTAAATTGTAAACCTCTGTATTCTGCTCCTATAACCTTATTTCCTAGCATACGCTCTGCCCCATTTCCAAACGGTAAAAAAGACAAACCATTTGCTCCAACCTCTACACTTTCTGCCAATTGTTCTAATTCAAAATAATCTTTATCTACCGCTAAATTGTTACGTAACCAAGCATACGCACTTCCAGCACCATTGATACAAAGTAACACACCCAGCTTTCTTTCTTCTGCTGTATGATTGATATGTGCAAAAGTATTTACGCGTTGCTTATTATCGTATTTTAACTGGTTAACTACCCCATAAACAACACCTGATGTACCTCCTGTTGCTGCAATTTCTCCTGATTTTAGTACATTTAAAGAAAACGCATTATTAGGTTGATCTCCAGCTCTGTAAGATACCATTGCGTTTGTATTGAATCCAAACTCGTGAATCACCTCTGAGGATACACATCCTTGATTGGAGAATACAGGTTTGATTTCTGGAAAAAGATTCTTTTCAAACTCAAAGTGATTGACTATATCTCTGCTTAATTCTTCTTTTTGAAAGTCCCACAAAATTCCTTCGGACAATCCCGTATTTGTAGTCGTTATTTTACCTGTAAAACGGTAAGCTAAATAATCTCCTGGCAACATTACTTTAGCAATTGTTTTGTACAACTCAGGTTCATTTTCTTTTACCCATGCCAATTTAGATGCTGTAAAATTTCCTGGAGAGTTTAACATTGCTTCTAAACACTGTTTTTCTCCAATTTTTTTAAAAGCTCTATTTCCTATTTCCACTGCTCTACTATCACACCAAATAATAGCAGGTCTCACCACTTTTCCTTTACTTGTTAAGGCAACCAAACCGTGCATTTGATAGGCAATTCCGATAGCAACTACATTACTCCTTTTTTCTGTAGTTTTCTCAAAAAGAACATCCGTTACTTTTTTAATGTTTATCCACCAATCTTCTGGGTGTTGCTCTGCCCAGTTTTCTTTAGGAGCATCAATTACCATTTCTTTTTCTGGGTAACTAGCAGTTGCTTTTACCTCTTTGGTTACGTTATCAAATAAAACTGCTTTAACTGCTGAACTTCCTAAATCATATCCAATTGATAACATAAAAATATATTTTAAAAATAATGTAAAAAAAACACTTAGTTTAAATAAAAAACTAAGTAAATATAATTAGTTGTTACGACATTTAAAATAAAAAGTTAGTTTTTTTATCAAACTATCAATAAATTAGCTTTAACATTAACGTAATATGGTAGAAACGTCCGTAGATTGTGTAATATTTGGTTTTCAGCATGAAAAACTAAAAGTGTTGCTTATTAAAAGAAATAACGAACCCTCTAAAGGCTTAATGGCTTTACCTGGAGATTTTTTAGATAAAAGTATAAGCATTTATGGAAGTGCAGAAAATACTTTAAAAAAAATCACCGATTTAGACAATATCTTTTTAGAGCAAATTCAAGCCTTTGGTAGTGTAGATAGGTATCCTGGAAAAAGAGTTATTACTATTAGCTACTACGCTCTTATTAATATCGAAAATTATTCTCCTAGAGCTGGATATACAGCTGAAAAACTAGTATGGTGTGATATTGACAAACTACCCGAATTGGCATTTGATCATCAAAAAATTATAGAATCTGCCCATAAAAAATTAAAAAGAAGAGTACGATACGAACCTATTGGTTTTAATTTACTTCCCAAAGAATTTAGCTTAACCAATTTACAACAAGTATATGAAGCTATTTTGCAAGTGGAATTAAACAAACGTAATTTTAGAACAAAGCTAAATCAAATGAAGTTGTTGATTAACACGGGTAATAAACAAAAAAATGTAGCACACAAACCTGCTATTCTTTATAAGTTTGATGAGAATATGTACAAACATTTAAAAGAAGGTGGTTTTTTCTTTAAACTATAAAAAGTTAGTATAAGTACAAAACTGCCTTTTTATAGTTTAATGAGGTAATTTAGTTTTTATTTTACCATATACATAAGTTCCAAAAGTTGCGGATACAATAACTATAATCAAACTATAAAATCCTACTCCTACTAATGTAAACATTGGTCCAGGACAAGCTCCTGCTAAAGCCCAACCTAATCCAAAAATAATTCCCCCAAACAAATATCTTTTAATAGATTTTTGTTTGTCTTTAAACACAATAGGTACACCGTAAAAACTTTTTATTTTAAACTTTTTGATAAGCTGAACCATTATAATTCCTACAACTACAGCAACTCCAATAATTCCGTACATATGGAATGCATGAAAATGAAACATTTCATAAATTCTAAACCAACTAGCTGCTTCTGATTTGTACAAGGTAATTCCAAAAAAAATTCCGATACTTATGTATATACTGTTTTTCATGTGTTTGTCTTAAAAAATAATTGGGAATACTAAATGCACCATCACTAAACCACCAATAAAAAAACCAATGACAGCAATTAAAGAAGGGAGTTGTAAATTACTTAATCCAGAAATAGCATGTCCAGAGGTACATCCACCAGCATACCTAGCTCCAAACCCCACCAAAAATCCTCCAACAATTAAAATTACAATACTTTTAAAATTAAATGTTGCAAATAATTCAGTAGGTAAATAGTGATTTTTAGAACTTGAAATTCCAAAATCTTGTAATTGTGTGAGGGTTGCAGAGCTAATAGCAACTCCAGAATTAGATGATAAAAAATTAGCTCCTATAAAACCGCCTATTACCATACCTAACACCACTAATAAATTCCACTTTTGTGATTTCCAATCAAACTGAAAAAAATCTGTGTTTTTTCCAATTCCACACATCGTACATAAAGTTCTTAAATTAGAAGAAACTCCAAACTGATCTCCCATCATCAATAAAGCAAACATAACCAGAGATATTAAAAACCCTGATACATACCATGGCCATGGTTCTAAAATTAAACTCATTTTCTATTTTTTATCATTAACTTTAAACAAAGATAAACAACAACAATAAAAGCACATGTAACAATTGTTACAAGCATCATCATTTATAAAATGGACGTCTTTATTACTAGTTTTTTTAACAGTTTTTTGTGGATTATTCAAATGATTACCTTTCAATCTAATTGGTATCAAAACTATTTTTGGGGATTAATTGTCATCTCATTATTTGTATGGAGTTTAGAGATTTTGTTTCCTTGGAGAAAACAACAAGCTGTTTTTAGAAAAGACTTTTGGTTAGATGGCTTTTATATGTTTTTTAATTTTTTTGTATTTAGCATATTTATTAGTGGATTTTATACGCTTTTAGGTCAACTCTTGTATAAAGTTGGTTACAATCCTAAAATATTTGCTATTCTTCCCGTCCATCATTATTCTTTAATCACACAGTTGTTTCTGTTTTTTATTTTAAACGATCTTTTTCAATGGTTTACTCATCTTCTTTTACACCGATTTGAATTTTTGTGGAAATTTCATCAAATACATCATAGCGTAAAACAAATGGGATTTGCCGCACATTTACGTTACCATTGGATGGAAAATATTTTATACAAACCTTTAAAAACACTCGCTATTGTATTAGTAGGTGGTTTTGAACCAGAACAAGCATATATCATTCATTTTATAGCCATTAGTATTGGGCATTTTAATCATGCCAACTTAAATATTACTTGGGGACCTTTAAAATATATTATAAATAATCCTGTAATGCACTTGTATCATCATGCTTATACTCTGCCTAAAAATAAAAAACATGGCGTAAATTACGGAATAAGTTTAAGTATTTGGGATTATGTTTTTAAAACCAACTACATTCCAGCCCCAAATAAAAATTTAGAAATTGGGTTTAAAGGAGATGATAAAATTCCGAGTTCTTTCTGGAAACAACTTTGGGTGGGTTTTAATAACTAAATACATTAAGTATCTTTGCTATTAAAATAACCTAGAATGTATACACGCGATTGTTTCCATTTTTTTAACAATGATATTTCTACTATTGATTTACCTAAAAAGTTTACCTATCCTTTTTATTACGAAACGCATCCGCTATGCCAATTGGCTGCTAAAGAAGTTCAAAACTATATTACCTCTCAAACAGATTGGGTACATCCTTTTACCAAAAACAATTTACGAAACGAGAAACCAATTGGTAAAATGTTTGGAGTATTGGTTGTAAAAAATCAACAAAATAAAATAGGGTTTATTAGTGCTTTTTCTGGAAAATTGGCAGGTACCAACAATCATACTTATTTTGTACCTCCTGTGTTTGATATGCTAACAAATAACAGCCATTTTTTAAAACAAGAAATATTACTAAACAATATTAATACAGAAATAGAAAATATAGAAAACCATACTGATTATTGTATTTACAAAACCCAACTAGCAAAAACAATTGGTAGAGCTACTACAGAAATTGCTGACTTAAGAGCTTTTATGATTGAAGCCAAAAAAATTAGAAAGCAAGAACGTATACAAGCACAAAGAACACTAGCCACTAAAGAATACGAACAATTGGTAGAAAGGTTGGCAAAAAAAAGTGTAGCCGCTAAGTTTAAACTAAGAAACCTAACGCTAGATTTTGAGGATCAAATAACTGAATTACAAACAAAAGTAGCTTATTTTGAACAACAAATTAAAAATTTAAAAACCAAACGAAAACAAAAATCCAATGCCTTACAGCATTATTTATTTCAGCAATACCAGTTTTTAAACTCCACTGGAGACACTAAAGATTTGTTAGATATTTTTAAAAACACTCCATTTGAAACTCCACCCGCAGGGGCAGGAGAGTGTGCTGCTCCTAAACTTTTACAATATGCTTTTGCAAACCAATTAACCCCTATTTGTATGGCAGAGTTTTGGTGGGGAGATGGGCCTAAATCTGAAATTAGAAAACACGGAAACTACTACCCTGCTTGCCAAGGAAAATGCAAACCAATTTTGGGGCATATGCTTAAAGGAATAGAATTGGATGAAAATCCATTGCTAAAAAACCCCGCTATAGGAAAGGTAATCACAACTGTTTTTGAAGATGATTATTTATTGGTAATTAACAAACCTGCTGAGTTTTTATCAGTACCTGGAAAAACCATTGATGACTCTGTATATTTACGCATAAAACAACAATATCCAAATGCTACAGGGCCTTTAATTGTACATCGTTTAGACATGTCTACTTCTGGTGTAATGGTTATTGCTAAGACTAAAGATATACACCAACAACTACAGCGTCAGTTTATAAAAAGACAAGTAAGCAAACGCTACGTAGCTTTATTAGATGGAATTCCTGAAAAACAGGAGTGTTTTATTGACTTGCCTTTACGCTTAGATATTGATGATAGACCCAGACAACTGGTTTGTTTTAAACATGGAAAATCTTCTCGAACTAAATGGGAAATTATAGAACATAAAAACGGAAAAACTAGAGTGTACTTTTACCCCGTTACAGGTAGAACTCATCAACTAAGAGTCCATGCTTCTCATCAACTAGGCTTAAATACACCTATTTTGGGTGATGATTTGTATGGCTCCAAACAAAATAGATTGCACCTACATGCAGAATCTATTACATTTCAACATCCTATTACTAAAAAGAAAATTTTTGTACAGGTAGCTGCCGAGTTTTAATTTAAATAAAAACTTAGAATTGAACATAAATGCTAAATTTTATAAACTTACACATTTTAAGAAGGATCGTGTCTAAATATCGATTATTTTAAAACTCGGCATTTAATTCTGCCATTATATTAACTCACTTTTCCTATTGCACAACTTACATAAGATTGTGCTTTTTTTACAAAAGAATTTTCATCATCTACAGCAGGATACCCCATACTAGATAATTTTTCTTTTACTTTTAGAAGTACATCATTATTTATTACCTTAAAACTAACCGTACTATTTTCTACATTAACTTCTAAACTGCCTACACCTTTTATTCCTTCTATTTTTTTTAAAATTGTATTAACACAACCTTCACATTTTAAATTCTGAACAACAATGCTTGTATTCATCTTCTCCGTTTTTATTTGTTTTTTAAAACTACTTTGCGTCAACTGCTATAATTGCTATGTAAATCATTCTACTCTTTTTTATAAAGTTGATGGACACACATAGTTTGTTGTTTTTATGTTTGATTCTTTGATTTTTGCAAATCCTCCTACAACATCAATAAAATTGTGAATCCCTCTACTCTTTAGTATTGATGCTGCAATCATACTTCTATACCCACCAGCACAGTGGATATAAAAAATTTCTTCTGATGGAAATTCATTTAGGTGATGGTTCAAATCATCCAAAGGAGTATTTTTAGCCTTTAGGACTCTTTCTGATAAAAATTCTCCATTTTTTCTAACATCATAAATAAGTGTAGTCTCGGTAATAACGCTTTCCAATTCTTGGGTTGTTACTTGACAAACCACATCGTATTCTCTACCCGATTTTACCCAGGCTTTAAATCCTCCTTTTAAATATCCCAATGTATTGTCAAAACCAACACGAGATAAACGCGTAATTGTTTCTTCTTCTCTACCTTCTGGAATTATCAATACAATGGCTTGTTTTACATCTGCAATTAAAGCACCTACCCAAGGAGCAAAACCACCATCAATTCCAATAAAAATAGACTGAGGAATGTGTCCTTTTGCAAATTCATCCTGACTTCTAACGTCTAAAATTAACGCTTCCATATTATTTGCCAATTGTTCTAAGGCTTCTGGAGTTAATTCGTGTGTACCTTGCGCTATAACCTCAGCAACATCTTTGTATCCTTCTTTGTTCATTTTAACATTTAAAGGAAAATATTGTGGAGGTGGTAACAATCCATCTGTAACTTCTTTTACAAATTCAGCTTCTGTCATATCTGCTCTTAAAGCGTAATTATTCTCTTTCTGATCTCCTAGAGTTCCTTTGGTTTGTTTACTTAAATTTTTACCACAAGCAGACCCCGCTCCATGTCCAGGATAAATAATTAAATCATTAGACAACGGCATTATTTTGGTTCTTAAACTATAAAATAAAGTTGCTGCCAATTCTTCTTGCGTTATACTTGCCGCTTTCTGAGCCAAATCTGGTCTACCTACATCACCTAAAAATAAAGTATCTCCTGTAAACAATGCATAATCTGCACCGTTTTCATCTTTTAATAAATAAGTAGTAGACTCCATTGTGTGCCCAGGAGTATGTATAGCTACGATGGTTACTTTTCCTAATTGAAACTCTTGACCATCATTGGCAATAATAGCATCAAAAGTAGGATTGGCATTAGGACCATAAATAATAGGTGCTCCCGTCTTTTTTGACAAGGTTACATGTCCGCTCACAAAATCTGCATGAAAATGCGTTTCTAAAATGTATTTAATTTTTGCATCGTTTTTAGAAGCCATATCAATATAGGGCTGTACCTCTCTTAATGGATCAATAATAGCCACCTCCCCTTCACTTTCTATATAGTAAGCTCCTTGAGCCAGACATCCTGTATAAATTTGTTCTATTTTCATTTTGTATGTTTTTATCTTTGGGTTCTGTTCAAAATTAAAAGTATTGTTTAAACCTTACAGTAACAATAGTTACACTTTACTTACCCTTTGCTGACAAATTTTGTTCTGCAAATCATCTTTACAAACAACACCATCAAAACAGTCAACTGCTTCATAGGTTTTTACAAATAAATTTTCTTTGCCCAACTCATTTACAATTCCGTTAGTAAATAGTACATCTCTAATAGGACCAATAGCTCCAGATATAAAAAACTGAATGTTTTGTTGTTTTAATGTTTGTATGTATTTTATGAGCATTGCATTGGCACTGCTGTCTATGTAACTAATAGATTCGGTATTTAAAATAACAGCTTTTAATGTCTTCTTTTTTTGAGCCACTAAAACATCTAATTTTTTCTTGAAAAAATCTTTATTTCCAAAAAACAATTGCGCATCAAAACGAAGAATCAACAGGTCATCTCTGTAGGTTACTTGTTTATTAAATCTTTCTATATTTTTAAAATAATTGCTTCCTTCTATTCTTGCTAAAATAGCTATGTGTGGTTGAGATGTTTTATAAATCATTAGCACCAAAGAAGCTATAATTCCTATTAAAATTCCTTGAGTAATTCCAATAAATAAGGTGATAACAAATGTGGTTATCAATAAAAAGAACTCATCTCTATTTTGTTTCCACAACTGAATAGGTAATTTAAAATCAATTAAATTATAGACTGCTACCATAATCATAGAAGCTAATACAGCACTTGGTAAATGATAAAACAATGGTGTTAAAAACAATAAGGTTAAACCAATTACCAAAGCACTTACCAAACTAGAAACTCCTGTATGTGCACCTGCTTGACTGTTTACAGCCGTTCTAGAAAAACCACCTGTGGTTGGGTAAGACTGAAAAAAAGATCCTATAATATTAGAGGTTCCTAAAGCCACTAATTCTTGATTTGCATCTATATGGTAATTTTCTTGACTTTCTTCTAATGATTTAGATACTGAAATAGCTTCCATATAGGCTACTAAAGCCAACGTTAACGCCAATGGTGTTAATTCTGATAAGGGAATTTTTTGAAGATAAGACATTTTAAAAGATGGTAATCCTTTAGGGATGCTTCCAACTATTTTAACTCCTGAACTGTGTAAATCAAAAGAATAAACAGCTAAAGTACCTAATAGAACCACTACCAGAGCAGAAGGGATTTTAGGTGCATATTTTTTTAATAGTACAATTATTACTATTCCTAAAAAGCTAATGAGTAAGGTTAGTAAATGAGTTTCTGATAGTTCTAAGAACACTTGTTGTAACAACACATGTAATTTTGAACTTCCTTTAATAGATATCCCTAAAAAATGTTTTAACTGACTTAATCCTATCACAATAGCTGCAGCAGCTGTAAACCCACTAATTACGGGTTTAGATAAAAAATTAACCAAAAACCCCAATCTTAACACACCTAATAGGAACTGGAAAAGTCCCATAAACAAGGATAAAAAAACAGCCATGGCTATATAATTATCAATACCTGTAACACCTAAAGCCCCTAAACTAGCAGCTACTAATAAAGAATCCATCGCTACTGGGCCAACAGACAATTGTCTTGATGTTCCCATAATAGCATATATTACTTGTGGCATTAATGAAGCATATAACCCAAAAACAGGAGGTAATCCTGCTATCATAGCATAAGCCATTCCCTGAGGAATTAGGAGTATACCTACGGTAATTCCTGCCATAACATCTCCGTAAACAAAGGCTTTTTTATAGGTAGATAACCAACTAAGAATGGGGAAATATTGTTTCATAAAAAGTATTCTTTGGTTACAAAACTAGACAGATTACAGATTGTACACAGTAACAAAAGTTACACTAAAAAAATCTATCAGATTACTTTGTTTATATCAGCTATATTGGGCACTTTTACACTTTATAAAAAAATATACTTCCACATGGCAAAAGCACAAAAAGAAGTCATCTTATTAAAGGTTTCAGGTCAAGATAAACCCGGAGTTACTTCAGGCTTAACGGCTGTATTAGCACAATACAATGCCAATATTTTAGATATTGGGCAGGCAGATATTCACGACACCTTATCTTTAGGAATATTGTTTGAGGTTCCTGCTGGTAAAGACTCTGGGCCCGTTTTAAAAGATTTATTGTTTAAAGCGTATGAGTTAGATATTAAAGTAAAATTTATTCCTATCTCTATAAAAGATTATGAAAACTGGGTATCTTCTCAAGGAAAACCTCGTTATATTGTCACTATTTTAGGAGAAACATTAGCCGCTGGACAAGTATCCGCAGTTACTAAAGTAATGGCAGAAGAGAACTTAAACATTGATGCTATCAAACGTTTAACGGGTCGTACTTCTTTAATTGAAAACAAAGAACAACCAAGATCTTGTATTCAATTATCTGTAAGAGGAAAATTAAGAAATAAAGAAGCCATGACTTCTAAATTTATGGAGATTTCTAGAAACTTAAATGTAGATTTATCTTTTCAAGAAGATAATATTTACCGCAGAAACAGACGTTTGGTTTGTTTTGATATGGACTCTACATTAATTCAAGCAGAAGTAATTGACAAACTAGCTGAATTGGCAGGAGTTGGAGAACAGGTTTCTGCTATTACAGAATCTGCAATGCGTGGTGAAATTGATTTTAACACTAGCTTTAAGAAACGTATGGCTATGTTAGAAGGTCTAAGCGAAGACGTTTTACGAGACGTAGCTATTAATTTACCTATCACTAAAGGAGCACACCGTTTGTTTAAAGCCTTAAAATATTACGGATTTAAAACCGCTATTTTATCTGGAGGGTTTACTTATTTTGCACACTATTTACAAAAAGAATTAGGAATTGATTATGTACACGCAAATCAATTAGAAATTAAAGATGGTGCTTTAACTGGCGGTTATATTGGAGAAATTGTTGACGGTAACAAAAAAGCTGAATTCCTGAAAGCAATTGCAGAGAAAGAAGGAATTCACATTAACCAAACTATTGCCGTAGGTGATGGAGCTAATGACTTGCCCATGTTAAACTTAGCAGGTTTAGGAATTGCTTTCCATGCAAAACCAAAAGTAAAAGAAAGTGCAGAAAGTTCTATTTCTAGTTTAGGACTGGATGGCGTTTTATATTTATTAGGATACCACGATAGGCATATTGATTTGATGTAATATTTTTATACCCAACAAAAAAACGTTTTTACTTAGTTAAGAACGTTTTTTTGTCTACAAAAGATTTAAAGAATTTCTATGCAATTCTATAATACCTTGTTGCTCTAATTTTTTTAACAACCTACTAACAACCACTCTTGAAGTATGTAACTCATAAGCTATTTCTTGGTGTGTACTCTTTATTTTTTGACTTCCCGTTATCGCTACCTTATCTTTTAAATACTTTAACAGACGTTTGTCCATTTTTTTAAAAGCAATATTATCAACCGTTTCTAATAACTCCATCAATCTGTGATGATAACTATCTAGTACAAAAGTTCTCCAAGATTTATACTTCCCAATCCACTCATCCATTTTCTCAATAGGAATCATCACTAATATAGAATCTAATTCTGTAATAGCTTTTATTTCACTCTTTTTATTTCCTGCGCAACAACTCATTGTCATAGCGCAAGTATCTCCTTTTTCTAAAAAATACAGTAGCAACTCATCTCCTTCTTCATCTTCTCTTAATATCTTTATGGCTCCATCAATCAACAAAGGCATAGATGTAATATACTGCCCAATTCCCATTAGTGTAGTACCTGAAATAACTTCTTTAATGATTCCTACTTTATTTATTTGCTCTAACAATTCTTCTTCAAAAACAGAACCGTAATGCAATTTTAAATCCTCTAACATCTATAGTTTTTATATAATCTAAAAATATTAAAATAGACTCTAAAAAGTATCTTAAGACTAAAAAAATAAAATTCGTATATTTAACTTTTTGTATAAATACTCTACCTGAATGAAATTACACATACTTTTTAAATATATGATGATGTGTACAATGCTTTTTTTTACAGCTTGTGCTATGGAAGATGCTAACTCTTTTGAAAATATAGATTATAGAGAACAAAATGAAACCGATATTGTTAACTATCTTATTGAAAACAATATTTCTGCAACTAAAAGTAGCTCAGGTCTATTTTACACAATTACCCAACAAGGTACAGGAAATCAGCCCACTGCAACTGACGATATAACCGTAAATTACAAGGGATATTATAAAAACGGGACTGTTTTTGATGCTTCTACAAAACCAACCTCATTTAAATTAAAACGTGTTATTGCTGGTTGGACAGAGGGGTTTCAATATTTTAAAGAAGGTGCAAAAGGAACATTATTTATTCCAGCACATTTAGGATATGGAAGTAGAAATTTTGGTTCTATTCCTGGTGGTTCTGTTTTGATTTTTGATGTTGAATTGATAAAAATCAATTAATTAAACTTTTAATAGTAGTTTGTATATAAAAAAAGCATCTTATCAATATGATAAGATGCTTTTTAAGTTATAAAAATATTAAATTATAGTTCTAATGCTTTTTTAGGATTGTTGTTCATTAACAATTCAATTGGATTTTCAATAGCTTCTTTAACAGCTACTAAGAAACCAACAGATTCTTTACCATCTACAATACGATGATCGTAAGACAAAGCTACATACATAATAGGTTGAATTACAACTTGACCATTTACAGCCATTGGGCGTTCTACAATATTGTGCATTCCTAAAATGGCAGACTGTGGTGGGTTGATAATTGGCGTGGATAACATAGATCCAAATACTCCACCATTGGTAATGGTAAATGTTCCACCTGTCATTTCATCTACTGTAATTTGTCCGTCACGAGCTCTTAAAGCCAAACGTTTTACTTCACTTTCTACACCTCTAAAAGATAAGTTTTCAGCGTTTCTAATTACAGGAACCATTAATCCTTTAGGACCTGATACTGCAATAGAAATATCTGCAAATTCATTTTTAATTTGATAGTCACCTTCAATCATAGAATTCACATCAGGATATAATTCTAAAGCTCTAGTTACTGCTAAAGTAAAGAAAGACATAAATCCTAAACCAACACCATGTTTTGCTTTAAAAGCCTCTTTGTACTGCTTGCGCAATTCAAAAACAGGTTGCATGTTTACCTCGTTAAACGTAGTTAACATAGCCGTTTCGTTCTTTACTGCAACCAAACGCTGTGCTACTTTTCTACGTAACATAGACATTTTTTTCTTCTCAGAAGAACGGCTACCTACTGCACTCCCCATTGCTGGTACTGCATTTATAGCATCCTCTTTTGTTACTCTACCATCTTTACCAGTACCTTGAATAGCACCTGCATTGATTCCTTTTTCGTCTAATATTTTCTTTGCAGCTGGAGATGCACTTCCAGTAGCATATGTTTCGTTTGTTGGTGTTGCAGCTACAGATGCAGCCTCTACCTTTTCTTCTTCCTTAGCAGGAGCAGCTTCTTTAACTGGAGCAGTAGAACCATCAGGTTTTGCAGCATCCATATCTATCAAGCAAACTACAGCACCTACTTCTACAGCATCACCCTCTTCTGCCTTTAAGGTTATAATTCCACTTTCTTCTGCAGGTAGTTCTAAAGTAGCCTTATCAGAGTCTACTTCAGCAATCGGTTGGTCTTTTTCTACATAATCACCATCTTCAACTAACCAAGTTGCGATTTCTACTTCTGTGATTGATTCCCCTGGAGATGGGACTTTCATTTCTAAAACCATGATACTATTTTATTATGTTATTTGTTTTTTCTTTTAATTTATGATTGAAATACTTTATCTAGAACAGCCTGATGTCTTTTCTTAAATCTTGCGCTAGAACCCGCAGCAGGAACTGAATAGAAACCACGAGAAGCCACTGTTAACGGGGCTAAGTTAAAACGTTGTAACATAAAAGGCCATGCCCCCATATTTTCTGGTTCTTCTTGTGCCCACACAAATTCAACATCTGCTGGATAGGTATCTATAACTGCCTGAATTTTTTGTTTGTGTAAAGGAAATAATTGTTCAATACGTACAAATGCAATATTTGTATTTTGTAATTTTTCTTTTTCTTCTAGTAAATCGTAATAAAATTTACCTGAGCAAAAAACAACTTTTTTAACTTCTGATTTGTTTACAACAACATCATCAATTACTTCTTGAAAACCTCCGTCTGCTAAATCTTGAATAGTATTTACAGCTTTGGGATGACGTAACAAACTTTTAGGCGTAAATACAACCAATGGCTTACGGTGATTACGTTTCATATGACGACGTAGCAAATGATACATATTTGCAGGATTTGTACAATTTGCAATGGTCATATTATCATGATCGCACAATTGTAAATATCTTTCTATTCTTGCTGATGAATGCTCAGAACCTTGTCCTTCGTATCCGTGAGGTAATAACATTACAATACCATTTTGTAACTTCCATTTGTCTTCAGCAGCGCAAATATATTGATCAAACATAATTTGAGCTCCGTTTCCAAAATCTCCAAACTGTGCTTCCCAAATTGTTAAAGTATTAGGTTGTGCCATGGCATAACCATAATCAAAACCTAAAACTCCGTATTCTGATAATAAAGAGTTGTAAATAGTCATTACTCCTTTATTATTTTTATTGGTATTTAAAAGATTGATTCTCTCTTCTGAAACCTCATCTCTTAATATAGCATGTCTATGACTAAACGTACCTCGCTCAACATCTTGTCCAGAAATACGAACATTGAATCCTTCTTCTAACAAAGATCCGTAAGCTAAGGTTTCTGCAAGTCCCCAATCTAGTTTATTATCTTCAAAAACCATTTTAGCACGTCCCTCTATAATACGTTGTGCTTTACGAACAAACTTTACACCTTCTGGATTTTGGGAAACAATCCTTGTAATATCTTCTAACTTGTCTTGAGCATAAGTAGTATCAATAGAATCTAACATCTCTTCTAGACCTTCTCTTACAAATCCCTCCCAAGTATCCGCCATAAACGGAATTACTTTAGATGTTTTGTCATTTTTAGCTTCTAAGAATTTTTCTTCTAACAAACTCTTATATTCACTTTGTAATTCTTTAGCGTATGCCAAATCTATACTTTGCTCACCAATAAGCTGATCTATATAAATATCTCTAGGATTTTTATGCTTTGCGATGTTTTTATACAACTGAGGTTGTGTAAATCTTGGTTCATCACCTTCGTTATGCCCATATTTACGATACCCTAATAAATCAATAAAAACATCTCGTTTAAACCTCATTCTAAACTCCAATGCCAATTCAATAGCATGACAAACAGCCTCTACATCGTCTGCATTAACGTGTAATACCGGAGATAGAGTTACTTTTGCAACATCAGTACAATAGGTACTAGAACGGGCGTCTAAATAGTTGGTTGTAAAACCTACTTGGTTATTAATTACCAAATGTAAAGTACCTCCTGTTTTGTATCCATTCAATTTACTCATTTGGATAACCTCATACACAACTCCTTGACCTGCTACAGCAGCATCACCGTGAATAATAATAGGTAAAATAGCTTCTTCATTACCATTGTAAACCGTATCTATTTTTGCTCTAGCAACACCTTGAGCCACAGGCCCAACCGTTTCTAAGTGAGAGGGATTGGGAAGTAAGTTCATTTTCATGACTTTACCATCTTTATAGGTTTTACTACGTGTCAATCCCATGTGGTATTTTACATCTCCATCTATATTCAACTCTTCAAAATCTTTTCCTTCAAATTCAGAAAACAAATCACGAACAGGTTTTTTAAAAATATTTGTAAGTGTATTTAAGCGACCACGATGAGCCATACCCAAAACACATTCTTTTACTCCATATTTTTCAGAAGCACTCTTAAGTGCAATCGCTAAAGCAGGAATCACTGTTTCTCCACCTTCTACAGAAAAACGTTTTTGACCTACGTATTTCGTTTGTAAAAAACTTTCAAATCCAACAGCTTGTGTTAATTTTTTTAAAATATATTTTTTTTGATCTGTAGAAAAAATCGTATGATTTCCATTTACATTCAGTCTATTTTGCCACCATTTAATTTCTTCTGGCTGGCGGATATACATATATTCTACACCTATAGAATCGCAATATATCTGTT
>Ga0115030_1000013_pt1 | contig 73706 bp, 76 predicted proteins | sample SidtaG_4_FD_87174 | JGI IMG/M metagenome (GOLD analysis project Ga0115030, IMG submission 87174) | Marine algal microbial communities from Sidmouth, United Kingdom - Sidmouth_Male1 metaG | ecosystem: Host-associated > Algae > Red algae > Unclassified | place: Sidmouth, United Kingdom | collected... | reverse complement strand
TGACACTTTATGGTTCTCAAAATTTAAAGTAGTTTAAAAATCTGTAATGAATTATGGTGGTTATAGCATTTCAAAACGACAGCTTATGCTTCCACTTACGACAGCTTATGCTTCAAGTCACAAGGATCTAAGCGAACGCTAAAACTAAATCGCTATACTAGCAGTAGTTGTGTAGTAACGATCTTGTAAAAGGCTTTGCACAAAACAGACGAGGAATTAGAACGGTTCAAACAGCAGATCGACTTGTCAGAATATGCCAAACAAAGCTTTGGCTATGAGGTGGACAAGAAGAAGAGTTCTGCTAATTCTCTCTGCCTGAAAAGCGATCGCGATAAAATTTTGGTCAAGCAGGATGCAGGAAGCGGTAATTGGGTTTATGCCTCCATCACTGACAGCAACGATAAAGGTTCGATTATCGATTTTCTCCAGCAAAGGCGATCGCTCAACTTGGGTCAAGTACGGCAGGAACTTCGTGGATATTTGGGAATATCGAGAACTACAGCAGTTAAAGCTGCGACTCCCAAACCAGCCAAGGAAAAGCCTCCCATCAGCCATAAGGAGTTACTGGTGAAACTTGAGGGAATGAGTCGAGATGCGACCAAAGCTAAATTCTTCAATCAGCGAGGAATTGATGCTGCTACCCTAAAATCTCGCAGATTCGCAGGAACAGTATTGAGCGATCGCAAAAGTAATGCCGTTTTTCCCCACCGTAACTTCCAAGGCTATTGTGGACTGGAGCGACGTAATAGCGATTTTAAAAGCTTCTTAAAGGGCGGTAAAAAGGGTTTGTGGGTATCAAAAACCTTCAAGTCGGATAAATACCTGTTTGTGGCTGAAAGTCCCTTAGATTGTTTGGCTCACGCTCAAATGCACCCAGGGCGAACCGATATTCGCTACGTTGCTACTTCTGGCACAGTGGCTAATGAAACCAAGAAGCTGCTGTTAGCTGCTACCCAAAAAATACGGGAGATTGGTGGAAAAGTTGTTTTGGGACTGGATAATGATGAAGCGGGTAGGAAGATGACCGAAGAACTGAAAGAGCTTCTAAAGACTAACGTTGTCCGAACTCCCAAAGCTAAGGACTGGTCGGAAGATTTAGCACATCAAAAACAACAGGAACAGCAACAGGATTTCTGTTTGGCTAGGTAGGTAGTTAAAAGGAACATTTTTAATCCAAGTTCAAACAATCAGCTTATGAGAGACAATCTGCGCCCCCATGTCAATACATCAGTACTGTGTACAGCCTTTTTGGAGACGTATCGCCCCACAGAGGAAGATGATATTTCCCTTGTTTGTAAGTTTGTAGAACTCTATGACTACGACCGAGGGAAGCTCTTAACTAAGATCGATCACTGTTGGTTGTGGATGAAGCAACCAGCTTACCAAACGTTACTAAAATTATCCACAGTGGCAGGGGAACGGATGACCTTAAACGATTTGATTAACTTCTGTGGAGTGGTGGAGAAATATACCCGAAGTGATGGGACAGAAGATTATGGAATTAGATTGAGAGATTTTCTTGTAGTAACTAAAGGACAGCAAGAGAAAATAAGAAAAGAAACCAATAGGCGATTTGATAGGTTGACGGCAGAGGCTAAACTTCTAAAGCTTGCCTCGTTTTATGTCCACAAGCTACGACTAGAGCATAATGTCTGTGATTGGAGAGATTTAGCCAAGTACAGCAAGAAGGACGCTTTGACTTTGGTGAAAAGACAAATTTCTCATTTAGAAGGATGGTTGTATCCTAAGTGTGGGGAAGAGTATGTACGAAAACGGATTAAGGAAAAACTGATACCTGCTAGAAAACAGTTGGAATTGGAATTGAAGTGGCAAGAGGCTCACACCAAAAAGTAAGAGACATTGGATAACATTTTTACTACACTTTAAAGCTGCTCTTGCTGACTGGCTAGAAAGTTTTTTTGAGATAGTGAAATTTTTCTACAGAAAATCTGCGTTTACTCTAGTTGGTCGCAAGGGCTTCGTATCTGAAAAAAAAAGGAAGTGGTGCGCGTATGTATGCACAGCACCACCAAACACCTTATTGTAAACCGACAGTGCATTGGCGCAGCTTATAATCAAACTCTTCTTTAAACGTTTCAAAATCAGTCAATTCACTGTAAGGATGGCTTACTCTACTATCATTTCTTTGTAAGCTTTCCAAGTCGATTCGACCGATCTGCTGGTAATTATGATTGACCAGACGTACAAAGAGATCGATTGCCCGTTTCTGATGCTCCCAGTAAGGCTCAGTTACCGCAACTAGCAGGCGAGATTCATCTAGAGAGTTTAGAAGGCGATGTGCTTCTTCTAAATCCCTAATGGCGTAATCTTGGGCATTCTCTAGCTTGGATTCTAGCTGTTCCATAAGCAGTGTAGCTATCTCATCTTTAATCTCATCAACTCTGATTTGAGCGATGATATGGCTTAGAATTGAGTTACTAGGATTGGTACGCTTAAAGGCTTCCCAAACTGCCCACAGCAAATCGTCAACTCCACCAAGGCGATCGCATATTTGAATAGTTTCTGAATAGTCTTGTTCTGAGAAATGATGTCCGTATCTTTCCCAGACAGAACGAATTAAAAACTCGACAGTTTCTTTGATAGAAGCCTTGCTTGGGTGTTGAATTCCATATTTACCATAGTGACCAGAATCAGGATCGATATGGCGATCGCTTCCGCCCAAATAATCGATCATCTCTTCGATGGCTTCGATGCAGAATCGAAGATAATAAGATAGTTCGCTTCCCTCTCGATAAAGTTGGAGTTCCCTACGCGCCGATATTCCTGCTTGACGTTCGAGAAGTTCTAAAATCTCTTCGTTTGTCTTAGCATCTTCAAAAACCGTGTAAAATGTGTCCGTTCCATATTCTAGAGTTGTTGGCATGGATACAGATACCTTTTGCTTCAAAGAGTGTTATGCTCAGTCTAGCGAATTGGGATACCTAGCTGCTGCCTTCGACAAACCGACACTGGAGTAGCTTTAGAGTAAAACGTTAGTAAAAATGGTAATCAAACAGAACTGAAATACCCTCAGTACCTAACATAGATAATGGCAATTTGGTTTTACTCAAAATGTCCTGAGTATTCTTGGCTATCTAACTTTTCTAAGGGTACATTTACTCTTGACGGTTGGCGATGGTCTAGCGTCGAACACTACTACCAAGCTCACAAGTTTTTTGAGACGGAGACATTCGAGCAGATACGTACAGCATCCTCCCCTTTAAAAGCACGCAAAATTGCTCAGAATCGCTCTTTAGTGCCACGTCCAGACTGGCACAAGGTTAAGGAGGAAGTAATGGAAAGAGCCTTGTACGCTAAATTTGAGCAGAACAGACGATTGAGATTGCAATTGCTTGCTACTGGATCGGAGGAACTAATTCATTATTCCTCTAGAGATTTGTTTTGGGGGCGCAATCAGGAAGGAATGGGTGATAATCGCCTGGGAGAGATAATTATGAAAATTCGCTACTCTGTTGCGTGAGTCAAATGGAACTACTATCAAATAAAAAAGTTCTTTTCCCCGCCGAATTCTACTAACGAATACTTTTCACATCAACACCAATCTCAAGTTTGAGCCAAGCCTTATCAGCCGTAAGTACTGGCAAACCTTTACTCTTAGCTAAAGCCAAACAAGCGCGATCGCCTAAAGACAAACCCAGAGATTTACAGGCAGGATAGAGACATCCTGCGATTAACCCCTGCTCTCGGTCAAACGGCATAACTTCAATGGGAAAAGCAGTTAAAGCCCGATCGATTGTTTCAGGGGGAACGGAATTACGAGCCAAGTACGTTGCCACTTCTGCCAAATTTACTGTCGAGATTAAAGCGTCATTTAGAGACTGTTCGCCCACGTCAGAGCCAGTTTCTTGACGCAAAATCGCAATCAATACCGAACTATCAAACACAACAGCCGACATTAAACTTTCTCACCCGATGCTAAATCTTGCTCTTCTTGTTTTGCTTCTTCTCGTCGCGACTCGATAAAATTGTCAACCGAGGACTCTGGTGACTGTAAATAGGGTTGAACCAAATTACGAGCGTGAGCCAAAGCTTGTTGAGCGGTGATAATTTTTAACTCTCCATTTTCCTGTCGAATAGTCAGAATATCCCCTTCCGCTATCTGAAACTGTTTGCGGACTTCAATTGGAATAGTGATGCGTCCCGCTTTATGTACTTCTGCTTTATAGTCCATTTTTTAATTAATCTCCATTTTATAATTATATACACATTAATGCTGTCATAATCAACAAAAAAATGTGACTTTTTTTAGTTTTTAGACTTTGAAAGATTAATAATTTTAGACAACTATCGCCAATTGAGTTAAAGTTTAGTGTCGCAAAACTACTAACATTTGCGACAGATTATACTTTCACGAGTTTTCAAAGTTTCACCCGCCTCTTTTTGTTGCAAATGTTAGTGGCAAAAATCGATGATTTATGCACTATGTTTTGCGACGCGGTTGCGTAGCAAGTCTGAGCAAAGGGCTTACCCGCATGTACTCAGCTAGTCCTTTTATCTTGAAAATAGGCTGTCAAATCCTGATAGTTTAGACGAAGTAGTAGACCGTCTAGTCCTGGGTTATAAAAACCGTCAAGCAAGCTGGGTCACTACTAAATTTCTCTCCTCAAGCAAACTCAAACAATCGCGCTTAGTAAATTAAACCCGTATCTTTGCAAGGAAAAGTCAAGTGAGCGAGGGATACAAAGAGCGAAATATTATGGAACAACAGAAAACTCATGAATGAAAAACAGTGGGTAGGAATTGATGTATGTCAAAAAAGTCTCGATGTTTATATCCGTCCTCAAGTAAGACAGATAAGCGATGAATCTTCTCATCAACTGGAAGGTTTGGTCGCTCGTCGTCGTCAAATCAGCGATATGATTACAGCAGAGAAAAATCGCCGTCGAGGAAAGACTAGTTCTGTCAAAGCCAGTATTGATGAACATATTGAATGGTTGAAACAACAGCTTAAGGAGATTGAGTCGCACCCTCAACAGTTGCTCTATGAGGGAAACCCTCAAGACCGCACTGTCTCGCAAATCAAGTCGGCGATCGCAATTAACGAAGACTGGCAGCAAAAAATGAAATTGTTAACCAGTGTACCTGGAATCGGCGAAGTCGTAGCCGTAACTCTGATTTCATCCTTGCCAGAATTGGGAACTATTTCTCACAAACAAATCTCCTATTTAGTTGGTGTCGCGCCTCTAAATAGGGACAGTGGTAGGTTCAGAGGTAAACGCCAAATTTGGGGTGGGCGAGCTAAAATTCGCAGTGTGTTGTACATGGCTGCTTTGGTGGCAGTTCGTTTCAATCCTGTAATTCAAACTTTTTACGAACGTCTACTTAGTAAGGGAAAACTCAAAAAGGTCGCTTTAACCGCCTGTATGCATATGCGAAGCGGTATCCTTTAGGACAAACTTCTAATTGTTCTTAATGCCATGATGAAAAACAATCACGCTTGGCGACATGAAGTTAGTGCAAAGAGTGCAAACTAGTAGCAATTGACCGACTCGGCTAGAAATTATTCGCTCAAATTTCCAACATCAATTTTTTTTGATGTTGAATTGTCTTGGATAAGAATCGAAGTTTAACGATCGCCTGAAAAAGACAAATTAAACTTGACATTCAAGTAACCATTTTGAAGTAGCGATCGCCGAAAAGCCGATTTGAAAACTATAACAGGGTAAGTATTTAGTCTTCTAATTATTCTACTCTTTAAAAATATCAAGGCAGGCAACACCAGCCCAACCCATAAAGACTATACCTCCAAGAAAAGAAGAAACATAAACAACGGGACCCCATCCCCAATCAGTAGTCATAATTAAACAGAAAAGGGTCGTCGATACTAGTAGCATAAAAATCGCTACCAAGAAATTAATAAATTCCATCTTAAATACTTACTAGTTGTTTCAGTTTTGCTAATCCAGGAATCGTAGTTTCTTTCCCTTCGGGTAGTACTACTTGTTCCAAAACCAAATTAGATGGATCGACCTCTTGCAAATCCCGACATCTTTGAGTTTTAATCATGGTAATTTGGCTGGTCAACACAAAACTGACAAAAGAGGCGATCGCAATAACGGGAAGCATTGCCGTACCTGAAAGTACGCTCAGGATAATACTAGTACTTACAGGAGTTTTAGTAACAGCTACATTGACTGCTGCCATCAAGCAGACCATACCAACGGTGGGATGAACTTGAGGTACTGCTAGAGAAACTGCATAACCGACATTCGCACCGATGAAAAATAGGGGAAATATAAAGCCACCTAAAAAGCCAGAGTGCAGTGTAAAGCTAATCGCAAACATCTTGGCTACGGCGATCGCCAGCAACATACCGACGCTTAATGTAGCTCCTGTTTCAATTACAGTTTGAATTTGCGCCTCGCTGAAAAATAGAGTCTGGGGAAAAGCAAAAGCAATCAGACCGATAGATAAACCTCCCAAAGTCGATAGCAGGATTTGATAGTGTTCTAAAGGCTTGAGCAGCTTACCAATAAGACGAAAAATAACTATAAACATCACCGCCAAGCCCGCACCAATTACGCCCAAAATTAAGCCTTCAAGTAGGTTCTGGGGGGAAAGAGCGGGAACTTCTTCAAAGTGATAAAAACCACCAATGGTTATTCCTGTATTGAGTCGGAACACGGCAAAGGAAAAAATAGCTGCAATAATCGCAGGGGCAATCGCCTCAAAATACTGCAAACCCCGACGGTGGGGAATTTCTAAGGCAAACAAAGCTGCTCCAATCGGCGCGCCGAAAAAAGCACCCAGTGCTGCACTCATCCCGCAAAAGGTGAGAATTCTGACTGAAGTTTTAGCTAGCTTCAATCTGTCTCCCAACCAGCTACCAAAACTACCGTTGACTTGAACTAAAGGTGCTTCGGGTCCCGCACTACCCCCAGAAGTGATGGCAATTAGAGAAGCAACTATCATTGATGGAGTTTTACGAATATCGATTTTACCTGGGTCATGAATTTTATCGACTACCTGAGCCATTTCCCCTGGTAGTCCAAAGAAATAAAGAGCCAAACCAACACAAAGTCCTCCAATTGTAGTGGCAATCCAGACATAGTTACTGGTAGGAAGCCAGCTTGGAAAATAAGGCTCGACAATTTCTGGGAGAGTATGCCATATACCGTGCATCATCCCTTCTAGGACAAAGTAATAGACAGTAGCAACCATGCCACCAAAAATACCGATAATTACCGCACAAAGATAAAGCTGTGAGTGGTTTAATGTTCTACTGTTATCACTAATATTTCTTTCACCAATCAGATCTTTTAAATCCTGGGGTTCGGCAGAGTGTTGACCATTTGACGACATAATGACTCCTGATATTAATTAAAATTCCGTTGGTTTTTGCGCTTTTTGAAGACAAATAACGATTGCAAAGCCGTTTCTGCAACAGTACTAATAACTACCGAATAGAGAATGGTTTGCCAGTATTTAAGCTCATTGAAACCATTCTCATGCTCGACGTTGTGATGATTTTGAATGAAACCTTTTACTTCAATGAAACCTTTTAATAGATCTTGAGGTTCGAGAAGGTCTTGACTATTTGACGACATAGAAAATTCTGTAACTTAGAAAAACGTGATGATTTCAATCTTTTATCAGAACAAACGGTAACAATAGCTACATTTTGTCTGTTATCTTTGTAAGATTGAGATGTGTGTTGCACCGATTGCAGTGTGCGACTGTGTAATGACTAAAAATTTATTCATTGTTCGTAGAGATTGAAATGAGATCCCCCAGAATGTCCCGTGAAGTGCTGTATGTTCCCTTTTATCTAAGGAGTTTCAACGTCAGCGAGAAAATAATACTAACTTTGTCGCTCTTCGTATCGGCGATCGCTATAAGTTCAATTCCTTTCGTTTTAAGCTCTACTCAAACTTTGGAATCAGCTACAACGAAGACCTATACCAATGAAGCCGAACTCTGGAGGGTACTTGGAGAAAGAAATTAGCTTATTTATTTATATTTGCTCCTCCCTGATACACGGCTGATTCTTCGGGAACAAAATGCGATTCTGATTCTCCGTGACCTCCCGTTGGTTCTTTGAGGAAAAAGGCACAAAGACTAGCCACAATTAGAGCTACTACACCTAGCATTTGGAAAAAGAACTTATCTCCACCTCCCCCTTCAGGAAGTAGGCTATAGATTGTCAGATATGCCACTGCTCCGACATTGCCGTAAGCACCTACATTACCTGCTATCTGACCAGTGACGCGATGTTTTACTAAAGGAACAATGGCATAGGTCGCACCTTCGGTTGCCATGACAAAGAAAGAAGCACACATGGTCATAATCACGATTAAAGGCAGAGCTATTTGACCCAAACTGCTAAAGATTAGATAACCAACTCCCGTACCAGCTAGAGTTACCGCTAGCGTCCACTTACGACTACCGATTTTGTCAGACAGAAAACCGCCTCCAGGACGGGCAACCAGGTTCATAAAGGCATACATTCCTGCAATTCCTCCTGCCAATGCTGCGGTCAAGCCAAAGGTAGTTTCAAAAAAGGCTGGCAGCATTGAGACAACGGCTAATTCTGAACCAAAACTAGCAATGTAAGCCAGTTCTAAAAGAGCCACTTGGGAAAATTGATAGCGGTCTGCTGCGGGATAGCGTTTCGATCCAGCCATGAGTTGGCGATTGGCTTTGTAGATATTAAATGCCTGGAACAAATATAGAGCGACAAGTCCTGCCCAAATGAGATACATCGTACCCGCACCGTACAGTCCTACTTTCTGCAAACGCCAAGCAATTACGCCTAAAATTCCTACCAGAGGAACATTCATTCCTAGTAAAAACCAAAAGTCTTTTTTGCTGGTTACTTCTAACCCAGCACTACTTTCGGGTCGCTGGTAAACCTTACCAGGAGGCGTATCTTGAACGTTAAAGAAATAGAACGCACCATAGAGTGCCGCAATAATGCCCGTTGCAGCGATCGCCAGTCTCCAGTTAAGCTGGCTGGCGGTAAAAGTAGCCGTCAATGCAGCAACAGTCGGTAGAGTAAATGCCGATGCAGCCGAGCCAAAGTTGCCCCAGCCTCCATATATGCCCTCCGCTAAACCGATTTCCTCAGAATTAAACCACTCCGCTACCATGCGAATACCAATAACAAACCCGCAGCCGACAATACTCAAAGCCAAACGACTAATTACTAACTGAGTAAAGTTCTGCGAAAGTGCAAAGGCAATACAGGGTATAGCTGCGTAGACGAGCAAACAAGAATAGGTAATCCTCGGACCGAGGCGATCGAGGATCATGCCGACAATGATTCTTGCAGGGACAGTAAGAGCAACATTACAAATAGCAATGGTTCTAATTTGGGCTGGCTCTAAGCCAAATTCTGTCGCTATTGCCGTACCGAAAGGAGCAAAGTTAAACCAAACAACAAAGCTGAGGAAAAAGGCAAACCAAGTCAAATGTAAGATTCGGTAGCGACCACTAAATGAAAAAATTCCAGACATAAATATCCACTTTTTTTGATACCAACATTCTTTAAAATTAGATTTTCTTGCAGTTTTTGCATCAGATAAATAATCGCAAATATTCTATGTTATAAAACCAAGACATTTACTCATTACCGATAAAAAAATACGATTGTTTTTTGAATGGCAATATTAGAACTGCAAAAACTATTTGTCTTGAATTAAAGACTTATTAGTAACCAAACCTATTGCGAGACGGTATATGTAGAATGTATCAAAAACTACCTAATCTACCGAATAAAGCTTTTTTTAATATTTCTTTATATTTATCAATATCCTTGAAATTAATGTCATGAATTGCCTATAAAAAAGCAAAGTAAATTTATGCTCTTTTGTCCTTGTAAGCATTTATAAAAATAATATTAATTAGTAATAATTGATACTAAAGAAGTGGAATCCCTTAAATATAGTGAGAAACTATGCGCTCAAAGGCATGATTGCCTAATTTTTAGATTTTTAAATAATTTATTTCGTCGATCTCTTAATTTTCTAAGAATCAAATTAGTAAATCGGCAAAGTCAAGAAAAAGCAGCAAATTTATTACCCTAGGGGTACTATGCAACTAGTTAACCGCTTGAGATTCGATAACTTAAAAGGAGATTTGTTTGGCGGATTAACCGCCTCCATAGTTGCGTTACCATTAGCTTTAGCTTTTGGGGTAGCTTCGGGAGCAGGAGCGAGCGCGGGGCTTTATGGAGCTATCTTTACGGGATTCTTTGCTGCCCTACTTGGTGGTACACCGTCTCAGGTAACAGGTCCAACTGGTCCTATGACCGTAGTGATGGCGACTGTCTTTACCAAGCTGATAGCCGAGAATCCCGAACAAGGCATGGCTATGGCTTTCACGGCAGTAATGCTCAGTGGCGTGTTTCAAATTTTGTTTGGGATTTTACGCCTGGGACAGTTTATTACTCTAATGCCCTACACGGTGGTTTCTGGCTTTATGTCTGGCATTGGTGTAATTATTGTTGCTCTACAGATTGCGCCTTTATTGGGTTATCCAGCTCAAAGCGGTGTAATTGAAGCACTACAGCAGTTACCCGAAGCTCTATCAAATCCCGACCCAGTAGCAGCAGGACTGGGTGTTTTAACCCTGGCAATCGTGTTTGGCTGGTCGGGAAAGCTAGCGAAAATTGTTCCCTCACCTTTATTAGCACTCATTGTTTGCACCTTAATCTCAATTCTGGTATTTCCCAGCAGCGACATTGCCCGCATTGGTGATATTCCCCAAGGATTTCCCCAAATACAGTTGCCCCGACTCAATCTCAATCAGATTAGAGATATTGTTAGTTACGCTTTGATGCTGGCTACCTTGGGAGCGATCGATTCGTTGTTAACCTCTTTAGTTGCTGACAATATTACCCGTACCCGCCACGACTCCGAACAAGAATTAATTGGTCAGGGAATTGGTAATGTACTATCTGGATTGTTTGGTGGGCTTCCAGGTGCAGGAGCAACCATGCGTACAGTTATCAATGTACAGGCAGGTGGAAGTACTCCTTTATCGGGAATGTTTCATGCCCTGATTTTGCTCTGCATTGTCCTCTGGGCGGGAGAAGCTACGGCTCAGATACCAAACGCCGTGCTAGCGGGTATTTTAATTAAAGTAGGCTCTACAATTATTGACTGGAGCTTTTTGTGGCGCATCTGTCAGGTGTCTATGCGAGCTTCAGTAGTCACTTATGGGGTGTTACTTTTGACGGTATTTGTCGATCTGGTTACGGCTGTAGTGGTCGGGGCTTTTGTGGCAAATATACTAACCATCCATCGCTTAACTAGTATTCAAGTCGATCGAGTTCGGGCTATCTCTAGTACTGATGATGAGCTGACAACAGAATTGACCCCATACGAATGCCAACTTCTACGTCAAGCTCAGGAACGAGGAAAAGTTATCTTAGTTCATATGAGTGGTCCGATGAGCTATGGAGCAGCCAGAACTATTGCTTTTCATATGGGGCAAAATTTTGATGTGATGATTCTCGATTTGACTAATGTACCGTTGGTTGGTGTAACGGCTGCTATGACTATTGAAGCTGAAATTAAAGCAGCCCGTCGCCAAAGGCAAGGAAAGATTTTTATTGTTGGGGCTAATGGTCAGGTGAGAGAAAGATTACGAAAGTTTCGCGTACAGGATACGCTGCCAGCAGAAAATTTTATGCCAAGCTGTGACTCTGCCCTAAATGTAGCACTGAGTTTCCTCGATACCAATGCTTCAGAGCCAGAAGTATTACACCATTCGCAAATAGCAAAATGAAGTACTAAGTACAGCAATAACCGTATAGAGGAGCGATAAACCTGGCTGATGGACACAAGTGGGTGAAGAGTTCAATTAGCGTCAAAAAGTGGGCAATCATCATGAGACACTGAAATTGTGAAAAATCATGAATCAGCACCCACCTCTTTATAATCAACTAATGCAATATTTGCGTCAATATAGCCATTACTCAGACAAAAGACATTTAATCACGTTGAGTTGGATGGTGATGGGGGTGTTATTAAGTCAAAGCCTGCATCTAACAGAGTGGGAACCCTATGTAATGAGTAGAGCGACTAAAGCTCAAAGCTATCAAAAACGTTGGGGGCGCTTCTTAAGCAATCAAAAAATAGAGGTAGAAAAAATTTATCTTCCTCTATTGATGGCAGCGATCGCCAACTGGTCGAAGGCAAGAATCTATCTAGCTCTCGATACTACAATGCTATGGAATAAATACTGTATGACTCATTTAGCGATTATCTGTAATGGTCGGGCAATTCCATTTCTGTGGTCGGTTACAGAGCATAACAGTGCGACGATTGCATTTGAGGTTTATCGACCACTTCTGAGAAAAGCATCATGGTTATTACGAAACCAAAATGATGTCATGTTATTGGCAGACAGAGGTTTTGCCAATCAAGCACTTTTGAAATGGTTAAAATCAAGAAGTTGGCATTATTCAATTCGCATTCCCAGCGACACACTAATCTGGGGCGTTCATCGCTCTCTGTGCTTGTCCTGTTTCTGGGCTGCGAACTGTCAGAGGAGAAGCAAAAATGTATCATCAAGTTCGACTTTGGGAATTAGGAATACAAACCGTCAATCTCGCTTTAGCTTATCCCGAAAAAGTAGCCGAACCTTGGGCTGTGCGAGGGCGAATGCCCTCCAGTCGTCGAAGACGACGAACTGCGCGAATGCGCTGCACAAATGAAACTCCTACTCTTCAAACTTTGTGGCAATATGGTCTTCGTTTTCGGGTTGAAGAATTGTTTTTAGATAGCAAATCTGGAGTCTTTGGGTTGGCGGATTCTCGTTTGCGAGATGCTCAAAAATTGAATCATCTTTATTTAGTAGTAGCAGTAGCTATTCTTTACAGCACCATCATGGGAACCACAGTTCAGTTATCTGGACTGAGGCAGCAGGTAGATATTCATTATTCGAGAGGATTGAGTTATTTAAAAATTGGCTTGCGATGGTTGAGAGGCACAATTTACAAAGGCAGAGAGTTACTTCAATTATTGCCCTTACCCAAGCAAGATCCTGAGCGTTGTTTTGCTAGTCGCCAAGCAGAAGCCGATTATTATGAGCAGTTGTTATTTTCTCGTATACGCTCTCTTCGTTGTGCTACATAGCATTTTGCTTTGATTGAGATGTGTCCATCAGCCAGGCGATAAACTCTTTCAGATATTGAGTTTATCGCTTGCTCATATTAGCTAAATCACATTTTAAAAATGTTTAATTGACTTTGACTAGAACGACTTTGAAGAGCAGCTTGCATCTGTTGACCAACTTCTTTCGCCCAAAGCTCAAAGTCAAAAAGTTCACTCATGGGATTGAGTAGAGTAGAAGTTTTATCCGATTGGCATTTCGCAGTCGCAGTTTTGTTAATTATGGGTCTGACTTTATTGGTCATCTCAACAATTTAATTAGTTTCCAAGATTCCATCAACAACAGCATATCTGGCTATTGATGTTTGGGACTAGCACCAAAGTTTTCGACTAATAATTGATGCAACACTGGTTTGAGGTCTTCACAAGGAATCGATTTCATCACCTCTTCTCCCAACTTAGCCTCTTTACCCACTGTGCCACCCATATAAATATTGGCAGCTTCTACCATTTTGCCGTCTTTGCGGGCTTTTGTTCCCATTAATCCAATATCAGCAACTTGCGGTTGACCGCAGGAATTAGGGCAGCCAGTCCAGTGAATGCGAACGGGTTTGGGCATCTCTAATTCTTCTTTTAATTCTTTAATCATTGCCAAAGCCCGATTTTTGGTTTCAATAATGGCAAAGTTACAAAACTCTGCTCCAGTACAAGAAACTAAAGCTCTTTCTAAAGGCTCTGGATTAGTCTGAAAACGTTCTTGAATTAAGGATTCACTCAACAACAAATCCAAACGAGAATCAGGAATATTGGGAATCAATAAATTTTGTTCGACAGTGAGGCGAATCTCACCGCTACCATAAACTTCTGCTATCTTCGCCAGTTCAAACATTTCTTCTGCATACATTCGTCCGACAGGAATATGTAAGCCGACGTAGTTTAATCCAGGCTGCTTTTGTTGATAAACCCCAATGTGGTCGCGTTTTTCCCAATCAATTTCATCTTTTTCGGCTGCTTTGGCTAAAGAATGACCTAGCTCTTGTTCTAATTCAGCACGAAACTTATCTAAACCCCACTCTTCAATTAAATACATCAGGCGTGTCTTCTGACGATTGCCCCGACTGCCATTATCACTGTAAACCTTTAAAATTACTTCTGATAAAGGTACTAGATCCTCAGCCTCTACCCAAGCATCAAGGGGAATCGCAGCATCACAACGTTTGGCTGAGAAGAACCCCCCAACCAGAACATTAAACCCTAATTTTCCATCTTTATAGGCAGGAACGTAAGCCAGGTCGTTAATCTCAGCATGAACTGAATTATCACGTCCGCCAGCTACGGCAATGTTAAATTTTCTTGGTAAATTACTTAAAGCCAGATTACCCTCACTATTGTTAGTAATCATGTCTTGGATATTTCGTACCAAACCTCGCGTATCGATTAATTCATCAGCATCAATGCCCGCTACAGGCGACCCCGTAATGTTCCGTACATTGTCCATACCCGATTGAATACTAGTCAAACCACTTTCAGTTAACCGCTCGATAATATCGGGAATATCTTCTAAGCGAATACATCGCAGTTGAATATTTTGCCTGGTCGTAATATCAGCATTACCTTCTGTTTGCTGTCCTTCTCCTGAAGCGTAACGTTGCACTATGTCCGCTAGGGTACTCATTTGACTGCTGCTCAAGATTCCGTTGGGTACTCGCATCCGCAGCATAAATTTACCAGGATGTACTGGACGGTAGAAAAAACCTAACCATTTAAGACCCTGTTTTAGTGCAAAGTCATTTTCTTCTTCTACTGCCTCCCAACCCATAGAAGCGAAACGTTCTAGTTCTGCTTTAAACAGTAGAGGGTGCTTTTGCGCTTTCGCTTTTTCGATCGGATTGAGTTTGTTCTTGGAAGTTACCACTGTAAAAACTTACTATTATTTGAACTTCATATAAACATTTAACCCTACACAACAAATAGTAAATGAATTGTAACTATAGTTACAAGTGATAATTGCTTAGATTTGTAAGTAATTCATTCTTAACTTTATGCCTTTTAATGTCATTGTTTGCTAACAAACGTAGCTCCTGTTTTCATAACAAAATTGCAGACGTATTTACCCTATTCACAATAGTTGCAGGAGTCTCAATCACTTTGTTTTATATCTACCTTTGCCCAAATTTTATCAGCTTAGAGATTGCCAAAGTGAAGGCAGTTTTTTATCGTAGACAATAATTCAAGTATTAAAGATTTAAGAAGAATTACTCAATATTTAGCCTCTTATACTAACAATTAGCTTACAAGTAATCTGTACTTATTTATACCTTTATTCAGATAGATTTAGCTCCTCGGAGAAAAGCGACATGACCAAACCTATTAAAACCTTGTGTCCCTATTGTGGCGTGGGCTGTGGATTAGAAGTTTTACCTCCAGCTCAATCAGGAAAATCAACTAATAGAGATAGTCAAGGAAATCCTCTCTGGCAAGTTAAAGGCGATCGCTCTCATCCATCAAGCAAAGGAAAAGTATGTGTCAAAGGTGCTACCGTAGCCGAATCGATCGACAAAGATAGACTGAAATATCCAATGATGCGAGACTCCCTAGATAGTAACTTTCGTCGTGTTAGTTGGGAGGCTGCACTAAACAAAATTACTAATCGCATCAAAGAAGTCAAAGTCACTCAGGGCGCAGAAGCCATCTGTATGTATGGTTCGGGACAGCTTCAAACCGAAGATTACTATATCGCTCAGAAATTGCTCAAAGGCTGCTTGGGGACAAATAACTTTGATTCCAATTCTCGTCTCTGTATGTCTTCGGCGGTAGCAGGATATACTCAAAGCTTCGGCTCGGACGGTCCTCCCTCTTGCTACGACGATTTAGAGTTAACCGACTGTGCTTTTCTGATTGGAACAAATACCGCTGAATGTCACCCGATTATTTTTAATCGCTTGCGAGTACATCACAAAAAAAATCGTAACGTCAAAATGATTGTGGTCGATCCTCGCCATACCCAAACCGCTAAAAATGCAGACCTACATTTGGCAATTCAACCAGGTACAGATATAGACCTGCTCAACGGCATTGCCCATTTGCTATTACGCTGGGGCGAATTAGATACGCTATTTATTGATGAATGTACTAAAGGGTTTTCTGCTTACACTCAGGTAATTAAAGATTATCCTCCCGAAGTAGTAGCTCGTCGCTGTGGTATTCGTATTGATCATTTAGAAGAAGCAGCACGTTATTGGGCGGAATCAGAAAACGTGCTTTCTATGTGGTCGATGGGTGTAAACCAGTCTTCTGAAGGGACAGCCAAGGTTCGTACTATTATCAACCTACACCTAATGACGGGTAACATAGGCAAACCAGGCGCGGGTTCTTTTTCTCTTACAGGACAACCGAACGCTATGGGAGGTAGAGAAACAGGAGGATTGTGTAATACTCTCCCTGGCTATCGAGTGATTAAAAACTCCCTGCATCGATTGGAAATCGAGCAAGCATGGGAATTGCCTCCAGGCAGTATTAACTCCACGTCGGGCAGAGATGCCTGGAGTATGATTACTGGTTTAGAAACTGGGGATGTGGGTTTATTGTGGATTGCAGCAACCAATCCAGCAGTGAGTATGCCCGATCTAGCAAGAACTAAAAAAGCTTTATTAAAATCTCCCTTCACCATTGTGCAGGATGTTTACTATCCGACCGAAACTGCTAATTTTGCTCATGTATTACTACCAGCAGCCCAGTGGGGGGAAAAAACAGGAACAATGACCAATTCCGAACGAGTGGTTACTCTTTGTTCTAAGTTTCGAGAACCCCCAGGAGAAGCCAGACCAGACTGGGAAATATTTGCCGAAGTGGGTCGTCGTCTTGGTTTTACTCAAGAATTCGATTTTGCCAATTCAGCAGAAGTCTATCAAGAATTCGTCAACCTAACCAAAAATCGTCCTTGCGATATGAGTGGTTTGAGTCACGGCAGATTACGCCAGCAAGGTCCGATCCAATATCCCTGTCCTTTAGAAGAAGTTCCAGCAGGAGATTTAGAAAGTATTTCTTTGACGGAAGGCGGGGAACAGTTGACCTGTAGCACAGAAAGGAATGTCAGCGAAAAAGAACGGGCTCAAGGTCTGCTGTCCAATCTTTTTGGAAACCAAGACGAATATGCCACTGCCAAAAGACTATATACCGATAGAGTTTTTAATACTGATGACGGACGAGCCAAGTTCGCAGCATTTCACTCTAAAGGACTCTCTGAACCTCCCAATAATGATTATCCTTTTGTCTTAACTATCGGTCGCCTGTATGAACATTGGCATACCATGACTCGCACTGGACGTATTGAGAAAATCATGAAAAAGCAACCTCAACCATTTATCGAAATTCATCCCCAAGATGCTGCAAAATTAAAGATTGAAGAGGAAATGATGGTAGAGGTACGCTCGCGTCGGGGCATCGGGCGTTTTGCTGCTAGGGTAACAGCAGCAATTGCTCCTGGTACGGTTTTTGTACCAATGCACTGGGGGGCATTATGGGGAAAAGATACTGAAGCCAATACTTTAACTCATTCTGAAGCCTGTCCCATTTCCCTTCAACCAGAATTAAAAGCTTGTGCGGTAAATCTAATATCAGTAGAAGCTGCTGAATCTGAAGTAATTGGTGTCACTCAGGATACCGATCGAGGTTTGATTAAAGAGTCATTAAAGGTTGTTTAAATACACATCTGTAAAAATCGTTAGACAACTCGGCAATTTCATAGAATTACAGAGTTGTCTCATTAGTTACAGTCAAAAGTAGCTATTTACGGGAGTTTTAAATAGTAATCCTATCTATTTCGGCTTCAACTAAACATGGGTGAGAAAAGAATTTTTAATCACGATATTATGCACTGTACCCACGATGCAGTAGTCGGTAATTATCTGTATTCAGGCAGAGTTTTAGGCATGACCGAACCTGAAGATTTGATTCAACTACATCCCGATCTTAAGTCTCAGTGGACGGCGATCGCAGGTCACTATCATCGTATTGGCTTGAGCCACAGTCAAAATCCTATTTGGAACGTTGATTTTGAGGAATTGAGCCAACATCCAGATTACGAACCGTCGGTATTTATCTTTAGCGATGCTTTGGACGATCTGCGACAGGATGAAGATTGGTTTGGGAAAGGCAACAAAGATTGGCAAGATGTAGTGAGATTTGTTAATTCCAAAAACAATTTCATTCGCCTGGCAGAGGATTTAGACGTTAATGTACCTCGAACTCTGTGTGCGGAAAACAAAGCCAAACTATCAGAGTTCGACCGCGAGATTCCTTTCCCTTGCTACCTCAAGCCTGCGGTTTCTGTTGATGGTGTTGGTATCTATCGCTGCGAAAATTCTCAAGAGTTAAATAATTCTCTAGAAAATTTGGACGACGATATTCCCGTACAGGTACAGCAGGAAGTAATTGCTGATAAATTCCTCAATCTACAGTACGAAATCAAAGATGGCAGCGTAGAACCTTTAGCTGCTACAGAACAGATTCTCGATGGTTTTGCCCATCAAGGCAATCGTTATCCTACCGCCTATCAACCCTGGGATTTAGTCGAACCAATGGCAACGTGGATGGCGAAGAAAGGAATGAAGGGAATTTTTGCCTTTGATGTGGCTACAGTGAAAGATAAAACCGATTGTTTTGCGATCGAATGCAACCCTCGATTCAACGGGGCTTCCTATCCTACAGGAATTGCCCAAAAATTGCAGATAGACAGTTGGTGTAGCGATAACTTTGTGACGAAATGCCGTTCTTTGGACGAAATAGACTTGGGCGAATTAGAATATGATCCTGCTACTAAAACGGGAGCGATTATCTACAACTGGGGTAGTGTTTTAGTAGGCAAGCTAGGGATATTACTTGCGGGTTCGATCGCCCAACAAGACGAGCTAAGAACCCTACTTAAACAAAAGCTCGCATAACATTGATGTCTGGAAACAAAGGTCTGTCAGTGCGATCTTTATTTCCAGACTGAGTAATAACGACCGACTTGTTCGACAGAATAATCAATTGACAGAGGTTTGTTAAATAGCATTTGAATTCTTTTCTCCTGTACGAATGCGAACAACTTCGCTGACGGGAGAGATAAATATTTTTCCGTCACCAATTTCACCAGTACGAGCAGCAGCCATAATTGTTTCAGCCACCATATCTGCTCGCTCGTCTTCGACTACAACTATTATTTTGACTTTTCCCAGAAATTCTACGGTATATTCCGAGCCACGATAACGCTCTGTTTGCCCTTTTTGACGACCAAAACCTCTCACCTCGGAAATTGTTACACCGATTACTCCAGCATTTACTAAGGCAATTTTTACCTCTTCTAATTTAAAAGGTCTGATAATAGCTTGAATTCTTTTCAATTTTTAATCTCCTTTATCTCCCACAAAAGCTTAAAGTAATTAGAGACTTGAGGAAGTTACAGAAATAACAGCAGAATGTTTGCCAGAGTGTACCTCGATCTAGAAATTTGAATTAGTCAATCGTTGCAATACAATATGCCAGATTTGAAAGAATTTATTCAACATCTCTACGAAGAATATCGTCAGGTCGATTCGGGTTCTTTGGCGAGCTACATTCCCGAACTGACAAAAGCCAATCCAGATTGGTTTGCTATCTCTGTGGTGACTAAAGAAGGAGAGATATTTGAAGTAGGAGACATTGCAGAAAACTTTACGATTCAATCGATATCAAAAGTCTTTGTCTATGGCATGGCATTAGAAGATTGCGAGCGCACAACCTTGTTGGAAACAATTGGTGTCGAACCTACTGGCGATCCTTTTAATTCAGTAATTCGCTTGGATGAAAATTCCAAACGTCCAGACAATCCAATGGTCAATGCAGGAGCGATCGCTACAGCTAGTTTGATTAAAGGCTCAGATCCTACAGACAGGTTGAATCGAATGCTAGATATGTTTCGTCGCTATATCGGACGCAATGTATATGTAGATGCTCCTGTTTTTATGTCCGAAAGAGCTACTGGACATCGCAATCGCGCTTTGGCTAACTTGCTGCTCAATTTCGGTATTATTAGCCACAATATTGAGGAAATTCTCGATCTATATTTTCAGCAGTGTTCGGTAGTAGTCAACTGTCACGACCTAGCGGTAATGGCTGCGACTTTGGCGAATAGGGGTACGAACCCGATAACACAAGAAAAGGCAATTAAACCTTGTTACGTTCGAGATCTTCTGAGCGTAATGTACACTTGTGGAATGTATAACTATGCAGGGGAATGGGCTTATAAAGTTGGAATTCCTGCCAAAAGTGGAGTTTCAGGCGGAATTATTGGAGTTATTCCCGATCGCGCTGGTATTGCAGTCTACTCTCCGTTGATCGACCATCGGGGTAATAGTATTCGAGGAATTAAGGTGTTTGAGGCTTTGTCTGAGAAATTTCAACTTCATCTATTAGATTATCCTTTAGAACAATGTCCGTTTCTCAATATTTCCGATAGCTCTAAAAGCTAGGTTGTATTGTATTTAGTCGAGCGAAAAAAACTAAGCTAATTGAACGTGTCTGGCAAACAATCAAAGTAACGCTCTTAAAGAAGAAAAAGGTAAAGTATTGTGTTGCCATAAGATACTTTTGTTCTTTGATAAATGTCATAGATAAAATTCAAAAGATTGTTCAGTGAAACGTCCATATAAATAGACTTCGTACTAGCTACTACAGTACAAATGTAAGCGATCTCTCAAATCGCGATCGCTTCGCACATTTCTAATTTTCGATTTTTCAGATTTTGTTCATTATTGTGGTTTAGGTAATCAAAGTCTAAAATACTAACTTGTAGATGAGATTACTAAACTAGACTAAAAATAATGTTCCTTGGCTATGCCCGTATTAGTACAAATGACCAAAACTTAGATTTACAACTTGATGCTCTACGTTTGCATGGATGCAAAAAATTTTATTCTGACATTGTTAGTGGAGCAAAAGCGAGTCGTCCTGGTTTGGATGAGATGTTAAAAAATGCTCGTGAAGGTGATGTAATTGTAATTTGGAAATTGGATCGCTTAGGGCGATCGCTTAAACACTTAGTTGATTTGGTAGCTGAGTTGAATGAACGTAAAATCGGACTACAGAGTTTGAATGATCCGATTGATACTACTACCGCGCAGGGAAGACTGGTGTTTAATATCTTCGCATCCTTGGCAGAGTTCGAGCGGGAGATAATTCGCGAACGCACCAATGCGGGGTTAGCTGCTGCCAGAGCTAGGGGGAGAAAAGGAGGCAGAAAACCAGGATTATCAGAAGATGCTCAAAGGAAAGCGAGAATTGCCGAATCCTATTACAAAGAGGGGATGCCTGTTAACCAGATCGCTAAGAATTTGAATATCTCCAAAGCTACTCTTTATAAGTACCTTCGCTTTCGGAAAGTAGAAATTAGCAAGTATTTGAAACAAACGTCTTAAATTTCTAGCTCAATTTGTGCAACAAGCTGCTGCACAATTACATGAAGACTTGAAAATCCTAATTTACATAAGTTTGGGGCTTTTTCACATCAATCTGCCATGCCATATATACGGGCATTTACAAATACTTATCCTGTCGAGTAGATTATCCAGCAGGCTGCTGGACTAATTCCCTAATCTGACAGCTTTAGTCTCATCGACTGCCTGACAAACATTGAATAAATTGTTTGAGCAAAATATTGCTTGACAATTAGAGGATAATATCCCATATTTGGGATATATGGAAAAACAACAACCAACACCCATAGTATGGCTTGGCTCAACTAAAAAAGCAGTACAGGATTTTCCTCTCCCAGTAAGGCAAGCAGTTGGTTTTGCTCTTTTTCAAGCCCAGTTAGGCGGTAAGCACGCGGATACTAAACCCCTAAAAGGTTTTGGTGGTGCGAGTGTTCTAGAGATTGTAGAAAGATTTGATAGTGATACCTATCGGGCTGTGTATACGGTTAAGTTTGCAGGGGTCATATACGTGCTTCATGCGTTTCAGAAGAAGTCGAAGCAAGGAATTAAGACCCCAAAGCAGGATATAGACTTAATTAAGAAGCGATTGCAACAAGCTAAAGAAGACTATAAACAGATAAAGGATAAATAGGAGGTAGTACCATGATGGAGGTCAACAAGAGAGAGGAAAGCAGTGGTAATGTTTTTGCCGATTTGAATATTCCAGAGCCGTCGCTCTACATGGCTAAGGCACAATTAGCCCATCAAATTTGTGAAGTGATTAATGAGCGAAATTTAACCCAGGTTGAAGCTGCCGAGATACTAGGCATCAATCAACCCAAGGTATCTGCCCTGACTAGAGGTAATCTTGATGGCTTTTCTAGCGATCGCCTATTTAGGTTTTTGAATTTGTTGGATCTCGATATTGAAATTACAATTCGTCCCCACACTGACCCTGATAGAGAAGCAGGGATTACAGTTTGTTAGGTTTTTAGGGTAATAAGTATTTTCTTGTTCGCCACTCTTTACGGTCATTTGCCGATATTTACCCTGATGAGCAAATTGTTCAACAGCTTGTTGGACAATTTCTTTAACTGAGGAATAATCGGTTATTATATCGAGAGCGCAAAAGTCACGGGCGAAGTAATGACATTAGCATTTAAACCAGATTGGGTTTCTCCCCCTGGTGATACTATCGCCGATCTTCTTGAAGAGAAAGACTGGTCACAAGCACAGTTAGCAGAAAAATTAGAATACACATCTGACCACGTTAGTCAGTTGATTAACGGCAAAGCTCCTATTACCGAAGAAATAGCAGTAAAGTTAGCCAAAATATTGGGCGGGACGAAAAAGTTTTGGTTGAACAGAGAGGCTATTTATCGCGCACAGCAGCAGAGTATTGACTAACCGATTCAATTCAGACCAATTACTAGAAGAAATGAAACTAGATCGAGGGTGAAGTCCGAGAAAATTCAATTTATTAGTATTTTCACCGATCCAAATCAGCCAGAAATTAGTTAGCTTTTAAAGCGGTTACTATTGAAGCTTGGAATGTCACAAACAAGAATTAAGAGAAAAGCTTCTAGTAGACTTGGACGAATACTCTTTAAGAAAATCGCAAATGTGGTCAGATAACGAATCAGAAATCGATCTCTTGGGCTTCCAGCACTACCAGAGCGTCGTAACTTCAATCATTAAAAATGAAGCTCTCTTACCAGCAACAATAGGAGTATATGGAGATTGGGGTATCGGCAAATCCACTCTCCTAAAAATGATTGAAGCTGAGTTTAAAGATGATTCCGAAGTCTTAGTTTTATCTTTTGATGGGTGGCTTTTTGAAGGGTATGAAGACGCAAAAACCGCGCTTATGGGGACAATCCTAGATGAGATTGTGTCTAAAAGAGAGTTATCGGTAAAAGCCAAACAATATGTATCCAAATTGATTGGGCGTGTTAACTGGATGCAAGCATTAGGATCGACTCTTAAGTTAGGAGCAAAAGGCGGACTAGCTTTTGCTGTTGGTGGATTACCCGCTTTGGGGTTAGCTGCGGGTACGGAAGCATCAACTATACTGCCACAGATGATTGGTAAAGCTAAAGAAGAAATTAAAGATATAGCTGAAGGAGATACCGAAAAACTTGAGAGTTTAGATAAATTTATCAAAGAGGATTCAGGACAAGTATTTCGGCGTGGGATTCGTGAATTTCGCCAAGATTTTAGCAAATTGCTCAAAGAAACGAAATTAAAGACTCTCGTGGTAATTATCGACGATCTAGATCGCTGTATGCCAGACACTATTATTGAAACTCTTGAGGCAATCAAGCTTTTTTTGTTTGTTCCATCTACCGCTTTCGTTCTTGGTGCTGATGAACGTTTAGTTAAATATGCCGTTCGCAAGCGTTTCCCCGAACTACCAGGAGAGCGAGTAGAAGTAGGACGGGATTATCTTGAAAAATTAATTCAATTTCCAGTCAGAATACCTAGTCTTGGACGTGCGGAGATCGAAACTTATATCAATCTGCTATTTGTAGAAAAAACGCATGGCAAAAGCTCAGATGAATTTAAACAAGCCTGCGAACGTGCCATAGAAGATAGCTTGGATTCTTTTATGGATGTTCGCTTCAATCTTGGTATTGCCAAAGATTTGTACGGAGAATTGAACCCCAAACTAGAGGATAGCTTGTGGGTGGCACAGCGCATTTCTCCAGTTCTAGCAACTGGTTTAGCTGGCAATCCCAGACAATGTAAGCGATTTCTTAGTACTCTGATGATGAGACTAGAAATGGCAAAATCGCGAAAGGTTGAGTTAGAGCAAAGAGTTTTAGCCAAACTAATGCTTTTAGAATATTTTAAACCTGAATTTTTTAAAAAGTTGGCAGAACTACAGGCTTCGCAGAATGGTCTTCCTCAAGAACTTATACTTTTAGAGGAGCAATCAAACATACAACCCAATCCAGATAATTCACAACAGGAAAACGAACAGCAAAGTCAGGAAATTGAGTCTCAAAACCAAGAGCTTTTAGAGACCTGGAAGTCTGACAAATGGGCAGAAGACTGGCTGAAAAACGAGCCTTATCTAGCAAACATCGATTTGCGATTATATTATTTCTTTTCTCGTGAAAGTCTTGGTTATATGAGTATAGCTGTTCAAAGAATGACACCCAAAGCTCAGGAAATTTTAAACCAAATTCTTCATGAAAGCGAAGCTACTCAAAAATTAGGTTTTAAGAATTCAAAAGACTTAAATAATGCAGAGGCTGCTACTATTTTTGAAACACTAAGCGAAAGAGCAAATCAAACAAATGATTGGAGTTCAGAATTTTCTGCATTTAGAAAAATACTAATGCTCACAGAACACCGCTCCGAACTCTTTAGTCAATATATTGCTTTTTTAGATAACATTCCTATTAAAAAAATACCTTTTTCTATAGTGCCAAAATTTGCTGATTTAGCTAAACTCCCAGCGCAAAAAAACTTAGTAATAGCGACTTTGAAAAAGTGGGCAGAATATAAACCTAAATCTCCACTATCTAAAGCATCACTGAATAGCCTTAAGAAATTACAGAACAGTTAAAAAGTGGGAACATCAAAATCTTTTAATGGAATGAAGGATAAAAACCCACTTTTACCAGAGTGGTCTTTGTCTGATATTAGCAGTGAGAAAGAACCATCGAATAAGCCAGCAGACAATGAAACTGAGCCGTCAGAGAACCAACCCCAGTCGATGCCCTGGAGGGCTGCCAATACCAGTTTAGGGAAAATAGCATCTGGAAGTGAAAATAGAGGGGAGTATTTCCCTAAAGCTGGGCGTTCATATACTCGCGCTCGTGGTGGTTCGAGGGCTGCTGCCTCTAGTTCCACTTACGCAAGAGCTTCTAGTGCCAAAATAGGTAGTTTTTTATCTGGCATTGGTTCTGGGGGAATAAATCAAACTCTCAGAGATCTTGGTTTATCTCATGTAGTTGGACAAGATGTAGAGCAAGTAATGGCAGCGATTTTAGACTTTATTGCGCCCGATACTGCTACAAGAGAAGATTCCATTGTTAGAGAGTCGGTCTGCGACACATTAGAAAACCTTTACGAGAAATACGATTTAAGTGATGGTGACATCACTAACTTGGATCGCATGAGCGTTCCTGACATCAAAGAAGCTTTTGAAAACTCCATAAGTTCTTATATTTACAATCGATGGCTTACAGAGCTTGGAATTGCAATAGAAAAAAAATCCATTTCCCCAAACGAAGCAGTTTCCCTTGAGCGAGAAATGAAAACCTATGTCTACGATAGTGTCAAAATAGATTTGCAAGAAATTGATATTTTAAATTTCAATTGGCAAAGTGATTTGGGAGAGCGATTTATAGAACAAAAATTTCAGGAGGCATACGATTTAATTGAGGGGGAAGATGAGTAAGTGGCATTTTATCGTTAAATCTAACATTCTAGATGATTACCAACCTGATATTTCTTCAGAAGAGCCAAGAGTCTATGTATTTTTGGATGCAGAAGATAAATCCTTAGCTATTAAAAATAATATTTATAAAGTCATATTAGGTAAGGCAAGTAAGCTTCCTTCTTCAAGGATTTTGGATTTATTAAGTTTGGCAATATCTGTTTACACGGCAGACTTAAAAATACCTCGAAAGTTTAGTAAAGATCGCTGGACAAGAACGATATTACTTCATATTCCAGTTATTAGCTTAACTACATGGCAAAAAACCACTTCATCTATCACAAAAATGCTAGATTTCTTGACAGGCGATCGTTGGGAAATTAGTTTTCGTAAAAGTAATTTCAAACCAAAATTAACTATTAATAATAAAGTAGAGAAGGTTAGTAAAGTTAGTCTTTTTTCTGGTGGTCTTGATTCGCTTGTTGGTGCGATTGACCTTTTAGAAGATGGTGAACGTGTTGCTCTTGTTGGACATCATGGTGCTGGAATTACGAATAAAGTACAAGAGACCGTTCTTGACGAGCTAGAAAAGCTATATCCCGACCTTATAGAATCTTATTTATTTTACGTACAGCCTCCTAAATCAAACAGTAAAGGACAAGGTGAGCCATCTATGCGCTCGCGCTCTTTTCTATTCTTTTCTTTAGCTGTAGTAGTAGCGAATTTATTTACTGGCAAAACTCCTATATATATCGCAGAAAATGGTCTGATTTCATTAAATGTTCCTCTTACTAATTCCAGAATAGGAAGCCTCAGCACTCGTACTACGCACCCTTATTTTATTTCTCTATTTAGTGATTTTTTATCTCTGCTAAAAATAAATAGCCCAATAATTCTTCCGTATAAATTTCAAACTAAAGGTGAAATGATTACTAACGTGAAAAATCAAGATGCTTTGAAGAAAGCGGTAGACCTCAGTATGTCTTGTTCCCATCCAGAAGCAGGACGTTATCAGGGAAAACAACCTAATCTCCATTGTGGTTATTGTGTTCCCTGTATAATTCGGCAAGCTTCTTTAGCTTCGGCACAGCTTGATATGCCTAGCGCATACGCCATTGATATTTTACAAACTCCTCCCGATCACACTACAGAAACAGGAAGAGATTTAAGAGCATTTGAAATGGCTATTGAGCGAGGTCGATTTAATAATCCCCACCAAGCTTTGTTTGATGTTTTGGCAACAGGTAAAATTTCATCAAATGATATTCAAGACTATGTAGATGTGTATTCAAGAGGTATGAAAGAAGTACAAAATTTCTTATCCTGATGATAGTAATGAGATCAAATTGTTCTTAATTATTGTTGACGTTTTTTCTTCGCTTATTGACCACAATTCAGCCAAATTCTTGACAGTGATATTAACATCTTGGGGACGGACTAATGAACCTTTGTATTTTACAAAAGGCGCATCAGATTCGGTAAGAATTCTATCTTGAGGTAATGATTCTACTAATGCTCTTTTGCGAGGGTATTCAAGCATTTTAATATTGACTGAGAAATAGCAACCTGCATCTACAGCCCTTTTAGCTTGAGCCTCAGTTCCCGTAAACCAATGTAGGACAACTTTCCCTTTATCGGGAGTAAAGTATTGCTCCAAGTGTCCAATCACTTCACGAGCAGCTTGGCGACTATGTATAGTTATAATTTTTCCTCTAGCAGCAGCACACAGTTCCAGCACTCTTGTGAATACTTTTCGCTGCGTTTCTAGCGTTGCTTTATATTCTGAAGAGCCGTCTAGACCTACTTCTCCAACGTATCTAGTTTCTGGTAGATATTTCTCAAAGAGATGAACTTCTTTAGCGTGAGTATGGGCAAGCTGGGGATGCAATCCTAAAGCCACTCTAATATGTTGGCAATCTTTAATCAAAAGCTGATTTTGTCGCCAAACGCTTGGTGCATTAGTAACTGTGAGAGTTTTTATTCCCAGTTTTTCGCATTCTCGAACTACTTCTAGATAGTTAGGGAATAAATCTAAATGGCAATGAAAATCTACCAGCTTTAATCTTTTCATGTCATCTTGCTTGTTAGTTTTAGCCGTGCTGTATTTAATAGTAATCAATTACGGTTAAATTAGCTAAAAACTAAATCTAACCCAAATTCTTACTCATCCATCGCTGCCAAGAGACGTTGAGCCGAATCAAGCTTGCTGTCACGCAAAGCCTTAATACCCTTTCCTGCATAAATTGAAATAGCTTCTAGCAAAGCTTTGACCACTTCAGGAGAATTAACATCAAAGGGGAACATAGCCCCACCAGTCCGCTTGGCAATCTCTTGAAACACCTTACCCGCCGAATCTGTATCATAGCCATACTCAGAAGAGGTGTCGTGAAAGATAAACGTCCGCACTCCTTTAAGCTTCAACTGACCAGCAAGGAAATAAGCATATTCCTCTTCTTCCTCAAAGCAGTCACCAATATAAATCAGAGCCTTTAAGCGGGTTACGTTTACCGCATGATCTAACACTTCATTCAAACAGGTAATTCCCGATCGACACTGCACCTGCTGGATTTTACGCTCGATACCCGATGCTTTGGAAGTAAAGGGGGTAACTTCCTGCAATCTGCTAGCACTGTGATAAGCCAGTGCCACATCCAACTCTCCTGGTATGGCTTCAAACATAGCAGCCGTAAGTTCTCTAGCAATATCCCAGACGGGTTCTCTAGAAGCAGTAGCATCCATTGAAAAAAGCAAGCGCGGGTTTTCGGTCGAGATAGCTTTGATTAGGGTTTCTGACTTAGAGGAAGAGACAGTAGTTTTGCTTTTTCTCACTTTTGCCAGAAAATCAGACTTCTTATTACTTAGTGCGTTTTTTTTCTTAGCCATGACTAATTAATTATTGATTCTGGAGCTTTTCGTATGCTTGATTAACTTTGGCTGAAATCCAGTTAGGTAAACCACTGGTATCGGGATGGATTGATTTCATGATATTGCGGTAGGTTCGCTTAATGTCCTGGGGGGAAGCAGAACGGTCTATTCCTAAGATCGTCCAGGGATCTTCAACTTCTACCGTCGTACCTTGAGCTTCTGCTGCTACTTTCTCCTGCCATTCTTCATCTACGGCATCTAAATAAGCTGACAGTAGTTCGGCATCTTCTTCTAATTCTTTTTCCCTCAAATGTACCAGCAGCTCGGCTAAACGTATTAGAGTAAGAGTCTCTAAAGGAGTATTGGCTCTCAAACCGTCAAAGTCACAAATCAACCTGCCTCTAACCGACCCATCGTCGAGGAGTTCTAGTTCGATGACTTCGCCCGAAACTAAGTTCTTTTCCTCCTTGTAGCGATGCTTTCGCGGTTGTCCTCTGGGACGACTGATTTTTTTATCGGGGTCAACCCCCAACCAATGACAACACTCTTTGAGAATTGCCGTTTCTACCTCTTGAGAGATTGTAGATTTAGTTCGACACTGACGGGGAATATCAGCTTCTTCTATTTGTCCCCCAGCAGCCTTGATAGTGTCATACAGAAGCTTTGCCCGAATTAGATCGCGACTCCAAGCATGGGCTGCTAGCTCTCCTATCTGCCGAGATGCGATCGCATAATTCCCTGTCATCCCTGTTGCTAATTTAAAAACAACGGCATTAATCGAAACGGAAGATTTCTTCTCTACACGGATAAAATCAGCTTCTTCATCTACTTTTGTGCCTCCAGCCGTGTATTTCTTCCATATAGTTCCTTGTTCTTCTCTATTCTTTAATTTGGAAAACAATAACTGAGAATCGCGGATACGCCAGTACATCTTATGTTGTGGAGGGTCGGTATCGGGAACTTCCAGGCGTACCCGCTCCAGCATATCTAGTATATTTGCACCACTCAAAACCACACTTTGACTGCTATCGCGGTCGCCAAAAGGAAAGTGGTGTTCGACACCTGTATAGGGATCGGTAACTGGTTCGGTTGACTTCCAAAGCAAATCTTCTCGGAGAAAAGTTACGTTGGTTCGTAAGCCACCAGAAGGAGAAGTTGAGCTTTGAGGGATATATCGGCTGTGCCAAGAACACATGAAAGGAGAATAAAAGAGAGAGTTAGAATTTAACCGTAATGGATTACTATTAATTTAGCATAAACCCCTAATCCCCAATCTAAACCTAAAATAAAGATACAAAGATACAAATCAAGTATTAGCGCGAGCGAGCGAAATGGGTTCACTTTCTGAAATACGCCGTATAGAAAAGAAAACGCAACGAGATTTGCTCTATTATGAACACCTCGTACAGTGTTCTTTTAGAATTTGGGCATCTAACAACGGTACAGACTTGTATGAGTATGGTGATGACGAAGCAGAGAGTGAAGATGACTACACTCTTTATCTTGCTCGGCGTTATGAAAAATTAAAAGCAACCGTAGCAGGAAGTATAGCTCTAGAATTAGACAACAATAATGCCATATTCCAGAACGACCATCTTTGGTATTTGAGCTTCGATCCTTCTAAAAAATATACAAAGGAAGGAGAATACTGTGAAGATGATTTATTATCATGTCTGGGTTGTTTAGAACTTGATGGTGTATTTCGTTTTGAGACTCAGGAATTACCGAGCAAGCATTATTTTAAAAGATTACGACTCGCTAAGTATGTTGTGCCAGATATGAGTATCTCTGATTACTGTCGAAAAATAGTGAGAGAGTGCTATACAAAAGGAAAATTTGAAACCTCGCTATGGAAGATTGAAAATAACAGTACCTCAGCCCGACGCAAGTAATAAACAAAATACAGTCCTCATGACGTTGTATAAGATTTCTTTATGACGAATTTTGGTCGCCCTGCGGATTTTCAGGGTATAAACTAGACTTATCATTCGTTATCTTTTCTTCTCTGCTGTTTTCTTTGATTTTATTGGATTTAGAAATTTTATCTCTTATCCGAACTGGAATTAAATGTTCGATGAGTACCGCAATACCATCCTTCCAATCTTGAGAATTTTGTAGAGGTTTAATATAAACTAAAAGCTGATTAGGATTTTCTCTCATTGAGCTTGAATGATAATCTTTTCTGAGAATTTCTACTTCAGTGTTTGACGGAATTGATCGAACCTGTGATTGTTTCTCTCCTTTACATTGAACCAGTCCATTAGAACCTCTGCCTCTATAACCTTCGTAAAGAAGCTCTAGTCTAGATATTCGCATCAAAGCATTGTAATAAGCTCGTTGAAATACTTGGTAAATAAATTCCAAGACAATAGCAGGCATCATGCCCTTCATATAAGCCAAGGTGTGGACTGTTTTTGTAGAATCAAAACTGGGTAAGGCTTTGAGGTGCTTTGCTTCTTTCTCGTTTTGGCGTACTACTCGTAAGGGTGTGGACTGTTGACTCTGTTTATTATCAGGAGATGGTTTAAGCTGTAGTGGCTGCTGTATTATAACTTCGTCGTCAGGTTTGTGTGATACATCGATAGTGTTTAGTATTTCTGAGTCACTATTTAGTTCGATTGTATTGTTTTCTAAATTAGAAGATTCTGCTGTATCTTCAATCGGATTTGCTACTAAATCTGTTAGATCCTGGAGTTCAACTTCTTCGGCGATGACCTCTACTGCTAGAGCCTCTGACGAGGTTTCTTGATGGGGTGCTGGTGTTGGCTCTTCTCTGTGTTTTGGATGCCATAGAGGTAAGTTTTCTGGTTTCTTGAGAGTGGCATCGCTGACGCTTACGCCGAATAGTTCCTTGGTGACGTTACGAATTACGAGTTTACATTCTCCTACCTTTTGGGGTAGTCCACCTTGCTCCTGTTGGATATGTTCTACTGCTTGGATTATCCGACTCTGGGCGTTGTGTTGGCGTTCTAAATTGAGGTTGGTTTGGTTGGTAAGGGATTCTTTAATGTATTTGTAAGTTGGTCTGTTTTGAGTCATACGAGTACAGTAGGGAAACCACTGTTTTTCGCCAAAACGAGCAACTTCAGCACATCTGCGGTCTATTTCATGTTTGTGACGGCAGTATTTGACGTATCCTGGGCATGTTGTGACTGTTTCTTTGATGTAGTCGATATATTGCTGTCCCGATAAGCCGTAGAGAATTCTGCCTAGTTTGGCAATGGTTAATAGTAGATCGTTGGTTTCACCGTTTCCTGTGAATCCTTGCTCTACTTCAAGACGAATTGAATTTAGAAATCCTTCTTTTATTTCTTGTTGGGCGTATTTTACTTGTTCGACAAACTCTTTATCTTCAGGGGTAGGTTCGTAGACGCGCTCTTGGTTTTTCTTGACCTTAAACCAGTCATAGGCTTCTTCTAGCCTACTTTCTAGGAGATCGGTATCATTCCCCTCTGCCGACCAGTCCGCAGCCGAAATGAAGTCTTCTAGGCGATCGCTGTAGGGAATGTAATCTTTGTCGAGGAGGTAAGAACCTTGCTGGAGGGGTAAACGGTGTCCGTTAAAGAGGCTATTGTAACGTTTTGTGTTGGGGAAAGTTTCTAATTGACCTCTTTTGACTTCTAGTCCAGCATCTTCGATTACTTTGTTCAGTACACAGGCGAGTCTGAAGGTATTAACTAGGCGATCGAAGAAGAAATAAAAGTGTAATCCGTAGTTAAAGCTGGATTGAATGAAGAATATTCGCGTTATGCCCCATTTTTCTAGCTCTTCCTTGATTTTATCGAGAGATTTCTCTTGTTCTCTGGGGTCGTGGATACTGCCTAAGTCGATGTCACAAAGCCCATGTCTGGTTTTTGTACCAAAACGTAATCCTAAGATTTTTTCTGGATCGGTATATTTGTACCAACATTTTTGTTCGGTAAGTTTATATTTTTTTATAGTTTTCCAGTTTGATTCTGGGGTTTCTTTGAGGATGAAATCCCAACCATGCGGGAATAATTGGTGGAATTTCTGTCTGAGGACATACAGAGAGAAGTGATTGGGCTTTTGTCGGTAATTATCGGAGAAAGAGTCTGAAAAAGACACGATTTTGGTTCATTAATAAGTTTTACGATTTGAAGCGAGGTACTCGTAATGACAAATAATCGTGCTAACCTGAACTATAATTAAATCAAGTCAGCACACTATTGGTTGATATTGGTTTCGGCTAGTAGTAGTCACGACAGTTCATTAATAAGTGAACAAAGTACAAGTCAGATTCGACCTTTTAAGCGACCTTATTAACTCCAATTAATAAGAATCGCGGTCGAAAATGATTTAGTTTGTAACTCGGCAAGAATTAGACTTTGGGAAAAAAGTTATGCTAATTCTGCGCTTCCAAAACAGACAAAAGAACGTTAATTTCGCGATTTCTGGAGCTTCCACCTTCCAGTAGTCGCGATTTTGCGTTGGGATGTCTTAAAGGCGGTCGTTTCTTTATAGATAAAGGGGCGATCGCCTTTGCATATCTCAAATAAAATCGCTTCATCCCGAATTATCTACTATTTCGCTGCACAAAATCGAGCAAGTTAAGACCAGCTTAAAAAGAATTATTATTTTGTGCTTCAACTTGAGACTTGGTCGGGGTGTCGTTAAACCTCGATTTATACTCATCGAAGTTACAGAACAGCTATCAATGCAATAATTCAACAACATAGGTGGTTATTTCGGCTCTATCAATCACCGAAAAATATTATTGTGAAGATGTATCTCAATTCAGATTATGAGTATTGCCGTAAGAGAACAAGGATCAACTGAAAATGCTTTTGTCGGGACTTGGCATATTGATGAAATGTCCGAGTGGGACGAAGATTATTTCAATATGGACGTTCGAGCCTTTGTTGAGATTCAGTCCAATAGTTCTGGTGAATTTCAGTTTGGTCTGGTTAGTGGCAGTCTTGATGGCTATATCGAAAATATCAGAGGAAAAGAAAGACTTTCCTTTAGCTGGGAGGGCTGTGACGAAATGGATGAAGCTAGTGGTAGCGGTTGGCTGGAATTAGAAAGTTCAGACCAAATCCAAGGCACGATCGCGTTTCACTATGGAGATCGTTCTACATTTGAAGCCCACAGAGCTGACTAGAGTTTTTTTGTTAAGGAGGCTAACTTTTGAATCGATGTGCCTGGGTAAAAGACGACTTCCTAGAAATTGCCTATCATGATGATGAATGGGGCGTTCCCGTAACCGACGACCAAAAGCTATTTGAATTTCTAATTCTTGAAGGCGCACAAGCAGGGTTGAGTTGGAGTACGGTTTTGAAGAAGCGTGAGAACTACCGCCAAGCCTTTGCTAGTTTTGACCCCGAACGAGTGGCTAGATTTAACGAACAGAAACAGCTCGAACTAAAACAGAATCCTGGCATTATTCGCAATAAGCTCAAAATAGCTTCTGCTGTTACCAATGCTCGTTTATTTCTCGATATACAAAGAGAATACGGCAGTTTTGCCAGCTATATTTGGCAGTTTGTAGAAGGAAAGCCAATTCAAAATCATTGGGAGAATTTAGAACAAGTTCCTGCTACTTCTCCTCAATCTGAGGCGATGAGTAAGGAGTTAAAGAAACGAGGATTTAAGTTTGTTGGTTCTACTATCTGCTATGCCTTCATGCAAGCTACGGGAATGGTAAACGACCATACAACTGATTGTTTCCGCTATGAAGAAATTAGCGCGATTAAACCTGTAGTTAACATTCAGCATTAAATAACCATCGCGATTTCAAAAATCTTTCAAAGCTTTTTATACCAGTCGCTTTGTTGTCTTGGCTCGAAGTAACCAATAATAGAGTTAGGATTGACAATACAAAGCTGGATATGGTTTTTGTTGAGAAACCCCGCACCTGGATATAGTTCATTACCTTCTGGGAACATCCCTCTAACTGAATCGATAAAGTTAGGATGACACTGTATTTGTTTCTTATTTTCACCACTTATATTGGACAAGCCTAGTTCTTCAGCGATTCCCTCATTATTGAGTTGATGCAGCCTTAAAATGACTTGACAATCCAATTCTCGAACAAAACTTACTCCATTAACAAGTACTCGATTTTTGGGTATAGCTTTGCCAACTTGTTGAAATTCTGTTTCTAATATTGTGTATATAGTCTTAACAGTTTGAATATGTTCGTAGTCGAGCAAATCGAGACAGTTACCTAGTTTAATGAATGCTCCGACTACTGCTGGCTGTGAAATATTTTTGCTAGCTTTTGCCCACTCTAAGGCACGCTGGTAACTGCCTTCCCAAAAGTAAATACCATGTCCGAGCCAATCATAGTCATTTTCACTTCTAACAAGAGCCTCGCCCTGCTTTATGACTCGATCGGCAACAGAGAGATCGCACCCGTGAAAACCAACGACAATTTCTGGGGAGACGTACACTTAGTTAGGGAAATTAAATTTGCGAACGTTTCCCTGCTCATCTAGGATGCCAGCTTCAGTCAAGGAACGAATAATATACTCGTCGGAGGTATCATTTAACTCTACTTGAGTGAGATGAGCTTGTTTTGGAGGATTGGATTTTATTGGTTTGCCCTGGAGAGCAGCTAATCTCCGTTCCAGAGTTTCTTGTAGGTCGAACATTATCAGTTAGAAAGGATTCTCTTAGCTATAGTTTAACCTGTTATCAACAAGAAGTTAGACCGATCGGGTTATTTGAATCATGAAGAATCCATTTGGAAAGAAGTACCCAAATATTGCCCGTTGGGTTGAAGAACATGAAGGGGTGCTTGAGCTGGGCTGGCATGAAGATAATCCCATGAATTCCTTCATTGCAGCTTTTGATTGTGGAGGAGACGCTTGGTATGGCAAAGAAAGTTATGAAAGTATTGATGCTGCGCTACTTGATGCCGATAATGCTCTAGCAAAAGTTTTAAAAGATATTTATGGAGAATAAATTCTGGGGATTAAAAGCTAATGTCAATTTTGGCAGCAGGATTATTCTCTTGGGAATTGAGAACGTGGGTATAAATCGCAGTGGTTTTGGGGTCGCTATGACCCAGAAAATCCTGCACTTCTCTTAAATCCGAACCATTTCTCAACGCCAATGTACCTGCCGTATGGCGGAGACTATGAGGTGAGAGACTTCGTTCAAGATCGGTGTGTTTTAGATTACATTTTTCTAGATAGCCGTCAACCACATGACCAATCCCGCTTCTAGACAAGCGTTGACCGTAACGACGATTAGATAAAGAGATAAACAATGGACGGTCAGCATTTACCTTTTCTCCACTTTTTACGCGAGCTTGACGGTACTCTACTACCTCAAGAGCCAGATCGGGGCGCAAAATAGCGGTTCTAATACTGTTTTTACCATCCAGCTTAAGATAATGCTGACCGTAAGAATCGCTAACATCTCCCAGATTAGCCCGATACATTTCCACGCTGCGACATCCTTGGAGTGCCATACACCCCAGCAAAATGCGATCGCGCAATACCTGTACCTGGGCAGTTTTGTCTCCACGAATCTTATAAGTAGGGGCAACGCTATCAAATATCTGCTGTAGCTCCTCCTGGGTCAAATAATTAATGGTGCTGCCAACTTCGCGTTTTTCCCTTGGTGCTTTTACTCCAATAACGGGATTGTCCTTGACCAATTTATCTGCCAAACAAGCAGTATAGAAATGCTTAATGGAGATAAGGGATAATCGAATCGTTGGGGATGTTTTCCCCCCATCAGCTAAGTGTTTGCGATATTCGAGGATATTTTGCTTGGTAACTAAAGCAGGATAAAACTCTCGCTCTCTACACCAAGAGAGAAACCCAGAGGTACGATTACGATAAGTTTTAATCGTATCAACGCTGGCATTACCATCAGCAATGGTTAATCTAAGATACCGCTCAAAACAGTCCCTCATTGCCTTGACTGTAGGTAGAGTGGAAACTGTAGCTAGATTTCGGGGACTAGATTGAGAACCGAGATTGCCTCTTAAGCGTCGAATGGGCATGGTTTGAAATAGAACATCTAAAATAACCCTACAGCAAACTGCCCACCTTACTCGCTTCAGCGAATAAGTTACGAGTTGTAGTCAAAACTTACTGGTGGAAACTTTTTGCCTATAATTTTGTGGGCTGACAATAAAAAAGACGAGTAAATGCCGATTCCCTCTGAAATACAATCTCTTATAGACCGCTTAAATTTGGAGCTAGAAACCATTGAAAGAGAAGCGACAGAAGGAGAAAACCTTGTGCGACAATTAATGTCTCTTTTCCCCAACAATGCTTTGCTGATTCAGTTCTTTGCATACTGGCAAACCACTCGATTTTTTGTAGTCAATGCTAGAAGACGAATCGACGAAACTAGAGAACAACTAGAAGAATCTGATATTCTGTCAGAATTAGGAGCAGATTTAGCTACCTTACTAGGTGAGGTGATAGAGACTAAAATAAGAAGTAGAGCTATATTGGATCGCCTGAGAAACCTATCATGAAACAATTACCAGACGAGCAAACTCTAAAAGAGTTACTGTCAATGGGCAAAGATTTAGAAGAGCAAGCCAGAAAAGTTTATCAAATGTCAGAAGCCTTGGCTCAAAAATACGAGCCTAAATCTTCAGAAAAACCACAATCACCACCTCAACAAACAACCATTCAGGAAAAATAAAAATCTTACCCCAATGAACGCCTGTTATTTGCACTAAAAGCTGTAAGATTGGTAGGTAATTAAAAAAATCAGGACATATTGGCAATTGTATGTCTTATCACCACAAGAGGCGGAGTTAAGGGACAAATTAGAACATCAAGTACGGACGGGGTTCGTGCTTCGAGGTCAGGCACTACGCACAATTAAGCGACTTCAGTTGTATCGCGATCGCTTTAATAATTTTGAGTCTTATTGTGAATCGGTTTTTGGTTTCACGATGCTTTATATCGAGCGGTGTATGACCGCAGCCGAGACTTATTTCTTAATTGAAGAATATTTAAAGACCCAAGGTCTAAATGAGCCAAAACCTACTAAACAGAAGCAATTGCGACCAATTTTTCAGGCTCATTTAAGTCCCATTGAAGCTGGTGAAGTTTGGGTAATGGCAGTGGGGTTAGCTCAGGGAGAAATACCTTCTTATTCAATCGTTAAATCGGCAGTTAAGGCTTATCTCAAGCAGAAATATCCGCCTATTAATCCTTTTTCAATTGGCGAAATTTGTCGCATTAAATCGGGAGTTCCAGGCAAGCAAAATTGCTGGTGTGTCGTGGCAGAAGTTAGTCAAGATGAATGCGTAGTAGATACTTGGAACGATCGCTTTGTGGTTTCGGTTGATGACCTAATGCCCATGAAATTTAACTCAGATGAATCAGAGCAAATGCTGGACTTAGGAGCGAGAATGACGGCTTTATCTGAAGTAGGGGAATTAGATGAAGCAGCCATCTGGTTATTAAAGGGGTTAGAAAAGCTAAATCGTAGCCAGCTTAATTCCCTGGAGGAAGGGTTACTTCAGGTATTGGAGGCATTCTATTTAGATTGAGGTGAATTCTGGGAAATAATTATCATGCGTTAAACTTTCAACGTTATAGATTTAACTACCAAAAATCTTGTGTAAGTGCTGCTCTGACATCTTCTCTCAAAGCTTTTTGATGATATCGCTCTGCAATTTTTCTCAAGACATTTGCAGTTCTTGACCATCCATCTCTGGTCAATTCAGCGTATTCCTTGTATTGCTTTTCTAAAATTCGTTCTAAATCTCCTCCCGTAGTGAGAGAGCGTGTAGTAACACCGCGATTATTGAGAATTTGGCAATACCAACAATCTTCAATTGTTGAATTTGCTAGTTCCTCAATTAAATTTCGGACAGCCTGATGGGGAAATGCTCCGTCGGGATCGATAGGGGAAAAGGCAAAAAGACGACCAATAAAAACATCAGCCTGCTTTCCTAAATCATTTTCTAAAGCGAGTTTTCTAACCTCAGTTATCCATGAAGCAAGATGTTTTTCATCAACAGAATTATCTTCTGTTAATCCTGGTAAAGTTTTCCATTCTCTTAGTAGTGTTCTTCCGAGGGAATCGTATGATTCAGAACCTTTTAATATTTCGATAAAGAGTTTGGGGTCTTTGGCTAGTTCTGTGTAAATTAATTCAGGACGACGATAATGGTCATGAATTCGGAAATATGATAACTCTAGCTTTGCCAAACGAGTTGGCGAAATTTCGGTTTTGGCTAGATATTTCATCAAATTGGCTGATTGATAAGCAAATGAACTCCAACTAAAATCAGCTTCAGGTTCAACTTTTACAGATGCTTCAAGCACTTCCGCAATCTGTTCGTCAGAAAATAATTGGGTATTATCTTTTAAATTGAATTCAATAGCTTGAAGGGCAAGATGCGGTCTGTCAAATTTTAAAAGGTTGGTAAGTATATATTCAGCACGTTCAGCATCTAAAAAGGCAATACGTTGGACGCGACTCCAAAAATAGGATTGAGTTTTTGCAGTACCACGATCGAGAATATCTAGCAGATAACTACCAAATGGCAAATTGACTAAAATTTTTCCATACTCTTCTTCATTCCAAGTATGACGATAACTGTCTATGCAGTTTTTAATCCATCCTTCACCTTGGCGATACGCACAAACTATTACGTATTCTCTTGCCATTTCTTCTCGCCATTTTTCTTCAGACCAAAAATTTTTCCTTAAGAATACGTCTAGATCGATGGGGAGTAATCCTGCTTTTGCCAAAATAGAACCAACTAGGCTGGGTTCGTCTGCTTGCTGTGCCAATTGCATCACACCATCCCAGCCTAATGAGATTAGAACTGCATTTAAAGCATCTGTTCTCAAGCCTTCAACAATTTTTGCCCGCTCTTGCCATGCAAGATCTAGCTTTTCTTGTAGTGGTACGCCATGCTTAAAAAGCCAGATATGCTTATAAACTAAATTGTCAGGTTCAAATCGATTTAAAACTGCTTCAAGTCGTTGAACATATTCGTCAGATATAGCCCACGCTGCATCATGATATTGACGGTGAGAAACAATTTCTCCTCGTAAGCGATCGCATAGACGAATTCGATCTTCCGTTGAAAAGTCTTTGGGTTCAAGGGTCTCTAAACGATCGATTAATATTTCTAGTTGAACAACTGTTAAGCCCCTAATTGAAATAATTAGATTACAGATCCGAGTTGCATTTTGTTCTGCATCGGCAATCAATCGTTTTAAAACTTCGGTAGTAGTCTCTAGATATTCTTGTTGATTTATTGGTGTGCGCGAGTCTGGTGTCCAGTCGCGCCATTTTGTTCCATGAGTAGGAGAAACTGAACCGTGAAGCTTAGGCAAAAGACTCATCATTAGATTCCAGGCAACTTTAGGTTCTTTGCTGCGGATTGTGTCAATTACTCTCAAACAACTTTCTAAAGAAGCAGTTGTATTGGGATGCCAGCAAACAAATATATCCCTCAAACTTTGTGCGGGTCGATTACCTAAAGTACCACCTGGGTCTAACCGCGTTAGACGAGCTATATTTAATGCTGCTTGGCATAAATATTCGGGATTCCATGCCAGAGTTTCTAAAGCCCAGAGCAAGCCAACATGAGAAGAAGAAGTGGAAGAAAAGCCATTGGCAGTTTGATCTTCAAATAAGCTCAAAAGTATGGGATTCTCTCCCGTTAGCCCAAGATCGATCGCATCTAAGACAATTCCTGGTGCAGCTTCGGCAAGTAGAGGCAGTTGGTAACTCAAACTAGCCCATAGGTTAACATTATTATTCGCTTTTTCCATCAACTGCCAAACAATTCGATCGGCAACGTCTTGACCTGTCTTATTGGCAATAAAATTAATATTTGAACTTAATGCTGCCATTAACGCTAGCTACTCAAGATACCTTTTACTAGGTAGCTTGAGTAGCTAGAAACTTTTCCAAAAACCGAAGCTGCAAAGCGTTGGTCGGGAGGAAGTTCGAGTGCTGGATTAATTTCACTCAACACCTCAAGAACAACATCTTCAAAGCGTTTGAGATCGTCATCAGTCAAATAACGGGCTAGCAGTAGCCAAGCATCTTCTTGGGAAGCGATCGCCCAAATGTCACCCACTCGACGCAGTGGTGGATCTGATTCATTTACCCAACGTACCAGATGATTCTGAAGATTCTCATAAGGCATATTGGCTAATTTGGAGAGTACAATCCGATCTCCATCGGAACTATCATCCCATGCACTTACCAGCAAAGGAGTAAGGAGTATGCGAGCATTTTCTGATTTTGCCCATGCTGGTTGCTGAGTAGCTGAAGCAATCGCCAATTTTCTTCTTAAAGCTAGTAAGCTACGTCTGGCAAGGGTTGCGTAACGCCCCCCCTGCTCGTAGTTAAAGCCCATTTCCTTGAGTGCTTGTTCGGCAGCATCACGGACAATTCGTGGTAATAGATGATCGCTACCAGAACTAACTCGCTCTGATGGGACAAAAACATGATGCCCCTTTCCGATTGCCGTTCCAATTCCGTCTATTTCTTTTAATCGGGCAATTAATATAAGAGGCTTATCGCAGGTAATGATATTCTGCCAAGACGTAGCACCATTAACAATTACTGCACGGGTTAAAAATTTGTCTCGCTCTTCCTTTTCTAAGTCTTGAATAACGGCTGCCAAAAATGCGATCGCCTCTTCTGGTGAATCACCTTGCAATGTTAACGGACTAGGAACGCCTTTTAACCACTCAAGAATGCGATCTCGCTCTTTATATCTTCCTCCAATCACGAGACTTGAGGTCAATGCTGGCTTTGTATCGTTTGACCAGTTTTTCCAAAAGTCTTGGAGAGCAAGGACTTCGTGGGGTTGTAAATTAAAGTTTTGAATTAGCTTCTCAACATTAGCGATCGCAATTCCACCAGACATTGAGCCAATAGTTTGATTGCGATCGCCAAAGATAGATTGAAAAATACTGTTTGGTTTGTTGACAAAACGACGAGGTTTCTGGATAAACCACTGAAAAATGTCTTTTAGCCAAGATTTTTTCCGCCGTTTCATTTGAATTTTGTGATTGGATTAGAAAATTCTCCAACCAAAAGTCTAACCTCTTATTCGTTGATGGTCACACTGCCTTCTATGTTGGCAAATTGTTTGCCCCCTGAAACTTGACCGATAGTTTGGTTCTTATCACCAGTCGAAGTTTGGTTTATTTGCACGCCAGTATTACTACCATTTTGCATTTCTGCCATAATTTGAGCTATTTCCTCAGCTAAGGCAGGATTTTCTTTCAATATTGATTCTAGTTCTTCTTGAAAAACTGCTTTGCGGGCTTCGCTTTCTGGTCTAGCTGCCAGCTTTTCGGCAGCATCTTTGGCATCTACATTGTTTTCTACCTTGGGAAAAAGTTTTGCCCAAATTTTCTTAGCACCTTCCCAAGTATCAGAACCAATTTGTTCGGAGGCACTTTCAGCAGCTTTAGTTAAAAAAGGTAAGCAGGGAGTAAGAATAGAGACTAGAAGCGAAATGTTCATTAATTTTCTATTTTTCTGCAAAAAACCCTACTGATTATAACAATTGTCATTGATGGCTGTTTGCCTTTTTGTTTCACATTCTTCATGCCCTTCAAACTCATATCTCAGATACAGCAAAGCCATGAAGCTACTTCTTGGAAGTAGTGCATAACACTTCCTGAAGACCGATCTTAGGTTACAAGGGTTATGACTAATATTAAGCGTCAAGAGGTTACAGAGTATCTAGCAGATTATAATGTGCCAGAATTTCTAATTGATTTAATTTGCGAAGATGAGTCGGGAGAAAAGCTGGTACAGGGTTGGCATCAAGCCGAGCTTGAGTTCCGTTTTAAGGTGCTTTCAGCTATCGAGCGGTTGGATTTATATGCTAATGGTCGCAGGATTGAGAGTTTTATCTGGGATGCTGTCAGCGAACATCCGCGATCGTTTACATCCCATGAGAGAGAGTATCTCAAAAGCAATAGCATCTTTCGCTCGGAGATTGTCTTTTGGTATGAATCTAATAATAGCGATGGCTGTTGGTCGGATGACAATGTAAAGTTACTCCGAGAGTTTCAACGCCAAGCTGCGGTAGAGAAAGTGTTAGCCGATGCGGAACTTTTCCGCCCTATTTGGGATGCAGAACAGTATCGAGACAATTTGGGCATTAATGAAATAGAGGCATCTGAAATGATTCGCATCTCTAGAATTGAGCCAGCACGCAGAACTGTCGAGGAATGGCGGTTTATAGAGCGGATCTGGCAAGTGGGTTATTTCCAGGCAGTTACTAAGCCCGATTTTTAATTGCTAGCTGAGGACTGATAAAGGTTTCATTATTATCGGTCTTCCCTATAAATCCGTTCTAAGATCGACTAAGTTAGCGATCGCATCGTCGATCAGTCTTAAGTTTTCAACAATAGATCGACTTTTTGTTCTTCCAGTCCCATTTTTTTGATTAACCACCACCGAAAGCGTCGATCGCTTACAACTACTCTACTAGCAAAATCGTCGCGCTGGGAATCAAAGTAGGGAATAAGCATCCGAGGCAGTTCGGATAAGATTTCTCGGTCTATTTCCTCAACTTGAGATGGTTCGAGTCCGTCAAAATAAATAGTAAATTCTGTTTCCAGGGCTTTTTTATATTCTTTCTTCTTCTCTTGTTCGATTCGTTTTTTTTCCTGAGAATGCTGCACCTGCTTTTGTTTTGCTTTTTTGGCTTTAAACTCAGCAATAGCCCTAGCTTTGTGTTTGACCAATCCGCCAAAGAAATCGGGTCGGTTTTTGTAGTGACAAATTATCGATATTATTTCCTTGGCATCTTCTAAACTATCGATGCCCAGCATAAAAGCTGCTGCTTTTCCCAAATCTTGATGAGATACATCATCTGGCGATATTGCCACGCCATTTCTCGCCCGCTCAAAGTGGACGACTAATTCTGCCACCTCCTCAGTATCCGATAGAAGTTGAGATGGTTCTGGTGAGGGTTTTGGGGGACTAATTTTTAATTGTCTGATTTTTTTTAACTGGCTTTCTTTTTCCAGTCGTTCGGGAGTTTTGGCTAAAAAGAACTTGACCCCAGACACCTTCCTCTTTTTGGCGGTTACTGTTTCATACTCAACCTTAAAGGTAGACTGCATCGAATTGGTGTTAATTTCATCCACTGCTGGCTCTAAAACCCTCTGTTTAAAATGACTCCAGCGAGTATATTCATTATTTCTAATTGATAAGACTTCTTTGAGGTCATCGAGACTAATCTGGATAAATCGTTCTGCTTTATTGGGTACGAGGGAGGGATTAAACTTGTCCATGCCCACTTTTGATTCGAGGAATTGATAGAGGCTTACCGCATATTTGCCACTCAATCCAATCAGAAAGTAAGTATCCAAGCGAGCAAAGCAGTTTGCCGATAAGATAGCCTGAGCCAATATTTCGGGGATTTGAAAGTAGATATACTCCTTCTCTTCATCTAGGTAGGCACTGGCAAACAGATGGGTAACACCTCGAAGCTTTTCATCTCGATAAACGATCTTGATTTCCGAAAGATTCTCCAGATACTCCCACAGCCAGTCCTTATAGCTTTTGGTGCTACAAACCTTTCTAAATACCCCTTTGATTTTGTCAATTTCAATTTTGTGGGTATTGGTCTTACCCAGTTCGTGCCACACCGCATGAACCAAGAGAATAAATAGCTTTCGCTCTCTTTCTCTAATTTTTTCTACAACCCTATACTTCATCACATCGGTTGAAATACAGACAGTTGCGGGGGTGTTATCGTCCAAATCCAATGGTTTCCCTGTTGGCTCAATACGGTAATTTCTGGTCTTCATTTCCTCGATCGCTTTAAGGTTATGGTTATCAGACAGCCTATGGTTGCATAAAAAAACACAAGCCTCAACAAAGATGTGTCATGTGGCTTTGATGCCCGAATTTGTGTCTTTATCCCCAAATATGTGTCCGTAACGCCCAAATATGTGTCTTTACCCCCCGAATATGTGTCCGTAACGCCCGAATCTGTGTTTTTGACCGCACCGAAAGCACTGAAATTATTATCTTTTCCGTCAGGAACAATAGAACATAAAGAACATAAAGAACACACACCCCCTTTGCCCTACAACTGCGCTAAGTCAGTCGCTACAGCATCACGTTTTTGGTGTGTGTGATTTTTTTTATTTCGGGTTTTGTCTTGAAACAGATGGCAGAGGAAACAAATCGTCCTCCCAGGAGCGAGTCAATGCCGAAATTCGACCATAACACCCCAAACATCATTAGGGTTGTAAATTATGGTTTTCTTCTTAAATACGGCTTCTCTGGCTGATTATCGCGATGCCCAAGTCAAGCGAGCGAGAGAGCTTTTCCAGGCTCTATCATTTGGTTTACAGTCAATTCAGTACGAGTTTGTGTTGAAGAACGATTGCAGAGATAAGGCGATCTGGAGCATGAAGACGGCAGAAGAATTCATTGCCAAGATACCAACTATCAATGAACACCTTCAAAAAGACCCATTTCACGTCTGGGTTCGCCCTAACGTAAGCTCTTACATCTTTATTGACGATCTAACCCTAGATCGGGCTAGAATCATGTTCAAAGAAGGCTTCGAGCCGAGTGCGGTGATTGAAACCAGCCCCGACAACTATCAAGTTTGGGTCTGCGTTGCTAATGTTTATATTCGCGCCAGTCACGCTACTACTATCGCTCGTTATTTAGCCGAACGCTTTGGAGGCGATCCTAGCTGCTGTAATTACCGTCATTACGGTCGCATGGTGGGATTCCCTAATGTCAAAGAGCAATATCGTACTACCAACGATCGCTATCCCATAACTCGGCTTCACTATGCCCAGCATACCGTCATTAGTAAGAGTCGCGAACTGCTGGTTGCTACTAAAGCAAAAGCTAATGCTTGGGAGAAAAGTAGAGAGAGAATTGTAACTGGCGATATGGACGATCTTTGGCAGGAGTTAAACGATCGCTTAATAGTGGCAAGAAAACTCAATAGGGATAAATCCGCCAATGCAGCAGCAGAAAAGCTTTACCGTTCTATTGAGTCTGGCAAACTGCTCAAGGGCATTGATGTTGCCAAACAACGCAGCGAAACTGATTTAGCGGTAGTTTGCCAGCTAATTCATCGCGGATACTCGACAGAAGCGATCGCTGATGGGGTAAGAAATCATAGCTTTCGCTTAGAAGAGCGCAAAAAAGGTCATGTTGAGGATTATTTGCGTCGTACCATCGAGCGGGGATTACTCAATGTGATTGAAGAAAAGCAGCAGTCGGAAGAAGTTGTCATGGCAGTATAGGTTTTATTCTCTTGTATGCGGTTCTATGACGAGCCGTATATATTCAATCAATTACCCAAAGTAACCCAGTTTAATAGTTAATAAAAAGCTTAATAGGCATCCCAAGATTACTTTTCGGTTCTATATTTTAAATATGAATACGATTACTTATAAAAGCGATCGCTGGAAAAGTGCTGCGTGGCGCAGAGGAACGCGCTACTACTATTGCCAGCTACAGCAGGACTTATTTGGTAACTGGATCGTTTGTAAGTCCTGGGGCGATGTGCGCTCTAAAAGAGGGAGAGAGATGATAGTTAACTGTGCTTGCTACGATGATGCGGTACAAATATTTTCGGCAGTGGAAAAACGCAGAAACTACAGAAAATATGAGATGGTTTGAGAGGCAAAAGTTAAAAAAAATACTATCTCCTGTTTATTTTTGTTTTTGTTTTAAACATCACAAAAACGGTAACAGTTCTCTTCTATTATTGTGTAACAAAAGTTGTTTTTGAGACTGGCTTTCGACCTTGGTATTGACTAAAAACGCTATAATGCAGATAGTTTCAGGTACTCGCTACATTACAGGTTTTTATCGTGTCTCTCTACATTTTGAACGAACAGATTAAGATTACCTATTGGTCAGAATTTAAGGCTCTTGTTTCGGAAGTTAAAACTATCGCCGAACAAACTAGAAAAGAAAGTAAACGTAAGTCTCATTGCTTTGCTAGCGGTATTGTTGCTCGCAAGATTAAGGATATCATCGCTCCCATCTCTCGCATCTTTAACTATCGCTATAACGATCGACAATTACGAGATCTTCTTGAGTTAGCTGTACAACGTTTGCAGTTGTTAGCATTAGAACTAGAGTCGTTTTTCGAGCAGCGATTTGTCCCTGCCTTAAGAAGAATCGCCAATACTCTGGTCAGTTTTCTGCCCGACGGTGAAGGTGTTCAGTTAACTATTCTCGATGCCGAACAGTATTACGTTCCCAATGCAAAAAAACAAAGGCTGCCTGGTTTCTGGAAGTGGTGGAATTATCGAGTTGTTAATCGTCTTGGCTTCTCTAATCCCTATAAAAACACCAAGATAGACTACACGCAGCTTTCGATTAAAGGACTGTGGCAGAAGCAGGAAGATAGAAGAATGGACTTTATTCGTAAAGCATACTTTGAAGAGCCTCAGCAGCCAGAAGCAGAACCAGAAGTACAGCAGAATAGAGTATCTCTAACCAACCTGGGGTTACGGCAGCTACGTAAAGTGGCATCTCGCCTGGGAATCCCTCAGAAGATAAATGGTAAAGATCGCTCCAAAAGTAGCTTGATTGGTGAGCTAGAAGGACTGATGGGTCAAGATAGATCGTTGGTATCAGAAGCGATCGCTGCTGCCTTAAGCTAAATGTAACTAGGAATACGCCATAACAAGGACAATAAGGTTCTGACAACATAAATTATGGCTAATCCCGAAATATATGTGGCTTGTCTTGCTTCTTATAACAATGGCAAGCTGCATGGCTGCTGGATTGACGCTACTCAGGATGAATGGCAGATATCCGAAGAAATAGACGAAATGCTAACTGAGTCGCCCGAACCCTATCCTGGTGACTGGGCAGTTCATGATTATAGTGGATTCTTTGATGCTGGTAGCTCCCTTGGCGAACATCCCAACTTAGAGAAAGTTTCGCTGGCTGCCAAACTAATTCAAGAGCATGACGAACTCGCTAGTGAAGTTATCAGTCACTTCTGCGGTGACATCGATGAAGCACAGAAGGCTTTAGAGAACAAATATCTCGGTGAATACGATTCTTTAGGGGATTATGCAGCAGAACAGTGCGAATCCCTACTTGGCAACATTCCCGACCATATAGTCCGCTACATTGACTACGATAGCATGGGTCGCGACTACGAGTTAGGTGGTGATGTCTTTATCATCAAACTCGACGGCAAGGTTCATATTTTTACTAATCACTGATTGCTATCTCTACAGAGCAATCGTGACCATTACACACTACACATATAGAGGTTTTTCAATAATGGAAGATACAATTTTCGGTTTTGTTTTGTTTATTTTTGTCTACGGTTTTCTAGTTTGGATTACCGACGGCGGTAACATTGGTTTTGACGGTGCTAAAGCTTTAGATGAAGATTCTTCAGCTACTACAGAAGTTAGTTCTGGCGAAGTAAATAACGCCAACGAAGTAGTTGACTCTCTAGCAGGAAATAAGCCCATCGAGCAGCAGCTTAAGGATATTCTTTGGGATGATGAGGTAGAGCAAACTATACCTAATGACGATCGAGCTATCCCTGTTATCACCGAAGAAGCAGTTACTCAACTCAACTACCGACAGGCTAGAAAAGTTGCTGGAAAGCTGGGTATCAGAAGAAAGGTCAACGGTAAAGATGCTAATAAAGCCTGGCTGATCGCGCAAATCAGGGCGAAAGTTAGGAATTCCGCAGCATTCGTCAAAATTGCTTTCGATGAAGTAATTAACGCAGCATAATTCGGTTTTTTCGGTTTTTAATTTTACAACCCCAAGGCTTACTTTGGGGTTACTCTCTACCTTCGTTTTCTTACGATTAAGGCAAAGAGAGGTTAGACTAAACCTCCCTTCAAATAATTTACAACCTACTGTATAAATGCAAATCCATTAACACACTCTAAAACATCGCGGGATGGTGTTACCCATTCAAAGAAACCGCGATCGTCCTTGCAGTATACGTCGGGAACGAAGTCATTTAGCGGATACCATCTCTCAGAAACAATATCGCAGATAGTTTGTGCCACCTGCTTGGAGAAGCGTCCGACTGGTCGTCCTTCGGGGCAATCGTCATAGGAAACGACGATTAAAGGAAACTCATCCCAAATAGGGTCGAGAAGTCCAATATCATCACTGTTTGACGCTCCCTGGCATTCTTGGACTATGAAGTCAAAGTCTTGGCAGAACTCGACTCTCATTAAATCCCCGTAAGCCTTAAGCAGATCCACTCGTTCTTGACTGAGGAAGTTGCTCAAAGGGGCGTATTTATCCCAGATCAGCACTTTGAATGTTCTTAAGGGAATTCCATAGTGACAGGCAAGAATCTTCAGATCTTGGTTGAGGCTGATAAAGGAGATCTGGGGACTACCTGGAATAGACTTGACGATCTTGTTATTCAGTAAGTATTCATCGGGAAAATACTGAAAGTCAGACCTAGTAGCAACAATACTTACCTCCCAAATAGCATCGATATTGGCACGGATAACGTGGTAGCCAGGAGTAACATAGGAATTTGGTTGCTCTACCTGGCTCACACGATCCTGTATCCCGTATGAGACATTAATCTTCCTAAGATGATGCTCCAGTAAGCCAATATCAACAAGAGCCTGTCGGTATGCCTGTTCGTACTCTGCTTGACTTTTGTTACACAGCAAATGACGGTCGTTTTGGTAAATTAGGATATTTACAAAGATATCTGGCTGGTACATATGAATTTGTGCATAACCTTATTCTTATTGTCTGTTATGCCCTGGTGGTTAGCTTTGGTGATGCAATGGCAAAGAGTTTCGCCATAACAAGAGCGATAACTTTTATTAGGTATATGTACATCCCTGTAGGCAAATTTATCGTAGAAGTTCCCCAGTCTGAGTTGGGCTTCTGGAAGATTGTCGAACAGTTTGAAAGCGAAGCCGACGCTAGATGCTATGCCGACCGTCGGTTTGGCTCTGTTAACGGTGTTTTTCACTCAATTGTCCACGAGGGGAAATATTACGCAGTGAAGATTCCCGCTCTAAGAACCCATGACGAACAACCCTACGTCGAGGATGTAGAGGGTTTTCACTTGCTAGAGGATGCCATTGATTTTGTGCTGGTTAATTACGGTGCAGATCTCGAAGGCGGTATCAGTTTGGTAAAAGAGCGGTTGTAGTTTTTTGGGGGAGATGCGACTTATTGGACTATCCCCCAAACCCTATGCCTGCTCAGGAATTTGGTCAAACGATAGTTCGATGGACTCCAAATCGTCCGCCAAGTTAGAACCACCCACTACGGCTACACCCTTGGGGTTAATAATGTCGTCTCTATACTCTATTTGACCATCGACAAAGCAGACTATAGGAGTTACCCAATCATAGTTAAATCTTTTTGCTACCGTAACTGCCTGGGATTTCGCGCTGGTTAAGAAACACTTGTTAAATTGATACTCCTTACTCCCATACCGCCTGATTAATCCGTCTCTTGTGACTACTTTAGTACCTCTGTGGGATTTAACATCGATAATAAACGCCCTACCCGATGGGGATTTAGCAATAACATCCACGTCCCAATTCTCGCCAATCATTTCGTTGAAGCGGAATTTCCAACCCCGATCTGTTAGGTTATCTACCAACAATCGAAAAATTGACTCTTCCCCATCAGCCCCCTGTCTGGCATTACTGGCTTGCTGAGATTCGCTGGAGAATGAAGTTATGACTACGCCAATAAGAATCAAGAGTGCTGACTTAACCACCCAATGCGGATTATTATCGTTGAGATAAATTTGCTGGTAGCAGTAGCCCAGGAGTGCAGCAATAATTAATCCCAAAACTAGGTATAGTAACGCGAGGGTGCTTCTTTCCGTCTCCAGTTGGCGAATAGCGGAAGAAGGAGAACTAGGAGTGGGAAAGTCTTGCGGATTGGGGTAGCTAAAGGAGATCGGCACGACAATATCGTCAAAACGCAGGTAGCCGTGCATCTTTTTAAGGTTTTGAATCTCATTGGGCAAAATCAAATAGTCGGTTCGGGTATCGGTTCTGACGCTTACCGAATCATTCCCTTGTTTGGTCAGGGCTAAGGGAGATGAATAAGATTCTAATTCTCGCTCGCGTTCGGGCTTGCCAATATTATTAGCAATCCATTCAGCAGCCGATGACTCCTTGGTTTTGAGGAAAACTCTCGCCCCAGGCATGGAAAGAATAGCTTCCGATTGTTTGCCATAAAGGTTCTCAACCTGCGATCGCCCCTGGAAGCCCAAAACGAATTTCATCCCGTACTTTCTACCTTCATAGGTGGCTGTTGCCAGTTTGGGAAGTCGCTGGAGCGATGCTAGTTCGTCTACAAAACACCAAGTAGGCGTACCACCTTTTTTCTCCATCAGCCGATTAAAGCCCGTGTCCAACCAAGCGGAAATCAGAGGAAGCAGGGCATCTCTCTCACCCGCTCCCGACGTACCGACAAAGACCCAACCCTTGCCGTTTTGCGCCCAATCCGTAAAGGAAAATTTTGGTCTGCCATCATCGGGGGGCAGCAGGCAAAGACCGTCGGCAATGGTAACGAGAGAGCCAATCACGCCATTTTTTTGGTCGGGGGATTCTTTACTAATAACTACTGCTGCATGGGTGTTCTCGACGACATCGTGAATCATTTGAGTGTCGGTAAACCAACGTAGTAGCGTTTCCTGACTGCCGTTAACTTCTTTCAGTTTTAGTAGGAGTCTGACCAGGACTAGCTTGGGGGAAATATCCCACCAGTTCCGTTCCCCTTCTTTTTGGTCGGGCAGCAGACTTTTGGCTAGGGCAGTAGCATCTATCTGCGATCGCACTTCATCGGGTATATTCCAATAGGGGCAGAGTTCGCTACCAGGATGTAGTAAAACGTCCCCCCGACTGAGATTGCCGTGTTTTTCCCAAAATTCTAAGGAAGGGTCGTAGATTAGTACCCGCTCATTCGCTCTCTGGGCTATCTGGTACAGCAAAGTGTGTTGGAGAGCGGATTTACCAGCCCCAGAGTCCCCAACCACCAGAATGTGTTCAAATTCACTCTGTTGGGGAATACTCAGATTGACAGTTTTGGGCTTGAAGAACAGATTGAGTGGAAATGAATAATTAACCCGACTGGGTATGTAAACACCATCCCCCCTCACCCTGCGATTAAATTCTCCAGGGGCGACTAGCAGAGTTCCTCGCGTGATGCGGTCGATGGTTCTGCCTTTGATGACCAGGAGTGTTAAACTGCCTAATAAAACCAGACTGGCAAAAGCATAGAGCAATACAGGATTAAGCTGGGGATAGATTTGTTTGGTGACGACCAGGGCGATCGCCGAAGCTCCCAGAGCTAAAATTAGAGAGATACTCCATTTGGTGATTTTATAGGGTTGCACGTTATAACACTGACAGTCTCCTAAATCATTGCTGATATCAGTGTTATGCTGGCATCGAATCTACGAGCATCTTTGGCTCAAAACTAGGGCGTATCATTGTTATTTTGTTCGACAATTGAGGCTAGTTTTGTCCGTAGCTCTTCAACGGACGTAACCTCAGTCCATTCCTCCGACAGTCCTTTCATTAGCTCTAGGGCAGCTTGAACCCAGATTTCTTTGGGTATCTTATGACCGTGTTTGCGTTTTCCAGTTTTGATTAAGTCGTCGAGCCAATCGTTTAATTCAGAAGGCAGTCTGAAGTTGACTTTCTCGCGGTCGGAATCTTTTAGAAAATTACCATCTTGGTCGTTTCCTTGATTCTTGATTCTTGATTCTTCTTTCTTCTTTCTTGATTCTTGATTTTCAGGGGGCGACGTTTCTTCGGGAGCAGTTTTAGTATAAATGCCTCTAGCTAGGGGATTTGCACCAAGAGCATTGTTGTTAGATTTACTCATATTGATTTACAACCTCCGCGACGAAATTCTTATAGGCTTTTGACCCCGCACCCGAAGGATCGTGGTCGTAAATGGAAATGCCATAGCTGGGAGCTTCTCTGAGTTTTACTGTTTCAGGAATAACCGCCTCGAACATCTTCGAGCCAAAATGTTGGGTTAGAGAGTCGAGAACTTCCCTACTTAATTTGTTCCTACTGTCAAAGCGCGTTCCTAAAACCCCCGCTATTTCAATTGGGTGGTCTAAAGCCGAACGAACCATCGAAATTGCCCGTTCTACTGCATTGATACCCAGCAGCCCCAAATAACTCATATCGACGGGAATAATTACCCCCTGGCTTGCCATCAGAGCGTTAATGGAGAAGACACCAATGTTGGGGGGGCAATCGATCAGGATAAAGTCATAGTTGTCAGAAATCTTAGCCAGAGCCTTCCTCAGCAAGAGTTCTCTTCCAGGTAGCCCAGAAATCGGTATTTCTTCTTCGGCTAGGAGAATGTTGGAGGGGATAACATCAACGCCAGATTCGGAAGAGATAGTAACTTCATCTATGGCTACTTTTTTTTGCAGCACATCTTTTAATTGAAGTTTAATTTCCCAGACAGGAATACCCAGCGAGACGCTAGAGTTCCCTTGAGGGTCGATGTCCACTAGAAGCACTTTCGCCGAGTGGAACTTAACAAGTCCGACTGCTAGATTGTACGCCGTCGTTGTTTTCCCGACCCCTCCCTTCATGTTAAATACAGCAAGTTTTTTAGACATAGTATTACTCGCGGAAGAGTTAATTTTCAAGATTCTTGATTCTTGAATCTTCTTTCTTGATTCTTCATTCTCGAATAAGGTAGCCTTTCTCATCGGGTTTGGCAATAACACTTATTCTGCATTTTCAAGATTCTTGATTCTTGAATCTTCTTTCTTGATTCTTCATTCTCGAATGAGATAGCCTTTTCGTTGGTTTGGTCAGTAACTCTAAGTTGTAATTTTCAAGATTCTTGATTCTTCTTTCTTGAATTCCGATTCCCAATTTTCAACCGCATCCAGAGCAAAAGTTAACAGCTATAAATTTTCAAGATTCTTGAATGAAGAATCTGTAATCTTGAATCTTGAATAAAGAATCTCGATTATTGAATTTTAACTGCCCGAAACCATTAACTGTTTAGCAACCAGAATTGTAAGTTGTTGATTTTCAAGAATCTTTATTCTTGTTTCTTGATTGAAGAATCTTGAATAACAAATAGTAGAACGGTATTTTGTTTAGGAGCGCGTTTCCTCGTATCTCGGCTTCTGACCCGCAGGGTGAGAAGCCGAGATACGGAAACGCTTGCGTTCCTTCCTCCCTTCGGTCGTCGCAACGCTTTGAGAAATTTTAATTATGCTGGCAATACCACCACCGAGAGTCGTTACTTCCATTAGCATTAGCCCCAAAACTAGGGCAAAGGGGGGTGGTGCGGTTCGTCACCATCAGTACAACTTTCGCGCTCTTCAACAGGAAAAGAGTGAAGACCTGATGGCAACTGGATGGGGTAATCTACCTGCTTGGGCTAAGGATAATCCCAAAACTTTCTGGTCAGCAGCAGACGAATTTGAAGGGGCGAACAGGCGTATCTATAACGATATTGTGATTCTTTTCCCCAGAGAATTATCTCTAGAAGAAAATATCGAACTGCTACAAAACTACCTAGACAAAGAATTACAAGACCTGCCCTACTCTTTTGCCATTCACAATTCATCTGCTTTGGACGGCGGAGAAAATCCGCACTGCCACTTAATGATGAGCGAGCGAAAATTAGATGGAGTAGAGAGATCGCCCGAAGTCTTTTTTAAAAGACCCAATTACAAACATCCAGAACGGGGAGGGGCGAAGAAAGACAGGGATTGGAACGACCGCACTAAAATCGAGAGACTCAGGGTTTCCTGGGCTGATGAGGTAAATGTAATCCTCGAACGCAAAGGTTTGGGCAAGCGAGCCGATCTGCGATCTTATAAGCGTCAAGGGTTAGATCGATCGCCTGAGCCAAAGATGGAAAAAACAGCATCGGATTTACTTAAGGTTGGCATTCTCACCGAGAAGACGGCAAAAGTCTTACAGCTTCGGGAAATGCGAACTAGCCAAGGACAATATTTTTCCTCTGACAAGATTCTCAAAGCAGTAAAAGACCGCAAGTGGAACGTTTACACCGAATTGGATCTGACCAAAAAAGCACAATACGAACTGGGCGGGTACAGGTCGAAAACCAATCCTGACGAGGTTTTGTTCCATCCTTCTAAAGACCCATTCATTAACCAACGACGCGACAAATTGACCGAGCGTTATCAAAAGCTTCAAGACCGCATTCAAGGTTTGAAGGAATATGAAAAGGAGTTAATTTTAATCGGTACAAAAGACCTGAGAATTCACAAAGATACCGATTTTACTACCAAAGAAGCATTGCTAGATCGCGATCGCTTTGACTCCCTGGTTCGAGATTCTCAACGGCATCAAGACCAGATTAGGGCGATCTCTAGAAGTTCGGGATTCAAATTGAAGCGAAATCTTTCCGAACAGGTCGATAAAGAGGATGATTGAATTTTCTACTTTGTTAGTCCAAAAAATTCAGCAATCTGGTGTTCGTTCCAGCTTTCTCTTTCCTTTTGGGGCTTTCTACCAGGGGTAGATGTAGGAGTAGATTTAACGCAGTCTACTAATTGACCTTTATTGAGCTTCAGAATAGCTTTAAGCCCGATTCTAAAAACTTCAGACTCATTTACTATCGGGTAATCAGCGTGCTTAAATATCCGCTCCTGGGCTTTATCCAAGGTAATTAGCTCATCTTCGGGCATCGAGACGGACTTTCTAATGTGTTTCATAAGCTATGTGTTCCACACTGTTTATAGGTATTGAAAGATTATCGTTTGGTGGGACAGGTAAGATACTGAATTTATTTGGTGGGACACTGCGGGTTAACAGCGTTTAATACCCCAAATCCCCTCTGTCTTACCCCAATATTGAGCCAAAAAAGCGTAGAACAAAAGCCTTTTCCCTATAGGTTCATATCGTATTAACGGCGTTCTACGAACCGTAAAAAAACAGAAGAATTTTAGCCCGATAACTCTACTTATCGGGTATAAACGATGCTTTTTCAGGGGCTTAGGTGATTTTTGGACTTCCTTTCGTGGATAGTTGGTGTCTGTTGAAGTCCAAACGTCCGAAAAGTGCCAAAACGACGATTTGTTGCATTCTTTTCAAATCTAACCTTCTAAATATTGCCTAATTTAATTTTAGGGTCAATGACATGGAGATACAGACTCGACTTCCCTAATAAATGTTTTTTCTGTGCCCGACGGCAATGACAAGGATGATAAGGTTTTGATCTTCTATGGAGCAGAGAATGCGGAAATCTCCAACTCGATACCGCCAGATTCCTGCTTTATTACCTTTGAGCGGTTTTCCATACTGATAAGGGTTTTGACTCTTGAGGACTCGGTTTTCAAGATAGTCGATTATCTTTTTTCGAGCATCGCGATCAAGTTTCTTTGCCTCTTTAAGAGCTTTGCTGTCCCACTCAATTTTCCACATCAAGAATCCTCTTAGCTTCCTCCATAGAGACTCGTTCACCAGGATTTTCAATACGATCGACAGCGAGATAGAGGTCTTCCATCTCTTCTAAGTAACGCGCCAGGGCTTGTTTCACATAGAAGCTTTTTGACCGACCAGTACGGGTAGCCAGAGAACTTAATCGTTGGTTAAGCTCCTTTTGGAGTCGAACCGCAATAGTTTCAGTATCCATAGAAATCACTCTTATAATCCTTAATTGTTATACAAGTATAACTTGTATAACAAACAAACCCAAGTAGTATTTAGGAAATCAAACATAATAAATTGTTTTTATTGCTAAAAATAAACGTTCGGACTACATTTGCTGGGCTGTTACTTTTTCTACTGCCGATAATTCCCATTTCTGGTAGATTGAAAAGTCATTAAAATCCTCTACCCATCAGCCTCATAATGTAACCTTATCAACAGTCGTGTGTTTAGCTTAAATCTTCCAATTTAAAATTCTAATACCCCTGTGAATAGCCTACGTTGTTGTGCTAAGATTTACGGTTTTTCTTCTGGGAAATCTCAATTTTGAAGAGTCCAGTACTCTTATCAAATATGTACTGATAGAGAAGATATTCAGACTCAAGCTTTCTATTATTTAGGAAATTTAGTCTCTTAATTTTGCGATCTTTGAGACGAGCCTCTTTGGTAAATTTCTTAAAGTCTGCAAGTTCAGGATGTTTTTCTATTAACTCGCTGTAGGTAAGTAGCCCATCGCAGTTCACTCGATACTTATAAGCATTTCCCGATCTATCAATTTCGATTGGAAGTTTATAATGAGTAGCGTAACCGAGTGTTTGATTTTCTTTAAACTCTTTCGTGTTAAAAAGCTTTCTAAGTTGATATTCTGAAATACCTGTTAGTTCGGAAAACTCTTGGCGTGTTCTCCAGGTTGCATACAGGTTTCTTAAATCATAACTTTCGGGTGGCGTATTGGTGGTACTCTTAGCTTTTTCTATAGCTAGATCGCTCTTTTTGTTTTGAACTTGAGTTTCTGGCGTTTCGTTTATCTCTACATGGTTCTGTGGCTTTGCGTCACCACCAGAGCGGTCATCGCTTTCATTCTCAGCGTCTTCTTCTCTTTCGCGATCTGCAATTACATCTTTTTTGTCACTATCACCAACATTCTCATCCCCATCAGTGACAAAAGGTTTATCCAATACCTTTAACTTATCCTCTAGCGCATAGAGTTAGGTCATTCTCTAGGTCTGTTAGGGAAGTATTTTGCTTTTGCCTACCAAAATACTCTAAGAGGTTTGATACGATCGACTCTTTAAAATTTTCGTCATTCCTATTATCAGATACGTTCTGATAGATTCTAGTAAGTCTTCGGTGTAAATTGTTCCAGCTTTTCTTACCCGCTTTTTCAAGCTTCAGTTTAACTAGCTTTGCCTCTGAAGGAAGGTCGGGAAAGCGATCTCTTAGTATCAGATTACCTTGCGGAAGAACAAGGCGATACTGTACCCCAATAGCATCATCCTGCTTAGTTTTCGCCTCAATTTTGCCCCAATAACCAACATAGGCTCTCTGCTTGTCGTCATCGACTTTCTTGATATAGGCGAAGTCACCTTTCTTTAGGGAGGTAGGCTTCTTGTTTTTCCCTTTTCCTTTCTTCTTGGGCTTTGAATTTAGCTCTTTTTGCTTGTTTTCTGCTTTTACCTTGCGAGCTTCTTCTGCTACGATCTGGCGACTGGGAACTTCGCTATTGCTAGTTTCGCAGGAAGTAGTCCATACCTTTAATCTATCTTCCGAATCTAACCCCGCCAGAGCGCGAGTTTGCGCTTCATTTGTGGGTAAAGGAACACTGTGTTCTTCGGAGTTAATTTTGGTAATTAGATCGAAGACTTCAACAAAGGTAATATGGTAATTTGCATACCGTACAGTGAAGGGGAATCTATCAGCAATATAATCCTTCCAAGCCTCAAAGCCTTCATTCTCGTAAAGTTTTTTGTCTCTAATTTCTTTGAGGCAGCGAGAGATTGTCTTTATCTCTCCACCTACAATATGCAGGCACTCTTGTACCTGGGTCTCAAGCTCTCTGAGACGCTGTAGAGCGTTCTCGTCTATTTCTTTGTGACCATCGCTAGCTGAAGCATTAGAAGTAGCAAGCTGGGATTCTGATATGTTCTTCAAGTTGGGCGAAACATTTCGATCGCTTTCGTTTACTACCGCTACTACCGACTTTACATTCTCTTCTGTTTCTTTTCCTTGCGTGTCCTGCGTTCGATCGGCGTTCTTTTGTTGAGTAACCATAGCACAAGTAAATGAGGTTTTACTTATCATGCTAGCTATTCTAACAATAGATCGAGCGCAAGAAATGAGTTAGCCCTCGTAAAGACTAACTCATGGCAACCTAGATTACGATGCTAGTTGAGGCGTTCTTTCCCTCGTTTGAGATGGAGACTTTTCCTCAATAACATTTAATAAACCTCTAGCAATGGTTCTTTTCAAGTAATCATCCAGCTTTGGGTGACGCTTTCTGACATTGAAGCTATGGGCTGTTACACCTTCCGCAATCGCTTCGATTGAATATCCACGATGAATCAAGGCACAAACCACCGCTAAATCTGTCTCGCTTCTTTGTGTAGAAATGTCTATCTGCTGCCGTAATTTGTAAGACTCAATGTCTTGATATAGCTTCTTGGCTGCATCAAAAGCTGGCTTTTCCCCGTTCTGCTTTCTCGCAATTGTCAGGCGATCGCCTAACTGCTCCCAAAGCTCTGACAGCGAGCGATCGCTATGAAAATCGACTTTTTCTTCTCTTTTAGTAGCTGCATCCTTAGTCGCAATTAAAAGCTCGTGGCTGCGAGTAATTACCCGATGCTCGGCATAAATGAGCTTTGCCATTGGATAACAACCCTGACTATCTCTATATTGGGGTTTTACGTTTGGATAGCCAGCAAGTCTCCCGTAATGTCTGTACGAGCAACAAGCAGGGTCGCCCCCAAAGCGATCGGCTAGGTAGCGTGCAATTTCAGTGGCATGGGATGCCCTGATATAGACGTTACTGACGTAGACCCAGGCTTGATAGCTATTGGGGGATGTCTGAACGATCGCGCTTGGTTCAAAGCCTTCCCTGTACATCCGTCGCGCAGCATTGAGAGTTAAATCGTCAACCAATATACAGCTTGAGACATTGGGGCGAAACCAGACGTGAAAACCCTTAGTTTTACTCATAAAATCGTTTAGAAATGGGATCTTCGCGATAAATTCTTCTCCAGTTGCCATTTTCCAAGTAGCTCGATCAGCCCCAGGATACATGAGAGTAAATTCATATTTGATGGGGCTAAGACCAAAAGCCAGGGCGGAACATAACCTTTTAATTTGCTCTACCTGCTCCTGATACCGAGACTCTAAGTTTGCGGGATTGACGAAATCAACCATACCTAAACCATTGGAATATAGCTAGGTTATGCTTATTTCCCAGTTTGCGTGACTTCTTTCTTAAGAATCTGAAGTAATGTAAGCTTGCATCCAATCAAGGATTATGAGTTACAAACTATGGATTTCTTTGATAGGACAGGAGGGTATATAGAACGGGTAAATATTATTGGAAGAAAAACCTATCCTAAACCGCATTCAAAGGAAATCAAGGACAAGTTTCCCAATTTTGAGTCATTAGATATGCTCTGGTGGGATGAAGCTGATGTGTGGGACTGTCCTATGGACTTAACCCTTCTCCCTTTAAAAGACATGAACCTTGAAGAGTTGTACCAATTGCATAAATCCCTGCTACGGATTAATGACAAATACAATGAGAGAGAGATTCCTCTTCACAAAGAGGAACACAGACAAGCTTCTCACTCATTAGTTCTTGTTGAACAGTGGATTTATTATCGAGAAATCGTCGAACCTCGAAAAAAAAGAGGTGCTAAAAGACCTGAGAATTATTATCGCTCACTAGCTGTTCAGGAGAGAAAAGCCAGAAAGGTACGATCTCGTAATGGCTATGATAAAAATAGATACTTCGGCATATTTTGGAATTTCTTCTTTGAGGTCAACTAAAAAGGTTTTTCTTAAACGAGACTACAAAATAATAATCACTCGTTTTTAGTCTCGTTATTATCGTCCTACCACGTAAAGTAATCAAAAATGCTTTCTCCCTCACCGAGCTTACACGCCTCAACTACATTGCCAATTTTCACTTTTGCTTCCTCTTCGATCTTAGAAGGACTATATTTTTCATTTCTGGTAGGTAGTGATTTAAACCTGCTATCAAATTTAGTCGCTCTTTTCCATTGTTTCATGGCTGATTCTTTGTAGAGACGGATTACAGGCTTAAGGTTCTCTGATTCTCTATAGAAATGAATTGGATGTGCAGAGCGTTCACACTCGTTAATTTCTGGTGCGATGAAATGAAACCGATTGTCTAGCTCCTCATTGACATCGGCATCATCGGGAAGGTTAGAGAAAAGACCATAGTAAAACAAGGGAAAGTCATAGAAAGCTACCTGGAATTTTCTTCCAAGAAAGCCCTTACCTCCTTCATTATTGCTGCGATCTATTAAGCCTAGATTATCTTTTCTGTTTCGCACCCGTTTCTTCTGATTTATCTCGTTATATTCCGCTTTGATATAGTACATAGTCTGAACCATGTACTTAAGACTCAAGTAGCAGTTGTAGTCTACATCATTCATGTTCCCTTCAAAATAATGATAGGCAATAAGGTTACTATATGCCTCTCTATACTTACTCGTTGAGAACGAGTTAAAGACGAGGAAGTGAAAAGTGTACCCTTTGGCAATTTGTCTTGGAATATATTTTCTCGCCTGTTCTAGAGTTCGTCCGAATGCAAAGCCACAAATAAGTATAGGCTGAGGAACGTTATTGTAGCGAAAGAATTCACGTAGAAGTTGGTCGGTCTGTATTGGCAAATCAAAATATGCTTGTATTAGGTCAGACCGATCTCCAAGCCGATCGTCTTTGTTCCCATCAGCAAGATTTCTCAATCTATCGATGTCATCTGAAATAAGCTTCTTCTCTTCAAGTCCTTTATAGAGGCGTTGAATTACCTTTTCTTGAAGATCGATGTCCTTCCAATCATCACCACCATGTATCTCAGAAATTCTTTTTACAAGAATATCTATTCCCTTCATTTTCTTTTCGCTTGTTGTCGCCGTCGTCCGTGATTCCTTCACATATTCTTTATTGCCGTCAACTCTATCTGCTGTGTCTATGATGTAGCGTGCTAAAGCTCTACAGCTTTTATATTTAGGTTTACTCAATTCTTCTTTCAATCTTTTTCTTAAGTATCGTTGTGCAATTTTAAGGTCGTCCCTAGTGAGCGGTCTATTCATACTTCTGTTACGTCCTACTTCATTCATAGCTATAAAATCCTGCGTAATGTGTAATTTATTTGCGTAATTTTATTACAAATATAGAGACTTAATCTTCTGTATTTCCTATTTTACAAGCATTTTTACTTTATTTTTTTGTGTAAAAACAAAACTATTGATTACACAAAAAAGCCTAGCTGAAGCGGTGATAAATTTCTAAAATAAAAAGTAGCTAGTTAATTTGACCGACGATGGAGAGGCACAAAGACTAAGAGGTCAATTTAAAAGTGCGACGGTCATTAACTGTAAAGCTGTTGCTGCTGGAAACTCTAAAAGATAATGATGCTCCATCGACTTATTTTCTTACCCTCAAGCACAGCAAGAAAAAATACCAACAAGTATATAGGAGGAAAGCTCACTATGAGCACTCAAAGCCCCTTAGAGGGCTTCGGAAAGGTTTTCACCTTTACCAAAACGGCAGTTAGCTATTTTGTGTTTCTGTGGATCGCGCAGTTCATATATTTAGCGGTCATTAGCATACTTGGCAGAACAGCAGTTGGAGCTGAAGCTTACTTAGACTACGGACTTCTTGTAGTGATTGCCGTTACTATTCAATCGATGTCTTCTTTTAAGGAAAATATCGAGCTTAACGTCGATAGAAGACTCCATGCTGAGGTTGCTCTGGCTCAGTATGCCCATCTAAGCGGAGCATCTGATGATGCTGGAATTGTCCATTACTGCTTTTGGGGAACTCTGTGGTCATGCGGATTCAATCTTGTGGGTCTTATAGCTGGCTTCTTTAGCGTCATTAATCAGCCCAATGCTGGCTTTTCAACCGTATTTCTCAATGTGGTTATCGCCCTTCTCTGGTGCTGGGGGTGCGACGCTATCGGTAGACGCTGGCTCAAGAAACAGAAGGTGGACAAAAACGGCAATCCCAATGGTTACGGTATTCTCGACAGACCAGACCTATATCGTGATTGGGCAAAGAATATGACTGATTATTGGGATCGGCTACGGTTCAACAAGTTCTTGGAAAAACAGAATCGAGATACTTCACATCGCGATCGCGACCATGACGGTGACGGTGGTGATGGTGATGGTGATGAATCTCCACCAAGACGGTACTAACTCTATGTACCCGCATCGATTGTAAAAAACGGACGGCAACAAGAATAGTAATTCCCAATTGCCGTTCCTGGTCTAAAAAATAACACTTCTAATTATGGACGATTTCTTTAAACATGGCGTATCTAATATGCCAGGATTGTCGCCTTTAAGTTTTGTCAATCACAACAATAATCCCAAGGCAAACATTCCCCGAATACTGACCAAATCGCCTACGGGCGAATACTTTGCCTCTTCAGTTCATTTTGTCGATTGTAGTCAAACCCTACATTCAATCATTATTGGCGGAACTGGAACGGGCAAAACCTTAATTCTCAAGCAGAACATCGCTGATGCCATCAGCAATGCTGCTAGGAGGATGTGATGAGCCAAAAGATTATTATCTTCGACCTCAAGGGAGATTTAGTTAGCGTCGCAGTTGCGGTTGCTTTAATGCTAGGCTTCCCCGTATATATCTTTAACCCCAGCAACAAGAAAGCCTGTGCTTGGGACATTAAAGCCGATATTGGGGGACGTTACGACAACATGAGTAGTATTGCTCGTGAGTTTGTACCCATTTCCGAAGCTTCTGGGGACACGTTCTGGTATGAAGGGGCTTTGGCAATCCTAGAGCTAATTTTCTCAGGTTATATGAATGCTGGCGTGGATTTTGGAATACACAATATCTACAACCTAGTCAATCAGTGTTCTGACACTATAGTTGCGATCCTATCAAAAGTTCTCAAAGGCAATCCCCTGGTTGCCCGATTCTTTGAAACCGCCGACAACCAAAAGGTACGCGAAGGCATTCTGGTAACTTTGACCGTAGCTTTACAACGGATTCAGGCATCGGCAATTCAGCAATTACGTACTCCCAGACACAGACATCAGGGTATTGTGGATATTCTTAATCGGGATACTCCTGCGGTGCTGGTTTTTGGGGCTGATATGGCTCATTTTGGCTATCAAAAAGCAGTTTTACGAGCGCAGTTTAATGTTATTGCCAACTGGGTGCTAGGGCGAGATGAAACCAAGCCACTTTCGGCGGTCGATATTTTTATCGACGAATTGCCTGAATACGGTAAAGGTTTTAACAAGGTAGTTGAGTTAGCAGCTTTTGGTCGAACTAAGCAATGTCGTCTCTCGGTTACAGCCCAAAATTACGGTCAGCTAATTCATCAATTTGGAGCAGAAATGGCTGCTACTTTGGTAAGTAACTGCGACCTGAAAACCTTGCTGGCAACCAATGACAAGGTGACGGCTGAATGGGCAGCATCTATTTCTGGGGGACGTGAAAAACTACGTCCTGGTTATTCCGCTGGCAGTAATTCACTTTCTGTTAGCTGGAATTACGGTACAGTGCCGAACGTGCGTCCTGAAGACATCTATGCGATGAAAAAGGCAAGTCCTAATGATGGACTGGATTATTACCTGCATAGCCCTTACGTTCGACCAGCAATCGGTCATGTGGCAAGTTCTTGGCTTGAATCAAGAAAGCCTCCCCAGGTAGCAAGTAGTCGCTATTTTTCTCCTTTTACTCCAGAAGAAACTTTTTTCCGCTTCTGGAATCCTGTTCAGGACTTCAAAAAACCCCAATCCTATGCAGCAATCAAACGCGCCTACATTGCAGCGGGTGGTAATCCTGTGGGGCAGCTAATTCGGCAGGAAGTTTGGAATTACTTTGAAAGTTTAAGTGGAGCGTTTATCGATGAACTCATCAGACAGTACTAATAGACGATTCAGTAAGGTTCAGCTAGCAAATATGTTTGCAATCTCGAAACGAACCGTTATTCGGACAATGCTAGCAGCAAAAATACCGACCTCTCGGTGTTGGCATGGCGACGAAGACGTGCGGATCTTCTCTTTTGCTCGCGAATTAATTAACAAAGGATGTACCTACCGCCAGGTTCAGCAATGGTTCACCATCAAGGAAATTAAACAACTATGACCACTAAAAGCAAGCAACAACTTGCCGAGGAAAAAAATATTTCCGTCGATACAGTCAGTAAAACTTTAAAAGCTGCTGGCATCGACACCTCTAAGTCGGAATATAGCCAGGATGAGTGCGATCGCTTTTATGAAGCCCGTAGGCTCATGGACGATGAAAACTTTACCTACAAACAGGTAAGCGAACATTTCGGAGTTGGCACAAGCAATACGTCCGCAAATCCTGCTGCTTATGCAAGGGAAGCAGTACGCGGTCAACTTGACAACCTAAGCGACCTCATTATTGATGAGACGCATCAATACGTCAGTGAAATGATTGGGGTTGCATTGGAAGATTTACCCCCCATTGAGCTAATGATCGCTCACGAGTTTAAAAACCGTCCTCAAATCGCCGAAAACATCAAAGCTCAATTTCGGCTACTTTCTGAAAGCTTTAGAGCTAACGCCGAATCCCGTCGTGAGCGACAGGTGTATCAAGATAATACCTTTGACTTTCTACCTGAAGCTAATGATAGCGACGACGATGATGATGCTTGGGCTGCTGAAAGTGAAGCAGACAGCGATTGAAGCACCATAAACCTGCAAATGCAGACTTGCTAGGGGCAGTTTCCCCTAGCGTTTCTTTACACCTTAAACATCAACAACAAAAACTATGTTTTCTAGACTTAAGCAATTTAGCATCGCTTTTATTTTGGTCTTTGTATTACCCGCTCGCGCTGGTAGTGCAGCATCTTACGATCGCGTTCAATCGCATATCGATACGTATGTAGACACTGGCAGATGGGAATCACTATGTTTTGCCTTTGGTGAAAATAGAAAGCTGCTTTCAAAGGATGCCCACGATCCACAAGCTAACCTTAATGAAGCATATTTGCGCTATGAAGGTTTCAACCTTGATTTTGAAAGTATTGGCGGTTTTTCTAGCCCACCAGTAACAGATCTTGTTGGTAACTGCCCCTATGGTCAAACTTTCAGCCAAATAGTACCCCCTCCCTTTAGTGTTCTAGGAACACCCATCAACTACCAGGCTTCTATTTTGTATAACTTAGAGCAGGCTGCCAACGGCGGTATGAGCCATCCTGAGTTCTTTAGCTTCTACGCTCTTATCTTACTTGAAACCAACGATATTGCCAGGGCAGCCGAAATTACTGAAATGGGGATTAAACAAGCTCCTAAAGGTAGCAGTGATGGCAGTCTAGCAGAACTTTATTTTCAATCTGGCATCGCCAATACCAGGCTAATGGAAGAGGCAGCCCAATCAATGAGTTCACCTCAAACACCCTTAATCGATATTCCTTTAATCGGCGCAATTGGGGGCAAGTTCGGACGGCAATCCGTGGACGACATGACCCGCTACTACCGAGAAGCAAAACAAGCCATAGAACAGTCTCTCGAACTACGGGAGCACAGCGATGTTAGAGATTACCTACAATATCTCGAACAGAAAGCTGAAGCACTGGGCATTTCTTAATTTCATGTACACCTCACTTTTCTTCTTATGACATATTTACAGACTATTGCCTTATATCTTGCGGACTCGCCCGACGATCTCAAGAAGTACGTTCTCAATCAGTCTTTTACTAAACGAGAGCTTGCAAAATTAGCAAAAGATAATTCTTCTCCCCCGATACGAGAGTGGGTTACAGAAGAATTGTTAAAGTGTCGCCCTACCTTCAATCAGCTATGCCATCTTCTAACAATTAGTTCGACGCATTTCTCTGAAGTGGTCGATCGGATCGTGGAAAGATTTCCCAACCTATCAGCACGTCAAGTTGAAAAAGTCAGTTATTTATTTCAAATCCCTCCTATATTCTGGGCATTGGATTGTTGGAAAAACAGACCTGCCGTTATCAAATTAGGGCAATACATATTAGCTCATAGCAATACACCCAAACATCTGATAGGAGTCTATAATCATGTACCAGAATTAGAAGACGAGGTATTAAATCTATGGTGTCGATCTAGCTTTGCAGTTGACAAAGAATCCTTACTTTTCGCCCTACTTTATGGCTTGGATAAAGATTCTCGTCCAAAGCTGGGTGAAAGAATTGCATCTCTGCCCCATCTGCCTCTAGAAGTATTAGCCGTGCTAGCATCCTATCTCTACGGCAGGCAAGAATGCTGGGACGCGATTAGATTACATCAGGATTTATCTCCTGAAGATTTCAATTACCTCTTAAGTCCATATACTACAGACTGTCCTCAGAATTACGACGATATTGACTATGAAGCGTGCCATAGTCCGCCAGCCTACTTCAGTGAAGTATTACAGACTTTTTACGGTCTACAGCCAAAACCAGAAGAATTGGCAGAAGTTCTTCTACGCTATCCCAGTCATGGTGAAGAGATCGCTAGGCAACTACTTTCGAGACAACCTGACGAAAGTATAATTGAAATGGTTTTTTGGCATAACTACCATGCATCGCATGAAATATACCGTGATTTGCATGAAGGAGAAGAAGAGGTAGACACTCGACTCTCTTCTACAGTATGCGATTTACTGGCTGAGTATGTACTACAGCAAAAGCAATCAACGTCTGAACTACTAGCCATTGCGACTGCTAACGCACATACCTTGGCAGATCGACTTTACACCACTTTCTTAACTAGCTCACCCAAAGAAGGTGATTTTAGACTGCTAATACGCTTGGGTGGAGTCAAAAAAAAAGATGCTGCGATAACGTTTCTCGATCGCTTTCCCACTTTAGAAAATGCCGATTTTGTGACCAGCTATTTTCCCGATCTGGCTTTATATGCCTTAGAACATATCGAACACTCTGGGTATGAAGTTATGGCTGCGATCCGATGTGACGAAGATTTTTGCTAGCTAGATCGCGGAAAAGTCTTCAGATATTTTCAACAAAATAAACCAATATTCACTCTATCTTTTTTTACCTATGTCAGCACAACAACAGCAATTACTGTTCGAGCAATCAGCAGCAAGCCATATCTTTTCCTACCTTTCGGACAAAGAAGTTGGTACTTACCTTACCAGTCAGTCCTTTAGTAAGCGTCAACTTGCTAGGCTGATGAAAAAAGCAACGGATGCTAGCGTACTTGATGCGATCGCCAAAGAACTACTACAGCAAAGTCCCACTTTTGTTCAGTTATGTAGCATCATAAATCGCTCTACTTTGTACTTTAGCGAAGCGGTCGAACAAATCACAACAAGATTTCCCAAGCCAAAACCAAAGCAACTCGAACGCCTGGTTGCGTTTTTTACGCCCTTTATGTTGTTTGGCAATTTGGCACAGCTTAAAAGCGGAGCAGATGTCAAATCCTTAGCTCGGTACATACTGACTAGTACCGATGATCCAGATTTTCTGATTGTGCTTTATGATGTTGTGTCCGAACTAGATGATGCAATTCTTGAGTCGATACAGGGGTGCGGTCGCTCTATTGAACCCGACCAGTTACGGTTGGCTCTGCTGCATCCCTTTTCTAGCCAGGAAGCACAGCGTAAGTTGGGTAGAGTAATAGCTTCTATGCCAAATCTACCCCAAGATGTTGTGGCAATTTTGGCATCGTACCTTTATGGTGTAGAAGACTGTTGGGAGCGGTTTAGAGGCTACCCCAACCTTACTTCAAAAGATTTTCGAGCATTATTGTTTCCTCAAGGATACGGAGATCTACCTTCAAAGGTCGAACCCTGCACCTCTCCCCCAGAGTATTTAGATAAGGTGTTACAGCATTTTTATCGTCTGCAACCTCATTGCGCCGATCTAGCTATTCTTCTATTTCGCTATCCCAGTCATAGTGAAGCAATTGCGCGACAGCTTATAGCTCGGATGCCCAATGAGTATCTATTACGGCGGATCTTTAAAGAACAAGGTGCTATGCTGCTGCGCCGTTGGTTTAATGAACATCGGCTTCCAGCTTCCGTGTGCGACCTTTTGGGCGAGTATGCTATGCAAACATTTGACAACCTATCGAATGAGTTATTGTGCGATATTACCGCCTTTGCCCCTTCAGTGGCAGATGAGGCTTACATTAAACTACTGACTCGCTCTCCCAGCGAGTCAGACTTTGAATACCTGGTAAGCTTAAATGGAAACAAAAAAAAGGAAGCTGCGATCTTACTTCTCGAACGGTATCCGACAGAAGATAATGCCGTCTTCGTAACCGAAAGCATTCCCGAACTGGCATTGTTTGCCTTAAAACATATCAAACACTCAGCTTCTAAAGTATTATCTTCGCCACCAGAAAGAGTATTTTTACCAGTTTGTGAGGAATTCTACTAGCAGCACCTTAATGACCCATTAGTTCGATCGATGACCGTTAGACCTGTGAGTCTGACGGTTTTTTTTGCTTAGATTCAACTAAATAGTTTCTGACAAAGTAAGTCCAGCTAAAATAGTAGAGATAGTCTACTGTTAGAACCAATGGGAGCTATGGATGAGTTAAGTCCAGTCGAGCGCATTAGAGCCAAGGCTATTAAAGAAGCATCGGCGATTGGAAGTCAAATTGGCGTAGATGCACTGACACCCTTTCCTGAAGGATTTCACTATGACCCTGAATATAATTTCTTAGGTGTAGCTGTTAGCTTAGTATCAGCCGACGTAGGTTCGTGGACGTGCCACGATGATGAATGTCCCGATTTATTTAGAGATAAGCCCCAATGCTCGTTATTAGACCGCTGCCAAGCTGAAGTAATTAGACCCTTAGTAGTTGTGTTCGAGGTATTGCGAGATTCAAACGATCCTCGTGGCTTTACATTAGGAGGTCACGATAGCTTTTGCTGGAGTGATTTTGTTGACGAGCACCCCAAAGAAAATAGAATTATGCCCGACGAAATTCTCAAGCTTAAGCTCAGTGATGTCTCGGCGATGTATTTTTAATTGAGTTACCGACTGAGTTCAATTTCCTGTTCCTTTTTCTTATTTTTCGCCATTTCCTTACGGACAGCTTCTAGCTGCTGGATATACCGCTCTTTCATTCGCTGCTGTTCTTGAAGTTTTTGAACCGTAGCATAATCTGAATGTTCTGGACTAAGGGCGATCGCACCTTCTCTGATTCCTTGAGCGATAATGCGTTTATGCTTTTGTCTTTGATATTCGGGTCGATTGCAGAGGTAGTCGGCGTATCGTTTGGAGAGTAAGCCAAAGGTTTGATAGGTGCGAATGGTAAAGGTATTTTCGGGAAGATGTCGATCGTGCCGTAATTGAAGGTACTGTTTGCGGTTAATCTTGCCAGTGGCATAGGCAAAGGAAATACTACGGTTGAATCGCTTTTCTTTGGCTTGCTTCTGTTTGAACTTAACTGCATTCCGCAGTTCTTTGTGCCAGCGCACTAGTTCGGTAATAGTTCGTTTGGTTTTTTCCCAGCCCGTTTCATAGCCAGCTAGTTCTAAGCCTTTGTCATTGAGAGTATAGAAGGTTTGGTTATACCTTACTACCTTTTCCGTACCATCCTTTTGACGCTCTGTTTTGGTACGTTCGACCTTAACTGGAGACAGCAGATTATCTCTAAAACTTGCCAATGCCTGAAGGGTGAATGTTGAGGAGTGTTTTCCTCCCATACTGGAGAGTAGAGCAGCATCTACCTGTGCCTTACTCAGATAGCGAACTTTGTTGGGGTCTGATTGCCCTTGGTTTTTCTCTTCGTAGGTAGTTTGCTTATACAGCAGTCGTTTAGCTGCATCGCGAGCAATTAGCTGGTAGTCGTTCGATTTTTGCTTTTTACTTTGACTGCGACCAAACCTAACTCTCTGGTAATCAAACCCTAATTCTTGACCGCGTTTGCGCCACTCCGAAAATAGCTCTTGGGGAGCAATATCGACTTCTTTCTTCTTTCTGGAAGCCAGAATAGTTGCCCGAATCTCAGCCCCCGACATAACGGGCGTAACTTTCTTTTGAATTGACATCCAGCGACGGCTAAAGCTGTTTCTCTGTTTGACGGTCACGCCATCAATGCCAAAGCTCATGCCTTTACCGTCGGAAAATGGGCGATTGAAGGTCTTATATCCCAACCGCTCCATTTCGTAGCGGAGTTGGTTCTGATAGACCATTCCCGCAGCATAGCGCAGTCCTAAAGCAACTTTACCGTCAATTGCTCCCGAACGCTTACCATCTTTAGAAATGCCGAAATTTAGCTGAACTACGTGGTCGTGTAATTGTGGATCTAAATCTCTACTGACTTGGTGATGAAACCTAGCAAATGTTGCTGCTGCTTTTTCCGATTCAGTACCATTTCTACCCGTGCGAATGTAGGTATTCTCGTCTAAATACTTGACGGCTGCATCTACAGCTTGTTTGTGGGCTGCTTCAATCGCCGTGCGTTCCCGTTCGTGGGGAGTTAACGCCCAGAGGATTGAAACATCTTTGGGTGCAGAAAATACGTTATCGAAGCCCAAAGTGGGGCGATGTTTTTTCTCAACTAGAAATTCTTGGGGATTTTCGGGGTTGCCAAACTGAGCTAATTTTTTCTTGGTAAAGCGATCGTATAGCATTGGGTCGCCCGACTTAATTTGGTTGGCTTGAAATTTGTTGAGGACTATCTTTTTCTTAGTATCGGGATGTTCGAGATAGTGATAGGTTTTAGTAGTTTTTGAGCCTTTGCGTAGCGATTTTCCTTCTATAGTTTCCCCTGCAAAAAGAGTCTTTAGGTTCTGCTTAAACTCTTCCTTTTTCAACCCTTCAAGTTCTAGTTTCTTTGCACCTTCACCACAAAAGTAACCTTGATGGTTCTTGTCAGTAACGTAGTAGTCGTCAGCACCAAGGTTTAAATAATAGGTTTCGCGCCCTCTGTGGATAATGGCGATCGAGTCCATAAGGTGTTGGATCGGGCAAAGGTAGGTGGGGTAATGGATAGAGTATAACGCATCTTGATGCAAATGTGTCACTCGGTACGCCGAGACACGAGGAGAGAATCAACGAGACGATTTGCGCTGGGGTCGGAGCGTAGCCTGTCCGACTACAGGGTAGGAAGCCTATGGGTATGACAGTGACATAGGTACAGGGTAGCACGAAGAGGGAGTGAGAGAATTTCAAAGATGATTTGATAATCGAGGGGAATACGCGATCGTAGGTATAAAGGTGGGTGAGTAAGCGTAATAGTTTTAAACGGTATATAGTTGCGTTGGCGGTACTAGAAGAAGTGCCTTATTCCCCATCTGCCCCCGCTAAAACAAGGGAGAGAAAATATATTTCTCTCCCCCAAATATTCAAATTAGCTAACCTCTGCAAAAAATATGAACTTCTCGATAGCTGAGTTCGTAACTTTCAATATCTCCGCTTAACTGAAGATCGCGGGCAAACTTTTGATAGTCGATGTAACTTTCAAGGTATTGGGGTATTTCGTAGCAATCATCTAATAACTGTTCGGCATACTCTTCAACACTTTCATACTCACCCAAATAGCGATCGCTCATCATGTCGGTGGCTTCTTCGATGTCAAACTCAACCAGTAACATCGAGCCTAGTTTTCCGTGCTCTTCGATAAATTCCGCGTACTCTGCCACCTTATCGATTGAAGTGTATTCATGTAGTTCTAGACTGCCAAAACCTTCTTGGTCATGAATCGCGTATTCCTCGGCTATCTCGTGTTTTAGGGGAGTTTGGGCGAGCATCTCTTGAATCTCTTCTCTTATACCGTCAGCCCCCTGAGTCGCGTCGATCCAGCGTCCATATAATATTCCACAGTTATAGGCTGCTAAATCCGCCACATAGATTTGAATCTCATTGCTTTCTGTTTTGGTTTGGTTCATACTGACCCCACAGGAAAAAGAAGCCCCCAATACGGCTATATTGAGGGCTTTACATTGATATTCTTCTCGTGTGCTTTCAAATTACCGATAGCTTGATAAGCGTGGCTATCTGTAAAGCGAAAACTCCAAGGGCAAGAAGTAAGTTGAAACTATCATCATCATTACTTTTTGCCTTTTCTTCTTCCTCCTGTTTTAGCTGTTCGGATTCTTGCTTTTCTTTTACTTTCTTTGCGCCAGCAAGAAATCCTCCCCAAAAGTCACCCCAAAACTTTTCGTGGTTTCCTTGTTCGTAATTCTCGCCAAACTCATAACCACGGCAAAAGTCTTTCATTTGCCCTTCAACGGCTGCTTCTATGTTTTCTATTTCTTGTTGTTCGCGCAACTCCTCACGTTCTCTTTCAAGTTGCATTTCTACTTCGCATAACTCGTCGTATCTTTGTTGTTCTTCTTCTGCGTATAAATCCCATTCATCTACATCGTTCATTATATTTCTACTCCTTTAACTGTCTCGATTTAGGAAGAGGTAGAAAGATCGTAGGGATTGGACTTAGAGGAAAAGGAAGGACTCTAGAGAATTAATTTTTAATTCTCTGAAGGTAAACACACTATTAGCGCAAAACGACCGTTAACCTGAGTTCGGACAGCATAAAGTCTTACGCGGGCATCAGGAAACGTCGTATAGTCCAATCTCTGGCGCAGAATCTCGTCATCAATATCGTGCTCTAATTTTGCAAACCCTTTACCGTTGCAGGCTTCTAGCGTCCAAAACTGAAAATACTCTTGTTTAACCTTCGGTTCGTCTTGGTAACTGCCGATTAAGTCGATAAACCAGTGAGCATCAAACGCTTCAGCTACGTGATATGCCCCATCGGTTAAAAGCATAAAGGGAAATAAGCTCGACCATTGGTAATACTGAGTTGTACACCTAAACTCTCGACCTAATTCTTTGTTTATATCTCGAATTTCTGGCTTGATTTCGGTTTGGTTTTGATTCATACTGGAATCCTTATGAAATAAAGCCCCTCACAACTTCTCAGGTCGTGAAGGACTTGTTTTGTAATTTCGTTATCGCGATTTTGTTTTGTGTGAACGGTTCGCGATAACACTTTTATTTCAAAGTGTCGATTCCTTTCTTTCTCTTCTTCTACCGAATCTCTACTCTCTTTCTTCTACCCCAATAAATTGTTGCTGTAGCAGGCTTTTTCTATCTCCTTGCTACACTTGTAATGTATCAATCTACACGGTTGAATGCAAGTGAAAACGGGTAATTTTTTCAATTATTTTCGCTAGTTACCTTCCTCTCCATCAGCCCAAACATAGTCGTTGCGATTGTTAAATGATGTACAAGTTGAGTTGTCTGCTCGTGAGTAATGAGTAATGAGTGTTTTAGCACGGAGGATTGTGACTTGAACCATAAGCTGTCGTAAATAGAACCATAAGCTGTCCGATTTTATTCAACTTAAGAATTGCTTAACATTTAAAAATATTGCTTGACTTTTTTATTGGATTGTAATCATACATT